>Ga0187882_1004561_pt1 | contig 11223 bp, 8 predicted proteins | sample June2016WEW_19_1_3_FD_132991 | JGI IMG/M metagenome (GOLD analysis project Ga0187882, IMG submission 132991) | Peatland microbial communities from SPRUCE experiment site at the Marcell Experimental Forest, Minnesota, USA - June2016WEW_19_150 | ecosystem: Environmental > Terrestrial > Soil >...
AGCAGGAAGGCCGCGCCGCTCAGGGCCGGAAACGCGCCCAGCGGCTGAATCTGCTCGCCCCGGCCAGTGGCCAGCGCCGGCTTTTCTTGCAGGAAAAACGGGACATCGGAGCCGAGGGCAGCGGCAATCTGCTGTAACTGTTCCCGCGACAACGGCCCGCCGAACAGCTCGTTCAACCCGAGCAGCGTGGTCGCCGCGTTGCCGCTGCCGCCCCCCAACCCCGCGGCCAGGGGAATGTGCTTCTGGAGTTCCAGTCTCACACCCTCCCTGACTCTTGCTGCCGCCAGAAATGCTGCCGCGGCGCGGTGCACCAGGTTGCGCGCGTCGGTCGGCAGGCCCGGTGCGTTGCAGGTCAGTTCAATGCCCTGGGGCGTCCGCGCGAAGACTAGCCGGTCGAACACGCCCACCGGATACAGCACCGTTTCCAGTTTGTGAAAGCCGTCCGCGCGCCGACCGAGAATGTTCAGCAGCAGGTTGACTTTGCAGGGCGATTGTTTTTCCAATAACACGCCGATGGATTTGCCACAGACGGAGGCAAAACGACACAAAAAACAGCGCCAACATGGCCATGTTGGCGCTGCTTCGACCGGTTGGCCGGAGGACCGTTAATGAATGTCGAAAATCTTGAACCGGCTGCCCGGAACGTAGGGAAACAGGTCGCCGCCGCTGAAGCCCATGTTGTCATCCGTCGCGAACATTGCATCGTCAATGATGCCAGGATGGTAGGTGTCTGGATACACAGGGTGATCGGGTAACCACGGCTCGGGCCGCAAGTAATCGGCGAGGGCGGGATCGTACGGCGGGAACGGAGCCGTCACGACCTCGTAAACCCCGACGCCCGTGCGGGCGAAGGATCTGGTCAGGCCGCGGATGAAACCGGTGGCATAATTCCCGCCCGGCTCATCAAACAAAGTGGTCTGCTCGATGGAGCGCCGCATTTCTCCGAGGCGCGCGAATTCAGTCATGTTGCTCATGCCGCGTCCGAGTTTCTTTTCAGTGTTGGCGCAGCCGGAGGAGAGCGCCCCGGCGATCACCAAGGCGGCGAGGAAGGGAAGTATGTTGCGCATAATTCTTCGTTACTGGTACGGAGTTTAACCGAAGGGAGGCGCTTGTAAAGGGCGAAGTCGAAAAAAGTGGAAGGTGATGCGTGAAACGTGAAACGTGAAGGGCGGTGAGGGGTCGGTTGGTTCCAGCATCATGCATCACACGTCACGTTTGGCGCATCACGTTTCACGTTTCACGTTTCACGTTTCACGCTTCGGGCACCACGTCTCCCGCAGCCTCCGCCGCCTCGCGTTTCTTCTCCTGTCGCTCCCAGTACCAGGCGACCCAGATGGTGATTTCGTAAAGCGTTTGCAACGGCAGGAACATGATGATCTGGGTGATAACTTCCGGCGTGGTCAGAACGGCGCCCAGCACGAGATTGATGACGATCATGTACTTGCGGCCCTTTGAAAGGATGGAGTAATTGAGAATGCCGATCTTCACCAGGGTGAGGATAACCACCGGCATTTCGAACCCCAGGCCCATGCCGAGCAGGAATTTGCAGACGAAGCTGATGTAGTCGTCCGCCTTCCATTGGTAGGCGGAGAACCCGAGCCACTGGGAGTACTTTTGCGAGGCGGCCAGCGCCACCGGCATCAGCGCGAAGTAGCAGAAGGCCACGCCGACCAAGAACAGGCCCAAGCCGTAAGCCAGCCCGCGATAAACGTATTTCCGCTCCTTCATCTTGAGGGCGGGAAATACAAAGGCCGCGACAAAGTAGAAGATGAAGGGCGAGGCCAGAACCATGCCGCCGTAAAGGGCAACCTGGAAGGCGACGAAGAACCCGCTGGCGGGGCTTAGGTTAATCAGTTCAACGTTCCCCCGCTGCGCCTGCTCTGCCAGTTCCGGATTGCTTTCCACCCGCCACGCCAGCACCTGGTTGGTGCCCAGGGTGGCAGGTTCGACGCGGACGGCGACAAAGCGGTTGGTGCCCAGGTCCAGTGTCCCCTGCTGCTCGGGGGCGAGGGGAAACACCCCGAGCCGGTTAGTGCCGAAGAGGACGGTGACGATCTGGTTGGTGCCCGGATAGGGAAGCTTCGCCTTTGTGAGCGGGTGTTTGAGGATGAGGACAACGTAATTGCCCGCGATGAGACACACGAGGATGGCAACACCGAGCGCGGCCACGCTCTTGATCAGTACCCACCGAAGGTCCTCGAGGTGCTCAAGAAACGACTTTACCGGCCCCCCTTCCTCCTCCTCTGGCTGCTCGTCAAGGGGTTCCGCTACGGGTTCATCAGCCATGGCAGGAACCGCTTAGCGAATCAGGGCTTGGTGCCAGGAGTGGACTGGGGAACGGTCTGCTGGGCCTCGACCTGGGTAGTGGGCTGGGTGCCGTTGGCTGGCAAACGCTTGGGCTGCACCGGGGGTGACGTGTCTTCCATGGCCGTGGAGATTTCGTCGGTCACTTCGCGAGTCGCCTTCTTAAACTCTTTGATGCCCGTGCCCAAGCCCTTGGCCAGTTCCGGCAGCTTTTTGGCCCCGAACAGAATCAGAACAACGGCCAATATCAGGATGATTTCCCAGCCACCGAGCATTCCTGCAAACATAACTTTCATATATCAACAAATGTTGTCTTAATAACCTAGGCCCCGGCGCCCCAGGAGTAAAGCACCAAAAAGACCCCCGCTGACCTGCGGCGGAGCAAGTCCCCCGGGCGTGCCGCCAAACGAACGCGGATGGCGAAGTGCGCGGTGACGGTCAGTGGCAATTATCCGGTAGTGGTCAGGAAGTCGCTTGGCCCGTCGGGGGGGGCGACGAGTTTACCCTTCCGTCGGAAGCCGAAAAACGCTCCCACCGCGGCGGCTGAGGTCGAGGGCAGCAAGCCCTTGAGATAATCCTTCGCCGCAGTGGCCTCGTGTTGGACCCATACGGCGCGCTCTTTGACGTCGGTCTCGGCCGGGGAGGTGTTCCAGCCGGCGTATTTGCCCAGGCCGACCAGCAGCACCGCCAGGACCGCCACGGCCAGCGCCAGGCGAAGGAAGCGGCGCAAAGCCCACCCGATGAAGAAGTCGCCAATGTAGCTGGCGCAGATCTGGACGTAGCCAGGAACCGGACGCGCGAAATCCCAGCCGCCGCCGGAGGCCGCCTCCCGAGCGGGCGCCGTCACGCCGGCGGGAGCTGGCGGGGGAGGGCCCTTCGCGGCGCCATGTAGCCAGAAGCCGAGCCCAACCACAACGACGAACAACGCCAAGTGAACGGTCTTGGCCCGCCACGGCCCGTCGCCGCTGGCCACCGCCGCGCCCAGTACAGGACCAAGGATGCGTTGCACCGTAGGGTTCATGGCGCTAAGCGGAATATTTCATGCCAGTGTGTGGCGCGGCCGGAAGACGCAGGCCAAGCGCCTCGCTCTGCCAGACCCGGTTTTGAAAGAGAGCACGCATAGCCATCATGGTCTTGGCAAAGATCCTAAGCCGCCTCGCGCGGCAAAGCGAACCGAAACTAGCGTTGTTCCATGAAGCTTCTTGATGTATTATAGCCTTCCGCTGACCAGCCCATGCAACCAGACCTAAAGCCTCAGTCGCCTAGGGACATTCCGCAAGCAGGCAGTGTGCCCCCGCTGGTGCCGGCATCGCAGCCACCGGTGATCGGGGCGCCGCCGCCATTGGGTGCCGGCGCCCTTCCGCCGCTGTTGCCGGGGCCGGCTCGCAAGGCTGGGGCTCTTGAACAGTTGTTGGTCCTTCTCCTGAGCCTGTGCCTCGGACTGTTTCTGGCTGATGCAGTCATTTCCCTGGTGGACGACTCTTTGATCCTCTTGTTTGATGTTCACGTCCTTACGGTGGTCCGCGGGATCGTGTTCTTTGTCGGCATGCTGGTGGCGCTTGTGGTTTACGGCCTGATGGGATTCACGCCGATGATCCCCAAGCGGCTGTTTCTGCCAGTCACGCTTTTCAATCCTGTAGCCGCGCTGGGCCTGATTCCGCTGGCCATTTATTTCTACGGGCGGATCGAGCAGCTTGCCTGGGGCATCTCGGTCTGCCAGGTCATCTTCGGCCTGGGTGTTCTTTGCTGGGTCCAGGGTGGGCTCAAGCTGGGCTGGCCGCTGGTGCCGGAGAACCGGCTTGGCTTGCGGCGTTTTAGCTGGCTGAACCTGTCTGGATTCGTGCTGGTGAATGTTCTTGTGGTGCTGCCCGCGGTGATTGGTTATCTGGCGGTGTGCGCGGCCCTGGCGGTGGGCCATTTCAGCGAGGGCTTTCTAGCGCTGCGACCGGGCGGATTCACGGTGCAGGTGAGGAAATACGTACGCAGCGACGGCAAGACGATCCAGTTGGTGCCGATGGCGCACATCGGCGAAGCCGACTTCTACCACCGGCTCTCGCAATCGTTCCCGTCCAACGCAGTCGTTCTGATGGAAGGCGTGACTGACAACAGCAACCTCCTGACCAACAGAATCACTTACAAGAGAATGGCGGCGTCCCTCGGTCTGGCGGAGCAACACGAGGAGTTCAACCCCGTCCAACCCGAACTGGTGATGGCGGATGTGGATGTGGCACAGTTCACGCCCAACACGATCGGTTTCCTCAACCTGACCATGCTCCTTCATTCGAAGGGTCTGACCGCCGAATCCGTGCTCAAGCTGATGCGATACTCCCCGCCTCCCCATTTCGACGAGCAGCTCTTTGATGATCTCCTCCGGAAGCGCAACAGGCATCTGTTGCAGGAACTCCAGGCCCGGCTGCCGACATCGCAGCAGATCGTCGTCCCGTGGGGAGTGGCGCACATGCCGGGGATTTCGCAAGGCATTCAAGCCTCGGGCTTCCATCTGGCCGAGACGCGGGAATACACAGTGATCCGGTTCGGATTTTCCCGCTTGGCAAGGTGGATTGGGCCTGTTAGCAGAGTCGCGGAATGACAATCGGCACGGTTAACCACAACTAGAGGAGACCCACGATGCGTAAGTGCAACTGCTCGGGAAACTGCGGACCACAGAGCCTGAACCGGCGGGAATTCATTGGATTGGTGGGCGCGGGGGCGGCGGCGACGCTGCTGGGCGGCCCGGCGTGGGGAGCGTTCGAGCTGCCGGCGGACGAACTGCAACGCTGGCGGCGCGAGCTGTTCGCCCCGGCCAAACCGCGGCTCTACCTGTCCGGCAAACACACTGATGCGCGGATGCACCTGGGTGGCATTGGCACGGGCAACTTTGAGCTCGGCGTGGATGGCCAGTTCACGACCTGGCAGCTTTTCAACACGTTGCGAGACGGGCAGGTGCCGCTGCATTTCCTTGTCCGGGCTGGGAGCGTGACCCGGCTGTTGCAGACGGCGGGCGGGTCGGATTGGCCACAGGTGCAGCAAATCGAGATGACGGGTGAGTATCCAGTGGCGGAGCTGCGTTTCCGGGACAGGAGCCTGCCGGTCGAGGTTGAGTTGACGGCGTTCAGCCCGTTTGCGCCGCTGGATGCGGGCTTTTCGAGCATGCCGCTCGCAGTATTCGTGTTCCGGATGAAGAACCCAACGAAGCGCAAGCAGACCGTGTCGCTGGCGGCGGTAATGCAGAACCCGGTGGGGTACGACGCGGCCGGGCCGAATGTCGGGGCAGCGAACCCGGGCTTTGGGGGCAACGTGAACGAGGTGCTGCGCGAGGGCGGAGCCGGCGGCCTGTTCATGCGCGCGCAGGCGGCGGGCGAACCGACGCTAGATCAGGCGGTGGGGATCTACGCGGGCGGGAATCTGACGGCTCTGCAAGAGCCACCTCCGGACCGGCCGAAGAATCTCAGGCTGGAGGTGTTGGCGAAGGAGCCGTTGCAGGCGGACAAGCTGAGCGATCCGGCGCACACGGTGATCTGGCTGGAGGAGGCGGGGGTGGACCTGGCGGAACCGCAGGTGCGGGCCTTACAAGCGGCGGTGCAGGCGGGCGCAACGCTGCTCTGGTCGGGCAAAACGATGCCGCTGTTAGCGGCTTACGCAGCGTGGACGGGCGGCAAGCCGGTCGCCGAGGCCCACCCGCGGCCAGATATTGTCTTCGAGGATTTCGAGCACGGGTACGAAAGGTGGCAGGTGGTCGGGGAGGCGTTCGGCAAGGAGCCGGCGCACGGCACGTTGGCGAACCAGAATCCGGTGAGCGGGTTCCTGGGCCAGGGGCTCGTCAATAGTTATCTGGGCGGGGACGACACAACGGGGCGGCTCATCAGCAAGCCGTTCACGATCGAGCGCCAGTTCATACGCTTCCTGGTCGGGGGCGGTCATTATCGCAATACACAGATTCGGCTGATCGTGGACGGGAAGGTGGTCCGCGCGACTTCGGGCAGAGACAACGAGCAGCTCCTGCCGGCGATGTGGGCGGTGGGAGATTTGCAGGGCCGGACGGCGCACATCGAGATTGTGGACGAGCAGAAGGGCGGGTGGGGGCACATCAACGTGGATCAGATCGAGTTCAGCGATATGGCCGGGAACCGAGGGGTGATGGAGTTGCTTGAAGAGTTGCTGCCGGCGCGATTCAGCCGCGTTGGACCACCGCATGGCATGGTTGGCGACAGCGAGAAAGTTGAGTTCGATGGCCTGGCATTGCTGCCGGGCGCGACGCAGTCCAAAACGCCCGACGGCATGACTTGGCTGACGCGGCCAGTGGGCAAGGGCAAGGTGGTGCTCGCAGCGGGGACCGTGCTGGAACCGGCGCGAGCCGGGTTCAGCCATCATCGGCAGCGCGCATTCGCGTTGGTCTGTGGGTTAGTCGGGGCGCAGTACAGCGCGTCGGGCGGACTACAGCACTCGAAAGCGCCCGGGTTCGGCACATTGGCCTTGGCGGCGCTGGCTCAGGACGTCACCGTCCTGGCAGCGACCGGCGATGATAACGACGTGTGGAAGATCTTTTCCGCGGAGGGCAGCTTCGCTTCAAAGGCCAACGTTGCCCCATATCCTCCGTCGCCGCTCGGTCAAACCGTCTATGGTGCAGTAGCCGCCACGGTCTCGATTCCCGCCGGCAAGAGTATCGAAGTCCCATTCCTTCTCGCGTGGCATTACCCGAACAAATATAACGGCAGCCACACGTGGATGGGCTGCCATTATGCGTCACGATGGCCTGACGCGCGGGCAGTATTGCGCGAGGCGGTGACGGACTTCACCGCGTTGCGGCGGCGGACCGAGCAGTTCCGCCAGACCTTCTACGACAGCACCCTGCCTTACTGGTTGCTGGACGCCGTGACCGCCAATGCGGGCATTATCCGGCACATTGGGGTGGTGTTTCGGATCGCGAATGGCGACGTGTATGGCTGGGAAGGCTCGAACGGCTGTTGCGAGCCGACCTGCACGCATGTCTGGGGCTATGAGCAGAGCCTATCGCGTCTGTTCCCGGCCCTGGAACGCGACATGCGCCGGATTGATTTCACGCACCAGCAGCGCGCGGACGGCGGCGTCAACAACCGTACCGATGTGCCGTCGCCGTCGCGGCCGACGGGCGAGCAGCCGTTTGCCGACGGCCACGCAAGCTGCATCCTCAAGGCCTACCGCGAGGCGCTGAACCAAGCGGATGAGGCGTTTTTCAAGGAATACTGGCCGCACATTAAGCGGGCGGTGGAATACCTGATTGGCCGGGATGCGAAGACTGCCGGCGGTGAGCCTGCGGGCATCTTGCAGGACGACCAATGGAACACCTACGACGAGGCGCTGCACGGAGTGACCACGTTTATCAGCGGCTATTACCTGGCGGCGCTGCGCGCGGGCGAGGAATGGGGGCGGCGGGTGGGCGACCGCGCGGCGGCGGAGCGTTTCCAGGGCATCTTCGAGAAGGGCCAGAAGCGCTTGGTCGAGCTGTGCTGGAACGAGGAGTATTTCCAACAGAAGCTGCCTGACTACATGCAACGCCAGGGGGAAGTCGGCCCGGGCTGCATGGCCGATCAACTCCTGGGCCAGTGGTGGGCACATCAGCTTGGGCTGGGCTACATCCTGCCGAGGGAGATGGTCGTGTCCGCGCTGCTCGCGGTGTTCAAGTATAACTTCAAGTCCGACCTGACCGGGTGGCCGCACGCGCCGCGGGCGTTTGCGGGGGCCAAGGACAAAGGCCTCATCATCTGCACCTGGCCTAAAGGCGGCCGGCCCGGCAGCGTGATGCTCTACTCGGATGAAGTCTGGACAGGGATCGAATACCAAGTGGCAGCGCACATGATTTACGAAGGGTTGATCGAACAAGGGTTCGCCATCGTGAAGGCGGCGCGCGACCGCTACGACGGCATCCCGCGCCCGCCGATCGGACGCAACCCGTGGAACGAGATCGAGTGCGGCGGGCATTACGCCCGGGCGATGTCGTCGTGGTCGCTGCTGCTGGCGCTTTCTGGTTGGGAATACGACGGGCCGCGGCAGGCGCTCCGCGTGACGCCCCGGCACACGCCGGAGAACTTCAAGGGCTTCTTCGCGGGGCCGGAGGGCTGGGGCAGTTTGCGGCAGGCGCGGGAAGGCCAAGTGCAGCGGAATGAGCTGAGCGTGCGCGAAGGGCGGCTGGCATTGGCCGAGATCACGCTGGCCCCGGGTGCAGCGCCGAAATCGGCGAAGGCGGAGTGTGGGGGCAAGACGATTCCGAGCACGTTCAGCTTCAATGCGGGCATAGCCGTGGTATCATTCCAGCGGCCCGTGGTGGTTGGGGCAGGCCAGACGCTGGCCGTTCGGTTGGGTTGACGGCGTAACCTGTTGCGGTTGGTGCACTTCCACTGCCTCGACGCGCCACTGCCTCTGCTACGTTCCGCCCGCACCGACGTTGTATTGCCCGCGGCACCCCCGAGGAGCCCACGTGTGGTCCCAAGGTTGATCGCGTAACCTATTGAGGTTGAATCACTTGCCGGCCGAGGTTTGGTTCTTCGCTGGTCTTGGTGGAGTGGGTGGAGTACCGTCCCCTCCCGCTCATAGCTCCATAGCCCCACCGGAGCCTCCCCGTAGTACCTCTGATTCAAATCAGAGGTACTACGGGGAGGCTCCGGGGAGGCCCCGGTGTGGCCCGCAGGGCAAGCCTGGCGCAGGAATAGGTGGCCAGGGACAGGGAACAAAGACCTTGCTGTCGCTTGACGCCTGCTCGGCGCTCGGAGGGATATATGGCACCTGCTCCCCTTGGGGCCAGTCGCAGCTTGGCAGAATGGCCCATTTTTCGTACTAAACGGCGCGAATGGAACACTACGAAAGGCGTTTCGGTGGCATTGGCCGCCTTTACGGGAGAGACGGGCTTGACCGCATTCGGCGCGCGCATGTTTGCGTCGTCGGCCTGGGCGGGGTTGGCTCCTGGGCGGTCGAGGCGCTGGCACGGTCAGGCATCGGCGCGCTGACGCTGGTTGACCTGGATGATGTCTGCATCAGCAATGTCAACCGGCAGCTTCACGCGCTGGATGGCGACCTGGGCAAGCCCAAGGTGGAAGTCATGGCGCGGCGCGTGCGGGCCATCAACCCCGATTGTGTGGTGCATCCGGTCCAGGCGTTCTTCCTCAAATCCAATGCCCACGAGATTCTTCAGGCCGGCTTCGATTACGTGCTCGATGCCTTTGACAGTCCTTCGCGGAAGTCCGTGCTCATCGCCCAGTGCCGCGAACGGTCCATCCCGGTGATTACCAGCGGCGCCGCGGCGGGCCGGCGCGATCCGACGGCGGTGGAGGTGATTGACCTGGCGTTTTCGAGCCACGACCGCCTGCTGCAAGAGATGCGTAGCATGCTGCGGACGCGCCATGGTTTCCCGCGCGGCAAGAAGCCCTTCGGCGTCGAGTGTGTCCTTTCGCGGGAGGCGGTCGTCTATCCCCGGGAGGATGGGGTGGTCTGTGCCGCGCCCGGCGCGGAGAAAGACCTCCGGATTGATTGCGATACGGGCTTCGGCACCGCCAGCTTCGTGACAGGAACGTTTGGCTTTGTGGCGGCGTCGCGGATTGTGCAAAGGATTGTGGAGGGAGGGGATTTGGGAAGCCCGAAACCCGAAGGCCGAAGAGGTGACGCGCCCCGCAGGCCGCGATGTGACCTCGGGAACTGAAGGTAGCAGGCAGGAGCTTTCCAGGTGACTCCTTCTTGGTGGTCAGCAGGAAGCTGATTCCTTCGGGTTTCGGGTTTGCCAGCTTGATCCTAAGAACGGGAGTTAACGCAAAGACGCCAGGAGGCAAAGACGCAAAGGACAGAGACCTGGAGCGAAGAACACAGGCTTGGACTTACTCACGGCGAGGGTGAAGGCGTCAATTGGCCGGGATCCCCGCGGCTTTGCACCTTTGCGCCTTTGCGTTGAGCCAACTTCGTTTTTCAGCCTGATTCCGCGGCGGACCGAGAAGCGCCAAGGCTCTACCTGCCAGGCTCACGCCCGCGACACCGCCCCAAACACCGTCCCAAACAGTCTCTGGAAGTTCTCCTCCACCGTCAAGGCGAGGGTTTCCAGGGGTTCGTTGCGCAGCTCGGCGGCGAAGCGATACACCGCGCCCAGGTTGGCCGGGTGATTGATGGGTTTGCCTGAGGCTCCATCCGTGAGCGGATACTGAATGCGCTCGGGTGGCAGGAGTTGGTCGGGCGCATCGGTTTCAATCAGGAGCCGGTTGGAGGGCACTTGTCGAAAGGCCTCGCGCTGGCGTGTCTTGCGCTCATGCGCGAAGTAGCCGGGCAAGGAGAAGTACGCGCCCAGCGCGGCCAGCGGCGGCACCAACTCGGGCGCGCCGCCGTATGAGTGCAGCAGAAAGCCACAAGTCGGGCGGGGTTCGGCGCGAAGGACATCCAGCAGCGGACCCCAGGCTTGCAGACAATGGATGCTCAACGGCAGGTTCCGCTCCGCCGCCAATCGCAGTTGCCATACGAACACCTGCCGCTGCTGGTCGAGGTCGTAGTCCTTTACCCAGCGGTCCAGGCCGACTTCGCCGACCGCCGATGGCACCGCATCCAAGTGGCGCAAGAGCGCCCGCTGCCAGTCGGGTGAGCGCTCCTTCACGTACCATGGGTGATAGCCAAAAGACGGAATCACCTGGGGATGCTGGTGCGCGAGTTCGAGCACTGCCGGCCAGTCCTCCTCACTGGAGCCGTTGACCACCATCTTCACGACGTGCTCGCGCTGGACGGCGGCGAGAACGGCTTCCCGGTGCGGCGCGAGCCGACCATCCTGCAAATGGTTATGGGCGTCGTAAAGGCGCAGGTTCATGCTTCAATCTGCTTGCATCCCATGTCTCACGGGCCTAGCATTTTATCGGTTCTCGCCAGCCAGCCAACACGGGCGAGGCGAGGAAACCCGGAGACATTCTTAGACTGATA
>Ga0187882_1004562_pt1 | contig 11219 bp, 10 predicted proteins | sample June2016WEW_19_1_3_FD_132991 | JGI IMG/M metagenome (GOLD analysis project Ga0187882, IMG submission 132991) | Peatland microbial communities from SPRUCE experiment site at the Marcell Experimental Forest, Minnesota, USA - June2016WEW_19_150 | ecosystem: Environmental > Terrestrial > Soil >...
GCGCCGCCCGCCATCCACTCGGTGAGCTTGTAGCCGATATTGCCCGAAGCGAGATTGGGGAAGATGAGCGTGTTGGCGCGGCCCGGCACGCGGGAGTCGGGCGATTTCGAGCGGCCGATCGCCTCCACCAGCGCGGCGTCGGCTTGCAGTTCCCCGTCCACCTCAAGCTGCGGCGCCCGCGCTTTCACCAGCTTGAAGGCCTCCACCACCTTGGTGACCTCCGGGTGCCGCGCGCTGCCCTTGGTCGAGAACGACAGCAGTGCCACCACCGGCTTGGTCCCGAGCAGCGCCTCGGTGCTGGCCGCGGTAGCGATGGCGATATCGGCCATCTGGGCCGCGGTCGGGTCGACGACCACCGCGCAATCGGCCATGAGGAACAGGCCGTTGTGCCCCCAGGCCCGGTTCGGCAGCGCGATGACGAAGAACCCGGAGACGGTGTGGACGCCCGGAGCGGTCCCAATCGTGTGCAGCGCGGCGCGCACCGTCTCGGCGGTGGTGTTCGAAGCGCCCCCGACGGTGCCGTCGGCGTCTCCGGCCGCTACCATCAGCGCCGCGAAGTATAGCGGACGCCGCGCCGTCCGGGCCGCCTCCGCTTCGGTAATCCCCCGACCGCGCCGCCGCTCCGAGTACAGCGCGGCGTACCTGGCCGCGTTCGGCGACGTCCCCGGGTCAACGAATTGGAGCACCGAGGAAGCGCCCGCCGGCCGCGCGCCGATCAGGATCGGCTCGACCAGCCCCTCGCGCGCCAGCCGCTCGGCGGCCGCCAGCACGCGCGGATCGCCCCCCTCGGGAAACACAATGCGCTTCTTCGGCTGCTGCCGGCGTACCCGCTCGACATGTCCGGCCAGAAACGCGGCCGCGGATTCAGGATTCGCCACAGACCTCCAGAGTAGGATAAGCCTCCAGGCTTGTCCAGAGCCCGCCGTCCTGTCTCCGTTCCCGAGAGCGCCCGAAATGCCACGTGATTGGCTTCAGCTCCTGTATTTCGACGTGCAGAACCACGATGTACGGTACGGATCCGTGAACTTGAGGAACAAGACTATGAACATGACCGCGCTCCAATTCAGGAAGCAACTCACCGCGCATCTTCGCCGGGCCAATGAAGAAGGCCGCGCCTCACAACGGATCGTTCGTGCTCGTCTCCGGTTGCTAGAATGGATACTGCCAGGCTTCACTACACGATAGGACGGGCGCGACAAATCAACATTACGTCCCGCAATTCCTTCTACGGAACTTCGCGTCCGGCAGGGGCAGCCAGATCTTCGTATTTGACATGGCCAATGAGAAATCGTTCAGCGCATCGATTCAGAAAATTGCATCCGCCAAGGCCTTTTACGACTAAGAAGTTGATGGCGTCTCGCAGTCGGTTGATCCGCTGCTGACCAACATGGAAGGTGTGACCAGCGACATCATCAAGAAGATAGTAGCCGCGCGCAGCGTTCACGGTCTTAGTGCCACAGGGAGAGCGATGGTGGCCCTATTCCCTACTGTGCAGATGCTCCGAACGGACGCGCGACGCAAACAACTGAAGGGCCAAGTTGACCGCTTGCACGACGTCATCAAACGCGCTGGTTGGGACCCCAACAACGTTGAGGGATTCGAATTCCTCGACGAGGGATAGCCTCGCGCCGCGTCGATCACATCGCCTCGCGAGCTGGCGCGAGACCTAATGCCCCATCTGCTGGACAAGTCTTGGATTCTGTACAGTACTTCGCAAAAACACCCCTTCTACATCTCGGACAACCCGGTCACGCTGTTCAACGTGAACCAAGACCCTGTGAAAGGAACCCTCGGATTGCGCGTTCCTGGCATCGAGATTCACCGGCCGCTGACCGGCACTTTTTGCCTGGGCGTTATTTGTCCCACTATCGAGGCCACTATCAGGGAGAGCTATGAACTTGCGCGCAGACTGGGTCATCCGGTGCCTCTGCGTGTCATAGGTGCCAGGGAAGTACTCCGCTTGGCCTTCCACTCTGCCGGCGCCTTCCGCTTCCGCTCCCGTTCGCGGCAGGCAACCAATGCGACATCCTCTTCAACCTCACGCCTTGCCTAGCGCCGGTTCGCGTCCATCGCGCGAAACTCCTTTGAATGCGTTCTATGCCCAAGGAAGCAGCGATCACGACACTTAGGTCTACGTCGTCGGTGATGTTCACACGAGCGGCATGGAGTACTTCTGGTGCCTCTTGGGACGGTGCCTAAACGGAACCTACGTCAGTGTCCAGCCGTTCCACCTGCTCCGGCATGTCAACGCACAGACCTTCCGGTACAACGAGCGGCATGGCGTGGATTCTGATAGATTCAGGTCTGTACTGGAGAATCCTCGCGGACGCCGCTCGACGTTCGCTGAAGTGAAGGGGTGAACAGCTTGCGAACCGCAAACAAAGCAGCCCTGATAGTCGCACTCGGCATCGTGGCGTTTGCTCAGAATGGCTTTTCCGCCTGGAAGCGCATCAAGGTCTTCAGCGACAGGAAGACTATCATGAATAGCGTTGACGTGACCGATCCATCATGGAAGCGCCTTCAGTTTCGATGGAAGGCTCCGTGTTCTGCAACGCGTACCTTGCTATTGATCGCCAGCCCGAAAGGAAAGGGGGCAAAAGCACTGGGCGGTCAGCGCATGGAGAACATTGCCGAATCCGGGAACTATCTCTTTCCGATTCCGCAAGGAACGGCATCGGTGACGCTCTTGGTGTATGGGGATTAGTGCGTTTCGGACCTTCGAACGGAAGTGTTGGCTCCGTACGCTCCATCCAAGGCAGCAACCGAATTCGACTTTCGGCAGACAAGATGGGGCATGACGAAAGAACGGCTCTGGGCAGGAATTCGATGAAGTGCCTGACTGGCGGGGGTTTGAGTATCTGAGGTTGTCGGCTGCGGTCGGGGGTTTTGCTGCCCCGGCCTTTTCAGCGGCGGACTGCCCGACGGCTTGCCAAGACCACATTTCTTTCCAAGCAGACGCCGCATCCAAGATTGGTGAGGTAGGGCCGCGTGCTACCGGAAACTATTCATCTGGGATACCCCTTCGAGAATTCCGTCCTCCGAGTCTGGCACGGCTCTGCGGCGGTGAACCCGCGCACGCCTGTTCTCCCGAGCGTGGCCGGGAGCAGAGCACTCGGCAAAGCGCCGGGCGCCGTGTGGCTCTGGCCACGCCCCGGCAGGCGTGGATTCCCTTGAAACCCCTATCAGCATTGCCCCCAGGGCGGCCCGGCCGCCTGTGGCCGGCGCACGGAAGCGGGAACCCACCTTCCACAGAAACCACATGAAACCGGGGGTCTGTCAGATTCTTACGCAGAGGCCATTTTGGAGGCTGAGTTGATTTCGTCCAACTCCGTGTGGTAATAATACCCTTCCGACACCCAGAACACGTCCGTGTGCCCCAACAGACCATGGAAGCGAATGCGCCCCCAGCGATCTCCGAACAGGATGCTTCGCCGAATCCTCCGGCTCATCTCGGGTCATCTTTTGCTGCAGCCTTCGGCATCGTCCTCCTAGGGCTTACTCTGTGCTATTTCCTTCTTGCCATCGTATGTAATCCACGACTCTACTTTCCGACCCGCTTTCTCGCCCCGGTCGTTCTCGATTCTCGGAACACAAAAGCGCATCTCTTCTCCTCATACGCATCTCAGGGTCCTGTAGATGGCATAATCTTAGGGTCGAGTCGCTCTATGAAACTCCAGCCGTCCTATCTAAATGCAACCTTGGGAAAGCGGTTCTTCAACTTCGCGGTCGACAGTGCCCACGCCGAGGACTATCTCGCTATCTATAACTTCGTTCGCTCCAGCGGATCGCGCCCGTCGATCCTTCTAATCGGTCTTGATGTGGAAGCACTCCATGGAGACGATTCGTTCGACGACCGCCTTTTGAACACCCCTGAATTGCTCTCTCACCTGCCTGTCGATGTCACAGAGTCTCCCGCGATACTGCGTCCGCTTCGGCGCCTCAAAGAGGTATTCAGCATTCAATACACCCTGGACATCCTCCGATCGTTGCAACACGCAACACAGACGCACCCAGCCCTACAGACTTCCTTTGATCCCGATGGGTATTTACACTATCCTGCTTGGGAATCTGAAAAGCAATCAGGTCGATTCGCCCTCGAGACTCATATTAGAGCCTCTTGCCCCGAGTATCTAAGGCGTTTTCAAACAATGCGCTCTATCTCGCCTAAACGCAAACAATATCTCGAGATTCTCCTCGCCCAGGCGTCTAAGGACGGTGTCGCAACTATACTCTGGATCTCACCCATTCACCCCGATGTCGTTCAGTATATTACGTCGAAGACAGAATACCTCGCCAGACTTCTCGAAGTTAGACGATTTCTAATGCTGCTGGCACCTCGATACAGAATAGCAGTGCGTGACTTTAGTGATCCGGCGTACTTCAACGCGCTGCCGGCTGGTTGGTACGACGGCGGTCACATGGATGAAGTCAACACCAAGCTGATGACGGATGGCTTGCTCATCTCACTTGACGCTCACTAGCTGATTATGGTCTTCAACTCCAACATTTTTCTTTTCGCTTTTCTCCCTATCGTCTCTGTGTTGTTTTGGCTCTTCGCAACGAAACAACAACGTTATGTGCTCCTTACTCTGAGTGGCTATGTGTTTTATGGCTATTGGAATTGGCGGTTTTGCTTTCTGTTGTTGTTTTCTAGTCTGGTTAGTTTCTTTGCCGCCATTCTTGTTGACCGCGCACAGACAAAGAGCCGGGCGAGGCTATGGGTATATGTTTCCGTTGGGGTAGACTTGACCCTGCTTGGCTTCTTCAAGTACTACAACTTCTTTGCAGAGACAGCCACGGCTATTTTTCCGCGCAGTTTGTTGCCGCATTTGGAGGTTGTTCTGCCGATTGGGATTAGCTTCTACACGTTCCATACGATTTCATACATAGTTGACGTGGCGGCAGGCCGAGTAAAAGCGACGAAAGACATCTGGGAATACTTCACCTACGTCTGTCTGTTCTCGCAGCTAGTTGCCGGACCTATCGTGCGTTTCCGTCAGATCGAGAGCGACCTTGAGAATATCGACCGGTCCCTGAATGAGGACTACGTGGTGCGTGGTATTGCTTTCTTCTCCATTGGCATGATCAAGAAGGTCGTAATTGCTGACCTCCTTGCGAGATGGGTCAACCCGGCACTCGGGGCATTTGAGTCTTTAACATTTGTTGGAGCTTGGACCGCAGCGCTGGGATACACGTTTCAGTTATATTACGACTTCTGTGGGTACTCTGATATGGCTGTCGGGCTAGGCTATCTGTTTGGATTACGAATACCCCAAAACTTTGACGCTCCGTACAAGGCTCTCGGCATACGTGATTTCTGGAGGCGGTGGCACATCAGTTTATCCACTTGGTTGAGGGACTATCTCTACATCCCGTTAGGTGGTAATCGGCATGGAACGATGCGGAGGTATATCAACTTATTTGTGACGATGCTCTTGGGTGGACTCTGGCATGGTGCGAACTGGACTTTCGTTGTATGGGGCGCATACCATGGGTTTCTTTTAGTGCTGGACCGGATCGCCGAGCCTGTGACAGAAAAGCTGCCTGCATTGGTATTTCGGTGGTTGACGTTCATTCTTGTTGTCGCGGGGTGGGTGTTGTTCCGCTCCAGTGATTTTCATATGGCGTCAGTGTGGCTCGGGAAAATGATCGGCATCGGTGCTGCGGGGACAGCCGTTGTGTCGTGGATACCAGTTGCTGGAATCATTGGTTGCTTCTTGCTCGCCAATTTTGTGCCTGAAACGTGGGATATTAGGTTTTCTCGAAGGCGTATATATGCCGTGGCTTATGCCGTTGGGCTTTTTGTGGCGTTTCTGTTGATGAATGGCAATGAGACGGTTTTCCTTTATTATCAGTTTTAGCCGGATACCGAAAGGCTGTCTGAGAGGAAATAGTGAGGTGCGGTCATAAGGTGGACGGAGGTTCTGGCGACTTGGCGATCAATGATTTTGTGTTCTTCTGGGACATTACAGGGGAATTCCGGCCTTGTAGTGGGAAGGCGGCCGGTTCTGCATGGGAAAATGAAGCTCCATGCAAGACCGACAACTGTACGCAGAGATTCTTGGAAGCAAGGCTCCCTGGTTTGTGGGGCGGGTGGAAGTGAAGCTAGCCGAGGGTGAGGTCCACGTCCATCTGGATCATCACGATGTGCGGAGTTGGCCCTGCCCGGAGTGTGGCGAGTCGTGCCAGCAGTACGACCACCAGCGGGAGCGGCAGTGGCGGCACCTGGACACCTGCCAATACCGGACCATTCTGCATGCCAAGCCACTCCGCGGGGAGTGCGGCGAGCATGGGGTTCGGGTGGTAAAGCTGCCCTGGGCGGAACCGGGCAGCCGGTTTACGGCGCTGTTTGAGCGGTTGGCAATCGACTGGCTGACCGCTGCCAGCCCTGCGGCAGATGGGAGTGGACAAGTTCCAGGTGATGCAGCACGCCAACGCCGCGGTCGACCAAGTGCGGCGGGCCGAGTTTTTCCGTAAGGGGGCCGCTGGCGGGGACTGGTCAAATGCAAGCGCTGGCTGCTGCTGACGCGGTGGGTCAATCTGACCAGCGGCAAGCGGCGGGAATTGAATGCGCTGTTTGCGCTGAACCGCCGGCTGCTGAAAGCCTACCTGCTCAAGGAAGGCCTGGACCGCCTGTGGGACTACCGCTACGAAGGCGCCATGCTGAGGTACCTACAAAGCTGGATCGACCAGCTTCGCTGGCAGCGCCTGCGACCGTTCCAGAAGCTGGCCGAGATGCTGCTGGACCACCTCGAGGGAATTCTCAACTACTGCCGGACGAAGGTTCGGTTGGGAGTGGTGGAGGCGGTCAACGGCAACATCAAGGCGCTGTTACGGCGCGGCCGCGGATACAAGAATCTACGCTACCTGCTGCTCAAGGGTCAGCGGATGGCCGTGACCAAGGCCGAATTCATCGTTTTGCAGAAAGCCGCGTAAAATGGGCCTCCCGTCAAATCGTTGCGCAGAGCCTTTTTTGTAGACGCTAACGGCTCGATTGCTCTGGATGAGTGGATTGGGTGAGCAACGGTGTCAGCCAGGATGAGCGTCTCACGACATAAGCGTTGCTGCCATATAGTTCCCTGAGTTTGCGTGGCACGCTACTCGTCCTCGCAGACTGCTCTCTGCTTTCTTTTCAGTGGACGGGCGGTGACGACCCGAATTTGTGTGTTCAGCATTTGTTCACCACTTGGCCGCATCGTCTCTCGTCAACCGTTTATGTCCTCGGACAGACCACACTGCCGTCCAGACTATTTCCCGGAGCTCACGCCGCAACGGTTGCCAACGACCGTGTTCGCCGCGAGCGACACCCCCGGCGCCGCCACGATGCAGTGCTGCGCGATCCCGTAGCCTGACACTTCATTAGCCTCGATGCGGTTCGCGCGTGCCGGGTCGGGACGCGCGGCGCCGCGCGCGAGATAGATGCCGCTGCGCAGGAACTCCGGCTCGGTGGCCAGCAGCCACGTGCACCGCGCCCGGTTGTCGTTGCAGCGCGCCAGATTCAGGTTGCGCAGGCGGTTCCGGACAATCTTGTGATTGCTGCCGATGACCAGCATCCCGCTGTACAGCGTCCCGTCGATCTCGTTGTCGGCGATGGTGATCCACTCGGACTTCATGTCCGGGTTGGCGTTGTTCATCACGATTCCATAGTTGCCGAACGGGTAATCCTCGGGCCGGCCGCGGTTGATGCAGACGTTGTCGCGCACCTCGCCATGGTGGAAGCCGTCCAAGTCGATGCACTTGCCGTCGATCTCCTCGAAGTGGTTGGCCGAGTAAAAGGACCGCTCCACGTTGCCCGCCGTATCGATGGCCACCGGAAACCCGCCGTTCTCGACGTCGACTTCCCCGGCCGGGTACCCGATCCGCTTGCCGGTATTGTCCGTGACCGTCACCGCCACCGCGTGGCCCACCTGGATCGCGTCCCGCCCGATGTTCTCGAACTGGTTCCCGGCGATGCGCCCCCGCTGGTTGCGCGGCGACTTGTAGAGGGAATGCGTCCAGATGCCGTTGCCCCGCACGTTGCGGATGCGGCAGTCCTCGACCCGGAAATCGGTCGTCCCCTCCTCCAGCAGAATCCCGCCGGTGGTGTTGTTCTTGCCCTTTTCGTTCCGCGAGCCGCTGTCCTCGATCACCACTCTCTGGATCAGCACGTCCTTGGAGGCGGCCACCAGGATCGGGAAACTCGCGACATTGCGGAAGCTCACGTCCTGGATGGTCAACCCAGCCGCCTGTTCCACCAGGATTCCGTTGTTCGAGTAGAAGCCGGCGAACGCCACGTACGGCGGCAGGCCGGCGCGGCGTTCCAGCGAGGCGCGGTTGCCATCCACCGTGAAGCGCGAAAACCGGATGCGCGCGGCCGACCGGCAGCTCAGAATGGCGCGGCCTTGGAACGAAGCCGTGGCGCGCAGCACGGTTCCCGCCGGGTCGCCGGTCACCTCGAGATCGTGCGCCCCGCGCGGTATCGCGAGTTCGACCGGGACTTCGATGATGCCCGCCGGCAGCCGCACCGTCCCCGTCGTGCGTGCGAGCGCTCTGCGCACGGCCCCCTCGCTCGCCCCCTCCAGCGCCGCCGTCCAGCCCGCCTGCGTTCCCACCGCCGCCACCGTCGCCGGCATCAGCGGAGAGTGGGTGTGTTGGATGGGCATGCGCGCCGCCCAATACGGCCGCCACTCGAGCTGCCCCGAGTGCTCCATCCGCAGCCGGCTCATCGCGATGAAATTCCCCTCAGTCGAACGCGAGCTGCGCGTATACTCGCACCCGAACAGCTTCAGGGAGACGTAGACATTCAGCCCGAAAAGAGTGAGGACACACACCGCGCCAACAAGAACTCTCCGGGCAGCGAACTCGCGGAATCGCATACTCAGCAGCGCTGCGCTCCCACTATACCCCAGGGCGCCACCAGCCAACTTTTTCATCGCGGCGGCAGCTCTGCAACCTCGGTCACGAAACAAGAGCCGCTTGAGCCGGCCAGCAGGCCGTACACCGCGATCGGGCCTGCACTCGTGGTCCTCAGGTATCCTTGCCAGCCTGCGTCATCCAGGAACCGCCGGTCGATTCTCCCCTCCAGGTCGGGACGCCGCAGGCCGCTCCTGGCAATCCCGGCGATGATGCCGGAACGGTCCGCGAAGACCAGATCGCGCGGCGGGCGCGCGGCGACGGAATCCACGACCCAGCCGGTCACGCGAAAACTGCCTTCGCTCACCCGCACCACGGCTCGCGCCGATCCCTGACAGCGGCCCTCCCGCGGGACTCCGGCGACCGCCGCGAAACGCGCCCCCGCCAGGTACGCACGCCGCTCTTGGAAGATCGACAACCGGTCCGCTTCCAGCCACGCCCGAACCCGCGAGCGCAGGCTCACCTCCGGATATATCTGCGCCAGCGCCTGGTTGCCCGGATCCTGCACATCCATGAGGAGCGCCGTCGCCGCCACATCCAGCTCCCGATAGAAGGCCCTCCAATTCGCTGCTTCGCCGCTCTGCCAGCAAGCTGTGCCAATCGAGAGCAGCAGCGTGACCGAACCGAGCACGGCGAGTTGCGGCCACTGGCGCCGGTTCCTCGCCACCAGCCACATCGAGATCCCCAGCAGGCAGGACCACAGGAAGAACGGCGTCGAAAAGTACCGGCTCGGAAACACCAGCAAATGCTCCCGTACTCGCGAAGCGGCGAATTCCGGCGTAATGCGCCCACTCACCACGGCCGCCAGCGAGAGGAGCGAGAACACAACCACCGCTCCGTACACGCTCAGAAGCGCCGGCGGCCGGCGCTTCGGCCGGAAGGCTTCGAAGAGCGCGTACAGCGCCGCCAGGAGCGCGGCGCATCCGATCACCATCCCGAGCCGGAGCGAGACCACGCTCAGCGGTCCCACCAGCAGCGCACCCAGCAGGGGAATGCTCTGTTCCGGGTGCAGCATCGCCCTTCCTGCTCCCATGCCCACGGGCGGCCCGGCCTTGTATCCCCAGAAATAGGCGGCGATCGCCAGGCCGCCGGTGCACGCCAGCAGGAGGCGGGCTCTGCGGCCGGCGCCCACCAGGCCCGCTTGCGCCACCAACAGGGGCCAGACCAGCGCACCGTTGGCGCTCGAAAGCGTGCTCACCAGCGCCGACAGCATCGAGCCGCCCAGCAACACGCCCTTCTTCAGTGGTCCGCTTTCAGCCGGCTGCAGCGAGTACAACGCCAGCAGCAGGAAGGCGGCACTGGCGCTGGCCGACACCAAAACGAAACCCACCTGCCCCGCCCACATCAGGTTCTCGAGCTGCAATGCCGACAGGCACAGATGAAAAGCCAGACTGGCGACGGCCAGGAAGACCGCCTTGGACATCCGGGCAAACAGCCGCCATGCCACGTAAGCCAGCATCGCCGCGTGCGCCGTCTGAATCGCCAGGCTGAGCACGAGGATTGGCGTATTCAAGCCGGAAAACAAGCGCACATCGAGCAGGGTGATGAGCCGGGTCATCACCAGGCGATTGCCCCAGTAGCTGTACCAAAGCCGCGGCCACGCGCCTCCCAGGATCGACTTGGCGTCCTCCAGGTAGGTCCACTGGTCGCGCCACGGCACTTCCGACCTGGCAGTCCAGACCGACCACACGGTGATCCCGTTCAGGTACAGGGTACTCGCCGCCAGCACACCGGCCCCAGCCCAAATCCAATACCGGCGGCTCGCCTCGGCGGCCCGCTCGGTCACCTCAGCCTCGGCATGATGGATTCAGGCTACCACAGGCCAACCGCGCTGCGACTTTCCCGGGCGAGATCCCACTATACCCCAGGGGGAGAGTGTGCCCGATCCGCTGATTCCGCCGCTGGCGGCCTTGGCCGCGGGCCTCGTGCTCGTGCGATTCGTCCCGTTCGGCGCGCGGGAACTGCTTTGGGCCATCGGCGTTCTCGGCGTCCTGGCGCTGTTCGCGCTGTGGAAGAGCACGCGCCGCGCCGCCATGGCCGCGTGCCTCGCGGCCCTGTTCTTTGCCGGGGCGCTGGTCGGGGTGGCGCACCGGCCGGGGCCCGCGCCGGAATTGGACACTGCCCCGCGCGAAATCGTGATCCTGAGCGGCTGCGTGGTCGAGCCACCGGTCTTCTCCGAAGACCGCGAGCAGTTCCTGCTGGAGTTGGGCCAAGGGGCGCGGGCGCAGGTCAGCCTGTTCCTGAAGCCCGGTCAGCGGCCGCCCGACCTGCGCTACGGCCAGAAGGTCGAGATCGAGGCGCGCCCGCGCCGGACGCGGAATTTCCGC
>Ga0187882_1004573_pt1 | contig 11195 bp, 10 predicted proteins | sample June2016WEW_19_1_3_FD_132991 | JGI IMG/M metagenome (GOLD analysis project Ga0187882, IMG submission 132991) | Peatland microbial communities from SPRUCE experiment site at the Marcell Experimental Forest, Minnesota, USA - June2016WEW_19_150 | ecosystem: Environmental > Terrestrial > Soil >...
ATCTATCGGTCGCCCTCTTCAGATCTTCCGATCTATCCTTAGTTATGATAATTATGGAAACAAACTGCTGATTCATTGATTTGAGCCAATTCTTTTGCTACGTGGCTTTTCAACAGACATTATTTTCACAATTCTCGAGAAACGCAATGGGATCCAAATGAAGAATCCCTGCCCAGCAATTTGAGATGATCATTTCTGACTGAAATGGTCTGAAGTTTTTCTTTGTCTAGGTTCATTTCAATAATTCCTATATCATTGTTGTCATACGCACTGATGTTCGCACCAAAAATGCAAGTAAAACACCGGGTACGTTTGTTGGTTGCGACTTAATTAGCCATAGCATTTTTTCAGGAAATTCTTGCATGAATCTACCATCGATCATTTGTTCCTTAGATTGTTTTTTATTAGCTAAAACAATGAAGTGGGTTTTGAGTACCAGAGACCGCAGAGGTATGTCTCTGTCGTGTATCATGGGTGAGTGGATTGAAGCTATCTTTAAATCTCTTTCCTTGAACCTAGCCATTGTAAGGCTGTCATCGACCCAGTCTAAGTCCTCATCTTGGTAAAGTAGTTCCGCATGGTCAAGCCTGACCATGCTCGGAGCTCTTATGCCCTCGCCGGCTGTGAAGAGTTCTATCGATAATGTGTTGCATTTTGAAAAGTAGCTTTTACCTTCAAAATCAGAAACCGCTCGTATGTGAATGCCTTCGTTGCCCTGCTCGATGAGCCTTAAGCACTCTTCAAATGCCGTAAGTGGTAGGTACTGATCACTATCATTAAAGAATAGTAAATCACCTCGTGCTTGCTGTATACCAAAGTTGCGTTTCGCGGGATGACCTCTTTTCATTATGTTGTAGTACCTGCATCGATCTTCGCCTAAGGATTTAATCCATTTTTTCGCTATCTGAGGCGTTTCATCCTTGCTGTCGCTGTCTATCAAAACCAGCTCCCAATTCCCATACGTTTGTTCAGCAATGCTTTCAATGCATCGATCTAAAGTTCGACCGGAATTGTAGAGCGCGATTACGACACTAATTAATGGAGATTTCCGCATTTTCTCTCCTACTTCTTCTTTCATAGGATTCTCACAATTTTACTGAAAAATCATTGCTTCAATGAGGGAGCCTGCTTGCGTTTATTCAAACTGCGGGCTTCGTTTTAGCTTTTTGAGCCTCGATATACAAGTTTTCAAGAAACAAACTCTCTAGCTTATCTAAGTCAGGAACTAAGCCATTTCTCGGGGAACATCTTGTGACATCCTTGAAACCAGCTTTACGTAAAATAGTTGAAATTGACTCATAATCGTATAACCACATGTGGTATGGATTCGGAAACAGCAGATATTTGATCCTTTCCCCAATCTTCTTCGGCTCCTCATCTGTACCATCATAAACAATGGAGAGAAATCTGTCTGCGAATGTATCCTCGTTACTCAACCTATATTGAAATTTTTTGAAATAGAAATTTAAATCTCGTTCAATGTATTTTGTAGCGAAGAACTGCAGATCAGGCGGGGCGAGTCCAACTAAGCCTTCATTCTTCAAAATCCTGTAACATTCTCTTAAAGAACTCATTGCCTCATACTTCTTCATGTGTTCTATAACATGCGACATGTAAATGAAATCTACAGCTTCATCCTCGAAAGGCAATTTTCTCCGTATATCGTGCAATATGAGATCATATGGCCACTCAAACGTTGTATCTATCAAGTTACTACGTTGGAGAAAAGGCACGAGCAACTTCAAGATAGGGTGCTTTCTAACACGCGCATTCCAACTCCAATCAATGTTAATCCAATCACTCAACCATTTTCCCCCGCACCCAAGGTTCACCTTTACAGGCATACGTGCTCACTGTGTTTCTGCATGAATCATTTCGGTGCTTCTTTTCATTTTGCGCCGTATCTTGTTAGCAATTGGAAGGCAAATCAAGGACAGCGTCACTACAACCCACATGGACTCCTGGAAATAGTTAATTAGATTCTGATAAGTGGGCTTAAATTCAATCGTAACCCCTACAGAATTCGAACCAGTTTCGTTAAGAATGAAACCATTTGCGTATGTTAAAGCAACGAAGTGGGTGAGTTGTTGCCCGTCGGCGTATGCGGCCCAGTTGGCATGGTAGCTTTCAGTTAGCGCTAAAAACACCGGCTTATTAGAGCTTACATCCGCATAATAGTTTGCTGCGCTTTCCTCAGTAACCTCATAGCTTACGCGCGCATCTTGATAGTTAAAAATGTCTGTTAGGTTAGCCGTGTTATAAATCGCTGTTGGCTGCTGTGCTTGGGAAGGCTGATATAAGTCAATCTGATGCTCGCCTGAAGTAAGTTGCATCGGCCCGTATTGCAACCACGTCCCATTCGCGATGCTGATCGCAGGCTCGGTGATGTTGACACTATCGACGGCGAAGGCTGGAGAACCGGCTTCGACATAGCTTTGGACAGAGATCTCTGTCAAGTTATCCGGCACGTTCAAATTCATTTCTGGGTTGTAAGCGTAAACTACTGGCTGAAAGGTTGAGCCGGCTGGCATATCAATGTAGACGTCCGTGTTGTTGACTATTGCAGGAACACTGTTCACTCCAGACATGGGAAGAGGTATTTGCTGGGGATACTTCTGTTCACCGGGCGCCATATCGGGCGTGTTTATCGCTATCGTTACTAAGCCTGAACCGTTAAATGAGAACTTAACCCACCCGCTTTTCGCTGTATGGAAGTAGTAATTTGCGTTGTCAAAGTCATAGGAAGGCGGGTTATGAGCAGGCTTAAAGCCTTCTCTAGATATGATAAATGACTGCGTCGTGTCGAAGTCTATTAGTCCCATTGTTTGGGTCACACTTATAGGAGTAGGTTGCTTCAACGCTATCCAAAACTCCCCAACGGGAGTCGTCACATTAAACGTGGACGCGTGAAAATCTTCTATGAAGAGGGTTTGTGCGTTCTTAACCATGTTTGTAGCTGAAACGTTAATTTCCTGCATGATTGGCGATGGGATTATCACGGCCTCGTCAACCGCGTTAAACCCGTAGCTGGTCAACTTTAGCGTGTGTACCCCGGGGGTAAGGTCTACTGAACCTGCATTAACCCACTGAAATCCAAGATTGCTAGGTGCATAAGCCTTAAGCGTGGTTAGGTTTTGATCATCTATCAGGATTCCTAAATCACTGGCACTTGGCGCAAAAAGCACTCGGAACCACAGCTGATACGTCGATTCCGTATCGATCTTAAAATTGGTCGTTAAGTTTCGAGAAGCATCAATCAGAACATAGCCATCTCCGTATGAAAAGCATGAACTATTGGCAGGCACAAGCGTCCAGCCTTGTTGCAAGCCTGACGATGAAAGACTTATGCCATACTTCGGCACGCAAAGAAGCATTTGAAGTTCGTTGAAGCTGGAGTTTGAGAATATTATAGCTGACGATGCTTCAGCCAACTCTTGTGCTTCCCCGGCATTTTGATAGCCAAGTATTGGAAGAGTGCTATTTGCCGCAAAGTTCGGCAACTCCGTTAGCGCGTATAAGGCATCCATGCTGCCCAGAATAAAGGCTTGGTTCGGATAAGCAACTAGACTACTGACGACCATTTTGTTTAAATATACTACGAAGTTTTTCTCTGTGGCGACTCTTTCAAGGTCTTTTTGTTCATCCAGAAATTTTACATAATTCGATGCATCCCCAATTAGCAACCCGTTTTCAACTCTTATCGACCCCGTTCTTGAGTATCGGGTGTCCAAATCTTCGAAATGCCCCAAATCTGGAGGCTCCAGATTAACAATAACATATTTGACGCTTGCGAGTGCAAGGAGCGATCCTATGTTTTGTGTTTCACCTTGGACGAACGCGTCGTAAACAAAATTCACATAAGAATTTGCAACTGCTTGTCCAGCCCCAAGGCTTCCCTCGCTAAACTGATCTAAGGATGGCGGAAAATCGCTGAATGTGGGTACGATGAGTACGCGGTAGTTGCCGGAAGGATCGTTGGAGCTAAGCCACGATTGTATTTCATTGTAACTCGAGGGCAAAGAGTAGTACATGGATCCCTGTATATACGTGTCAAAATAGGGGGAGTAAAGAAAATTTACTGAAAGTATCAAAGATGAGACGAGGATAACGATTATTGCGTCCCTCTTGATAACATGAGAGCCGTGAAACTTCTTCCATGTAGGAAGTTTGATGGCCTGCAGCCTTCCCATTACTTCATGAGCAGTTACACCTATCATACAAGAATAGGCAAAGCTTACCAGGTACAGGGGCCTTTGAGGAGCAATCATCACTTTAAGGAGCGGAGTGTGTTCGTTAAGCCAAACAACCCATGACTGGTTCTCCTTTATGCTGTAGGCGAGTCCTAGTATGGAAAGCACCAAAAACGACAGTGCAATAAGGTTAAGCGATGGCTTTCGTTTCCTAACAAGCAACAGGGAGGCGAACGCGAGGATAGGAATTACGAAGCCTATGATGTTAGGATATTGATAAACCATGGAGAGATAGTCCCCACCAATAATCCTAAATGTGTTAACGAAGTTTTCACTAGAGTAGTAAAAGACCGTTGTGGATCCACTAGAATAAGACAAGCCACCACCACCAAGAACGAAAATTATTATCCCCCGCAGGGTTTGAAAAGAAAGGGCTGCGAACAACGCTATGGAAGGCGCAAATCTTTCTAAGGTTGTGACGAAATACTTCGCCTTTCCCTTAGCTGTTATGAGCCTTGTGAAAAAGAATATCAGAAAGGATAATGCAATTACGGGAACTATTTGCGGGGCAAATTCTGTTGTGAACGCAAGCGCTAAGGAAAAAACCAAGACATCACGTATTCTGGCTTTTCTGTGGTCGAGGAGATTTAGCGCGTAATTGAAGACTATAGGCAGTGCTGCGTAACCCCAAAAAGTTATGTCGGTAAAGTCTGTCACTATGGAAGGACTGAAGGCAAACAGCATAGAAGCCGTGAAACGGGCTGAACGTGAAAGCTCAAAATGGTTCGAGAGAAAGAAGTACATAGAGAGAGCAGCAACTGGCATGTAGCACAACAGAAGCTTACTAGTCAAGATCGAATTAAAGCCAGTGAGTACATTCAAGATTAACTGTAATATGCCAAGACCGCCTGGTTGACTTGGAAAGCCTAGAGCACCTGGGAACCATGGTGAGAACAAACCAGTTAAGTAGTAATTCACGCTCGTGGATGGGACAAAAAAATTAACTCCCATAAATTGTGTATTCTGAAAAAGAATGTTTCTATAAATCACTATGAACGCCACTAGAAAGAATGCACAAGCTATCATATCGTTAAGTTCATTTCTCGACCTAAGCATTATGCGCACCAAAAGTCATGTACCTCTTTTCGAAACCTCTACTTCGCCAGTACATCAATTATGCTTGATCCCTTTCCAAATTCAGGATCTAAGTATTCCCGAGGGTGCCTACCGCTCTGATCGGATTTACTCGACTGATGCGACTCATAGTTTTCTCGATAAGTTGCAGACTATCGCCATTGATCCGTTATCAACTATAATTATTTCATAACTCAGATAAGCTGTATTGAGCACTGATTCTAGACAATGTCGAAGGAATTTTTGTGATTGTAAGAAACAATTATCATAGATACTAAAGGTAACTTATGTTCGTATTCATTCAACTTTTGTAACACCAAACCCGAAATACGTAACAGAAATCAGCGAATCCAGCTTTGATAAGCATCACATCCAGCCGGTATAGGGATTCAAGAGCTTTGAAAGCGAAGTCTGAAACATTGTTCAACTTCATATTGAGAGCGCGCAACGTGAAATATGATGCTACAATTATTGGTTCAAATAGCAAACAGTTTCTTTGAACTTTAAGATTCTGGAAACCACATGAGACAAGTAGTTTCTTCAAATCCCTAAAGCTGTACTTAAGAACCGGAGGAATTTTACAGTTAGGACCTACATCAGACCTAGGTTCTAGAAATCTCCTTGGTATAAGCGGTGACAGCCCAAAGAAGAATAGATGGAGGGGGCTATCTAAGTATGCATGATCGTATGTGTACAACGTCCCAGTTCTTTTGAGAACTCTGTGGAAATCTCGGAGACATACGAAGCTGCTCAAGTGGTGAAGCACGTTAATTGCAGTCAAAACATTAAATACCGAAGCTCTAAATGGTAATGCAGCTACATCCGCGCAGACGAAATCAACGTCAGATTTACAGGTCTTCGTTCTATTTTTTGCAACATTAAGCTGCCCAATAGACATGTCCACGCCTACTGCATAGCACTTTGGATTCGCCATGCCTAGTTGAAATAATGTTGATCCGTCTCCACTACCCACATCCAAGATTAAGTTTTTTCCCGGTGCTAGTCTTAAGAGATCCAAATGAATGGGATAATAATGTTTAGAAATAAAATCAAGAAGCGACCCACCAACTGCTTGTCCTTCTTTAACTTCAGCAGATTCATTGAAGAATTCCCTTTGGGCTTTTTTCCATTTTGTTTCTCCTCTGTCTTTCGCATGATCAGAATCATCTACACGTGAGCTAAACCGCATAGGCCGTCAAATCTCTACCGCTCATTTACAAGGTCAATTATTGCGGATAGCTCCTGTTCAGCTACATGATTCCAATCGTACTTCTTGACGAATTCTCTGCCCTCTTCTCCAATCTTCCTTGCAACCTCTGGGTTCTCTAAAAGGAAAATAACCTGCTTAGCCATCGAATCTACGTCTCCTAAGGGCACAGTGACTAGTTTATCCTCAAAAACCTCCTTATATACGGGCAGACTATAGGCAACCACAGGCAAGCCACAGACCATTGCTTCGGCCACAGCTATTCCCCAAGACTCCTGATAGCTAGGAAAAACAAATACCCTTGAACTTTGTAACAACTCATATTTTCTCTCTCCAGAGAGAAAACCAGGTAACGTTAGGTTATTCTTAAGCCCCTCTTTCAAGACAAGTTCGTTTGCATGTTGTCTCTCAGGGCCGTCACCAATGATCACCAGTTTTGCGCGATTTTTGGTCTCACCTACCTTTTTCCATATCTGCACTAAGTCAAAAACGCCTTTACTCTTTGTGAACCTGCCAAGAAAACAGGCATCAAATGATTTTATTCCAAGAGGGAGGTTAATGACTGGCATACGGACGCCATTCCAAGTCAAGACTATTTTCTCATCTTTGACGCCAAGACAAAGAAGAAAGTTCTTTGTGGGTTTGTTGATCACAAAAATCAGGTCACCGAATTTCTTAGTTAAAAGAGTGCCGAAATAATTGAACACTGTTGAGAGACTTCTCAAAAAAATTCCGTGTTTTGAGGGTACGGAGATTCCGTGAAAATATACGACGATTTTGGATTTGGGATTTCTCAGATGAAGGAAAAAGGCCGAAAGAACATCTGATGGGTAGTGAGAGGAGGTGACGATCACATCAAATCGGCCTTTGAGTCTGGTAAAAATAGCCACAAAAGGTCGAAGAGTATAAAGGACGCCTACGCCCAGAATACTTTTGACAAGAAAGTTTTCAAAAGGTACGCTTATTTGATGGTGTTTTAGCCGGGTACCTTCTACATCTAGCAGTAATTTTCCGGAGGCACTAGTCAGCATAACAACTGTATGTCCAAGCGAATCCCCTTTCCTTGAAATCTCGATAATATGAGTGTCGCCACCTGCTCGTGCGCCTAATGCAGCATCTTCCATACTGGCTTCATAACTTAACCAGACAACTAAGATATTCATGCTTCCTCGTCGAGATGCCAAAATGCCCTAAACCTTTTAGCTCATATCACTTTTCGAAGGCAAGTCTAGTATCATTGTGGCTAACTAGTTTCTATGAATCATGAGGGCGCGCGTTTAAAACTAAGCTGCTCTTTCGAGTTCTGTAGCTAAGAGTCCGATTGCGGTTGAAAAATACCTGACAAACTGGTATACAACAAAACCTGCAGCCAACTCTGGATTCTTCGCAAATCGTGACACGTGCCTGAAGTAACTTAATCTCACGGGGCTCAATTGCCTCTTGTACATTCGGGGATTCTTATTAACATAGTTTTGAATGCTCTTACCATAATAGAAGTGTTTCCTGACGATTTCGCTAAGGGTTCTTGGCTCTCCAACGTGAATTTCCTGACTTCTAATCCGCCCAACTCTGAACCCGTTTTCTACGACCCTATTTTGTAAATCATAATCTTCAGCCGCAACTAGAGTTTCGTCAAATCCGCCAACGGTGTCGAACACTTCTCTCTTGAAGAACCTAGCACCAACATTCAGATCGTCGTCCTTGTAACAGTCTCTTTCAAGTTTCCTAACCTTAGACCAAAAACTAATACTTGGGTCAGATGTGTTGTGAACAGCAACCGCATCATAACCCTCACCTTCACATTTAACTACGGCCTCCTCGACAATCAAAGACTCAAGTACGAAATCTGAACCGACAAAGTAAACATATTTTCCTCGAGCCTTCCTTGTACCAAAATTCATCTGAGAAGCGCGCTCTGGCCCGATTAGATAAACTCTTGCCCCATTTTTCTCAGCTATCTCACGCGTTTTGTCCGTTGAATAATTGTCGACGACTATTGTTTCGATGCTTGAATACGTTTGTCTCTTTACCGACCTTAGACAGTCTTCTATTGTACTCTCAGAGTTTTTGGTTGGTACTACAACAGATACTAGAGGCTTTTTCATTTTCGTCTCACCAAAACGCGCGCTCCTTCCAAAAACGGGACGCATCTCTTCTTCCAATAATACTGCGGCACATGAGAACCCACGAAGCCAGCCCCACCCGTAACTAGCACTTTCATTTGCATACTACTTCCTTAACGATCTTCATGAATTCGCCAGCCGTGCTGTCCCAATCAAATTGCCTAGAGTAGTCTAAAGCTCTACAGCTCAACCTATTCCTGAGCACTTCATCCTCTAAAATCACAATGGTTTTGGCTGCCAAATCTTCAACGCTTCCCGCCTTCGCCAGCAATCCATTTTCATCATTGTTAACAGAATCTCTCAATCCAGCCACGTCATAAGCAATGCAAGGAGTGCCCAAAGCATTAGCCTCAACCACATTCAAACCCCACCCCTCGCGCACACTCGGATTAACCAAAACCCAACTCCGCCCAACCCGCTCACGCCTCTCCGTATCACTCAAACCACCAAAAAATCCAACCCCCTCACCAGCCATACCCTCCAAATCCTTCCTAAAAGAGCCATCCCCCAAAACCCAAAGCTCAGCGTCAGGAACCTTTTCTCTAACAATCCTAAAAGCCCTAACGGCATGATCAGGACGCTTAGCCCTCCTCAACCGCCCAACATACGCAACAACAGGATGCTCCTCCTTCTTAGGCATCTTATCCAAAGGCTTGAAATTCAAACCCTCAGAAACCACAAAGACCCTCTTAAACCCTAAACCCAACAAATCCTGCCGCGTGCTCTCAGAAACCGTGACCGTCGGCACATCAACATAACTCTTCAACCACCTGTCCTCAAGAAAATAATAACCAACATAACTAATCGGAAAAGGCGTCTCATAAAACCAGTATTCTCTGGCCAACTGATGAATCAAACCCACAACTTTCTCTCCGTTATTAACAAACTTCGGCGTGAAAAAAGGACGCGTATTAATCTCATCAACAACAACATCGTAGCCTTCCCTCGAAAACCGCTCCCCATAATACTTCTTAGCCCTCCGATAAACCGAATACCTGCCACCGCTCCTGACGACCCTAACACCATCCAAGACCTCCTCTCGCTTACAATTTGGAAACTCAGAAGTGAACAAAGTGACCTCGTGACCGGCCTCAACCAAACGCTTAGCAACCTCACGAGTGAAAACCTCGGCCCCACCCATGTCTGGATTAAGCCAACAACGCCAATTAAACCAAAGAATCTTCAGCGATTCCATAAAACAATGTTACTCAATGATCTGCGCGTGAATGACTCGCTGATACCATCGAAGCACACGTAATCTGTACGCGATTCCAAGCACGTCCAAAAACATCCTCCACACTTCCGTGAGACTGAACAAAGCCCGCATCCGAATGTTAACCGGCATCTCCACAACCCTCAAACCATAAAGATTTGCCACAGCCAACAACTCAACGTCGAACGCATACCGTTTAACAGCCAGCCTCGGAAAAACTTCTTCAAAGGCTTTCCTCCTGATAGCCTTAAGCCCCGTCTGAGTATCCCGCAACTTAACGCCAGTCAACAACCTAACCAACACGTTGAAGCCATGGCCAAGAATCCTACGTACCAGAGGAATATCCACAACCGATTCAGAATGCCACTTAGAAGCGATGACAATGTCTCCACGCCGCAAAGCCTCGACATAACTCGAAACCCTGTCCAAATCAATCTCCAAGTCACTGTCCAAAAAAACCACGGCGTCGCCAGTAGCCTCCGCAAAGCCCTGTTTAATCGCATACCCTTTCCCCATATTCCTGTCATAGCCCACCCACCTCATGTGCCCGTTTCCGTTAGCGTACTTAATCGCCTTCGCACGTGTGTCATCTACGCTGCCGTCGTCAACCACAACAATCTCATAGCGCAGCCTCATGTCCTTCACAACACGGTCAAGCTTGTCAAGAGCACCCTCTATAGAGTCCCCCTCATTGTAGGCGGGCAAAACAAACGATAGCTCAACCTCACCCATTAATCCTTATCGCCACCCTTTTCACCAAACTTCAGAAAGCAAACAAGCTGCAAAACAACCCCAGCAACCAAGGCACAATACGCATAAACGGCCACCTCATCGGCCAAGGCGTCTAAGCCCGTCGTCAAAGAAACAGCCGCAACGACCAAGAGCAGCATAAATCCCAAGATGAAGGGAACACCCCAGTTCTCTCTAACATACCCTTTAACTCTTGAAGGAAACGCCTTAACAAACCCCTTAACCTTCATCAAACCTCACCAAAGCCTGTCTTCAAAGAAAGACACAAGATTTAAGGCCCCAAACTCGCGGAAACAGAAGCGTCAGTAACCGTGTTCGGGTCATACGTGTAAACCGCTATCTTCCCGCTTGCGTAAACTTCTCTGAAAGCAGAAGAGACCGTGGGCTGACCGTTCCACCCGCTGCCGTTAACCCACCAAATCAAATACAGCTGCTGATACTTTGAACCGTTTTCCACCAAACCCTGCGCGTACGCGGCAGGATTGGCATAGCCATAAGCAAGCAACTGGTCGCGATTAAGGGTTAATGTGGCCCAACCATAAAAGGCATCATGAACAAGCAACCGCGAGTCGTTGTTC
>Ga0187882_1004576_pt1 | contig 11192 bp, 6 predicted proteins | sample June2016WEW_19_1_3_FD_132991 | JGI IMG/M metagenome (GOLD analysis project Ga0187882, IMG submission 132991) | Peatland microbial communities from SPRUCE experiment site at the Marcell Experimental Forest, Minnesota, USA - June2016WEW_19_150 | ecosystem: Environmental > Terrestrial > Soil >...
CCTTTTTGTCGGCTTCCGATTCGCGGCGGTCGCGATTATCGCCGATTCCGTAGCCGATGTAGACATCGACGCCTCTCGCAAGTAGGTGGTCAAGTTTGTTGAGGAACTCTGTATTGACGACGCATGCGCTGATCCATGGCGAGAGAATCAGTAATCTGGTCTTTGCGTCTGTCAATGCTTCGTTCAACAGCGGCGGGTGATCGTAGACGGCAAGGTGCCTTACTGGTAGGGAGGTCAACGCTTGGTTCGCTACGTCAAGTTCGCATTGAGCTTTGATGATGTTCTGGTGTGCTTCAGTTCGCTCAACTGAACCGGAGGCCTGATTTGCCTCTTCTCTAGCTTTTGCGAGATGTTCTTCTGCGGCAGCGACCAACTCCCGTGTCGCGTCGGCTTCTTCGATTTTCGGTATTTGCTTCCGCAGGTCGTCGGGAAGAAGTAGCCGAGCCACGTTGTCTAATTGCTTCTTTGGCGGCTCATCCAAGCCCAGTCGTTCTTGCCCGCCGGAGCGGGCAAACGCGTTGGCATATTCTTCTGCTAGCTTGCCGCCAATGATGAACGAACTTTCCAGTGCTCGGGTTGTTTTCGATTGGTAGACCAGGAGAATGCCAGGTCTGAATAGGCGGGTTCGCCGCTCAATTCCCGTAAGCCACAATAGCTCCCGAGGGCGAGCTACTTTCATGCGCAGGGTTTGTGCAACGTCGGTGAACCGCAAATCGCTTAGTTCAGGAGCTGTAGGCGGGGATGGTGGAATCTCCAGCCAACCGAAGTCTCGCAACTGCCGTGGAGCATAGGTTTCGCCAGTGAGGGAACAGACAATTCGCAAAATGCCGTCGAAATCGATATCGAACGACTGTTCTTCCGGCAGTACAGTCTCGGCCTCCTCTAGGGTCGTCCTGCCTTTCATCGTCTGCGCCCATACGTGATGCCGCCCTCCCTGCCCTGCGGTGAGATAGATATCCTCGCTGCGTAGCAGTTCTGACATCTCTCCGCGCAGGATCTCACCTCGCAGTCCGAGAAAGTTCGAGATTTCCTCTTCAGTTTGTAGCCCTGCGTTTATTGCTTTAAGGACGAATTCTGCAATTGGATCGATGCGTTTCCTCTCAAGCACAAAGCCCCTAACGCGAAGTCGCCAGTACGGGAGGGCCACTTCTTCGTATCCTACCAACGTGGCTTCCGGCCTTTGAAACGCGAACCGTCGAACGATGTCTTCCACGATCATCGAGCCACCTCCAGCAGGCAGGAATCCTGATGGCTTTCGATATAATCCAAAACTCTTGTGAGTGGGTTTCCTCGAGCTGCACGACGGCAGAATGCGTGGTCGCCGACAATTACGAGATAATTTCGTCCTCGCGACAGAGCCACATTGATTCGCTGACGCTCCACTAAGAAGCCTAACCGAGCGTCGTCGTTTGATCGAGTAACGGAGAAGATTGCCAGATCTGCTTCACGTCCTTGAAAGGCGTCGACCGTGTGGATTTCCACCTGAAGGTTCGCAAGGGAAGCCTCTTTTGGCGCGCACGCCCTTAAAAGCGCCCGTCGTTGTCCTGCATAACCTGTGAGCAATGCTACGGTAAATCGCTTCCCATGGCTTGCGGCAACGAAGTTGATCCTTTCGAGAATCTTCGTGATCTCATCGACTTCAACATGGTTGACGACGCTCACGCCGCGTTTCTCAAGATGGTTCGGGCTGCCTGACGTTGAGAACCACACAACAGGTTTTTTCAAGACGAGGTGCAGGGATGTGTCTGTGTCGTCTCTCGCTGTCTGGAGGAGGCCATCATAGAAGCACTCTGATATGAGGTCTCCTATCGGCTTTACCATTCGGTGCTGGATGGAGAGCCTGGCACGACACTTATCCGGAAGTGATTCCAGTAGATGATCGAACAGGGTTCTGCGTGCATCGTCTTCTGAGATACCAAATCGCTCGAGCAGTTTGAGATCTCTTAATTCGGGATCTTGAAATGGTGAGAGCTGCTTTTGGTCGCCGACGAGGATGAATCTTTTGCTTCGAACGAGAGGGACGAGCACTTCCGTCGGGGAGGCCTTCGATGCCTCGTCGACTATGCACAGGTCGTATTCGATGTTGTCGCTGCCCTTGACCCCCATCATGCCAACGCATGTTGCTGCAACAACTTGGCTGGCCATGACGAGTGCCATGTGGAATTCTTGTCCGCGTCCGACGCGGTGTTCCCATTCGCTGTGCAATTCTATCAGTCGTTTGAGCCGGTGACCGGACGGATTGTCTGGGAGGAAAGAATTGATCTCCTTTTCTAGTTCCTGCAACTTCAAGTCTAGAAGGAGTGGCCCCAACTCTTCCTTTTTTTTCACATCTTGTTCTAGCGCCTTGAGTTCCTTCCTCATCTCCTTTTGTTCATCTGAAAGCTTGGTAATTTCATCTTTGACGAATTCGAGGTGCTCGTTGATGTCCTCGCTCACGCCGTTCGGCGTTGTCTCCGGTAATCGAGCTGATGGCTCGAGGGTTCCAAGCTCACCGCGCCGCTCGCTCAACACTTCCTCTCGTAACGCGAGCTGGGTTCTGAGATTCACGATGCGTCGGAGAAGAAGGCCTGTCTCGACATCCTGCTTGGATATGCCCAGTTCAGCGGCAAGTCGCTCCAGGTATTCCTGGCCGCTGACCACCACTTGGCGTCGCCATATTTCGATCTGATTTTCCAGTAAGAGGTCCTTGACGGAATTAGACACCCTTGCGGCGGTCATCCGGCCTGCGACCCGGACAGCTTCTATTTTGGGTTCTATCCGTTTGATGCGTTCAAGCGCATTATCGAGTGCAACGTGGGTCTGGGACGTTATGAGGATTCTGGAATCCGGATGGCACCGCAATGTTTGAACGACCGCCTCTGCAATAAAGGTTGTCTTTCCCGTCCCCGGGGGCCCCTCGACCAGCAGGAAGTCCTCCGTGCCGAGTGCTGCACGAACTGCATCACGTTTTGCCTGATCAAGTTCGGGCTGGACGAAATCAAACTGGGGTGTTTCCACAGGTGCCCGGCTTTGTTCCGGTGAAATCAAGAGTTCCCTGAGATGAGCATGCACGGCACGGCCAAACTTCACGTCATCGAGCGCGGTCTTTTGGCGCCTTATTGCCATCTCTGCGGCGGCGTTGTCGAACTCGAGTGTTCCCCTGAAAGGAACATCCTCGGTGTCTGTTAGCAGCGCCAGCGACACGAAGTCTTCGCCAACATCGTCCACCTCGCCACGAATGTAGCCGCTGTCGGAAAGGGGGATTCTCCACTGGGTGCCGAGGAGCTCCTCATCGGGTTGGGCGGCAAGCGTAAAGCGCGCCCTGCCACGGGTAACTTGGACGCCGTGATACTGCATTGGCTTATTTCGTAGTCGTTCAAGCTCGGTCGACGCAAGGAGCATCGCTGACCAGGTGTCTAGGAGGCGCGTTTCCTGCCTGTGTAACCGTTCAACTTCGCGCTCTGCAATAAACTGTTCCAGCCCGAGCTGTAAGGAGCGGATGGCGTCTGCTGCGTTAATTGCTTCGGCGGATGGGACTCTCGTTGCGAGTTTGAATGTAACTGCGGGCAGCCATGCCTGTTCTCTGGAGCGTTCTGCCTGGCTAGCTGGAGCGGGCCATACTGCCTGCAATGCCAATTGCTCACCGCTACGATCGATTTTTGCCCGAAAACGGCTGAACGGCCCGTGTAGCGCATAGGACTGTTCAGGTTCGGGATCCGCAGTGCGCCAAGGCTCAATGGCACACGGCCCGGCTAGCTCTTCCTTAAGCCTGACCTTGAGCTTGTCTTCGCTATAAATCCCAAAGGCCTTTTGCGCATTCTCCAAGAACGCCCTGTTCGCGGTGACCCAGCATGTTGGCAGGCTTACTTGTGCGCGGCGCCGTTCCGCATCGATGGACTCAAGAGTGGCAAACAGGATTCCAGCATGAGGTGGGCGTTCGCTCGGCGTTAGTGAGAGGCATTGTTTCATTGAAACGTAGACCGGTTCCGGGAAATCAACCTGGTCCAAGGAGTTCTCCACATCAGAACGGTCACGCAGTGGTACGTCTCCCAGACAGTCAAGGACAACCACTCCGAACGAATACAGGTCCCGCGCGAATACGTGTTGTCCATCTTCAGGTTCTGGCGGTGCAAATGGTTTAGACGCGAAATCTGCCAAGGTGATGCCGGCTTGCATGAATGCATGCAGTTTGGCGATTCCGAAGTCGGTGAGCTTAGGAGTTCCGTCCTCGCCAAGGAGGATGTTTGCTGTTTTGATGTCGCGGTGGCTAAATCGTCTGGAGTGGGCGAATGCCAGCCCCTGCAAGACTGGGCGAGCAAATCCCCGATAGAAATCGTCCCAGCCTCCCGGCATGTTTTCCCTGATGGCTTGAGCGAGCGGCTTCTCAAGCCATTCTAGGACGAGGAATCGACGGCCGGTCTCATCGTCCATCCCGACGTCGAGGAGCTCGACAATGTTCTGGTGCTTCAGTTCACGGAGAGCCTTGGTCTCGCGGCGAAAAGATTCGTTCAGCACTTCATCATCAACCGCGCCATACCGGAGGAGCTTTACGGCGACTCGGCGGCCGTCGTTGAGCATGTCTCTGGCATCATACACATCGGCCATGCCACCGACGCGCGGCGGGGCTGAAAGCGCGTATCGTGCGTTTAGAAACCGAGGCTTCTGCAAATCGCTCATGCTGACCGGACTCCGGATAGTGAGACGGTGATGAATCTCTTTGTGGTAGAGCATCATTATAAGACCTCGCCTGCCACTGACTCAAACAAGTTGTAGGCTGAGGGCTTCGAACATCGCCTTGAGGTCCCGGCAAACGAATCGTCACTTGGTCAACCCAGGGGCTACCCAACACGTTTGATTTTCTTGATGATAGAAGGTCCGGTGTCAGGCCTGGAAAATTTAATTTTTCGAAACAGTGATCTGTCGCTTCCTCCCGGGCACAATGGCAGCTGCCAAAACCCATGCGCATCAGGCAGCCTCACGAGAGTTTTGGCGTCTCTCCTCCCAGTATCCGTGCCAATGCCTCGACCTGCTGCTTGAATGTCATATCGACGGTCAACCGGACCTGCAGTTCGCGCCAAACGTACGTGACCGCCGATGGGGAACGGCCAGTAACGCTTGCGATCTCTCTTCCAGTCGCATGGGAGAAACGTCTCAGGGCGTAGACGAACATTCGTTGGCGTTGGCAATCGGACAGATCGGAAAAAATGTCCATGACGGCTGAGCGGATCGCTTCTAATGACGGAGCCGCCACGGCGTTGAGGGCTCGAGATTGGGGAATATCCTCAATCAAATGAGGCGTGCGCACGAGCGGGCGAAGCTGCGCAGCGAAGGCATCGCTGCCGAAAAAGAGACCCCCGATCGCCTCGTCAAATGGATCGGCGAGGTCCTGCTGCAATCCTTGAAGCACGAAGGCGGCATAGTCGGTGGGACTCGCAAAACAGTCAAGCGTTCTGCAACCATCGATCCAGTCGAGACCGGGGTCCGATCCCAGATATCGCCGATAACTCGACCAAGCGTAATCGTCGGGCCTGGCGCAGAGATGCGCCTTGACCGGATTGAGGTGGATGTAGCGCGAGCAGTGGAAGAAGTAGTCGCCGTCCTGCACCACAACTGCCTTATAGCGTGCTTGCCAGAGATGCCCATGGGGATGATGCCGTCGGTTGAACCACTTGGTGTACCTTACAAGCAACGTCTCGCGACTTGTCCACCAGATCGAAATATTCGGCTGCAGTCATCTGTAGAATGCCGCGGCGTCCGGATTCTGATTGAATGGGACACAGCCAGCCATCCAAGGGATGCGCCAGGGCGGAAACGCGGTCGGGAATGGGATCCGAGATTTCGGACCTTCGTCTTGATGCACTGGTCGATGAGTTCAACTTATGAGAGATTGCAGGGCGGCGGATAAAACGGGCAGATCGTTTTGAACGGTATCCCACAACAGGCGCTCGTCCACAGAAAAGTAGATATGCACCAGGCGGTTGCGCATCGCGCACATCAAAGACCACGGAATTTGCGGATACGCTTCCTCTACGCCGTCAGGAATCTGATTCGCGGCTTCGCCGATAACGATGAGATTCAACTCGACAGCCTTCAGGGTTTTGGCATCGGCGCTAAAGGAGTCAAAATTCATTCCGTGCGTGAAGGCCTGAATCTCGGCGATGGCATCCAGAATGTCCTGAACTCGTTCTCTCCAGTCTCTAGGCGACACGCACGCATTCTCCCAGAACCCGCGCGCGGATGCGCGGCTTGAGGCTGTCGGGAGTTCCCAGATCGACCTTGCAGCCAAGAAGCAATTCGAGGTAATCCTGCAAAGCGAACAAACCGAAATACCCGACGGGGCGGTCGAATTCTACCAGCAGATCCACATCGCTGGCGGGGCCGGCTTCATCGCGGGAAACCGATCCGAACAGGGCAAGCGACTTAACACCATACTTCTGGGCCAACTCAGTACGGCGCTCAGACAAAACACGGATCACTCGCTCGCGGTTCATGATTCCATTCTAATATTAGATCCTGACACATAGTACTCATTTCTGCTTTGCGCTGTCCACCCGCCCGACGTAGTACGGAAAATCCCCGACTGCCTCGGCCTCCCTTCGCGGCCACCTCCGATTGTCCCGGCGATGCCGGCCTCCCATAAGCCCTCCCATCAGCAGCCACATTTTCAGTATGCAGATTATTGCCTGCATGGGGTGGATGGGAAAATCGGGACGCTTCCCGTTTTGAGCGAAAAACGTGGACCCCCATTATTCCAATACATTATGCGCTTGGGCGATATACAGTTGCCTGCCAGGAGGTGCGGCATAATGTTAGGATTGATTGCCAAAGGCGTGGGTCCATGAATGGCGGATGAAACTTGAAAATGCGCGCGGCATTGACATAGGCTAGACGCCTGAGGATCCGTGGGCGCCCAATAACTGGAGCGACCGAAATAATTTAGAGGAGTGTTGCGATGCCGAAAGCCAGATCTTGCCTGCCAGCCATCATCCTTGTCTTCATGGTCTGCATTACCGTCGGTGCTCAACAGCCGAAGATTTACTGGGCTGACGAGGTACCGAAGGGATGGAATGGCAAATGGCAGGCAAAGTTTCTTACGATTCCCGAAAAAACCGACTATGCCAGGACAACATCTACGCTCGATCTGCAGGAATTTGTGGACACGTTGAAGTGGAACAGCGAAAACATCGGCGTCATCAATGTGTTCACAAGTGCCCTGCGCAAGGTTGCTCCGGCGATCGTTCTGGCCAATCCGCGCATAACCTCGCCGCAGGAAGCCGTGAGATCAGGGAAACCGGTGATATTTATTGAGGGAAATATCCACCCTGCCGAACCCGAGGGGACAGAGGCCATTCTGATGGCGATGCGCGAGATCCTCTTCGGCAGTCATAAGCAGCTGCTCGATAACCAGATCGTCATCTTCCTGCCGATCTTCAACGTGGATGGCACGGATACCTTTACCACCCAGGATGGAACGCCGCACATCGTCGGCCAGAGAACGAATGCGGCCGGCCTGGACCTCAACCGCGATGCGGTCAAGCTGGAAAGCATCGAAGCCACGGGCCTGTACCAGAACGTTCTCAACCGCTGGGACCCGGTGCTTCTCGTCGATCTGCACCTTATGGGACGAGTCAATCACGGTTATGCGAATACCTATGCCACGTGCACCGTGCCTACTGCCCACCCGGCCCCGCGTGCTTATGTTTGGGACAAGCTCTTCCCTGCAGTGCGCGAGGCGGTGCGCAAGGATTTCGGGCTGGAGACTTTTACCCACTGCCTTTTTGATGAAAGCAGATGGCCGCCGACCGAGTGGAGTCATGACCGTGCCATCTGGAGCAATGAGGCCAAATTCATTGTCAATGACTACGGGCTGCGCAACCGGATGGCGATCATCACCGAGACACCGGGGCATCCGGCATTTGAGCGCCGGATCTATGCGCAATATGCCTACGTCCTGGCGCTCCTCGAATTCACAAATGTCCACGGGAAAGAAATGCAGAAGGTCTGCAAGGACGCCGACGACGACACCGTCGCCAGAGTGCGGGAGAAAGCTGAGTCAGGTGAACTCAGGAACTGGGTCGCCGGCAAATATGAATCCTGGGGAAAGATCGACCTGCTGGCGTATCGGACCAATGTCACGGCCTTTCTGCCGGGCACAAGCGTGCGCGCGACGGCGCCCGGCTCAGCCAGCGGGCCGCCCGAAGTCATCCATGATGTGGAGCATATGACCAAACCCGTGGGAACCAGGGACGCAACGGTGCCGCGCGGATACCTGATTCCCGCCGACCTTCAAGACCTGGCCGCCAAACTGCGCGCCCACAATATCAGGGTTCAGACCCTTGATAAGCCGATGAAGGCTGTCGGTGAAGAGTTCATCGTGGACCGGATGTCCAAACTGCGTCCGGCTAACATGACCGCCCTCGAAGGCGGATTCTTCGGCCCCACCACGCGGGATTTCGCCGCAGGAACCTATTTCGTAGATTTGGCTCAGCCGATGGCAAATGCCGCATTCTACTACCTGGAGCCGCAGGCAGCGGATGGTTTTGTCGGCTGGGGGCTCCTCGATAATTGCCTGCGTTCACTCGGCGTCGATCAACATCCGGTCGTATACCCGATTTTCAAGTTCCGCACTGAGGCAAAATAGAGCTCAGACGGGCTAATCAGGACAATGCACCAACTTCTTGCGACAGAAGAGGTGGTCGAAGTTGAATGCTTCGCATCGATACTCATAGCGAGCCTAATTAAGATGAAATGACCAGGCTGGAGGTAGGGGAGACATGAAACAGCATATTTCGTTCCTTTCCGCACTCTTAGTCACGGGGCTTTCCTTTTTCATTATCGCCAAAACTCCGCCGACAAAAATGGATTATTCGGTCGAAGCCGTTCCGCTCACCCATGTCGACATTACTGACGAATTCTGGGCTCCCAAGCAGGAGATCAACCGGACAGTGTCGATTCAGCATTGCATCCAAAGATCTGAAGAACGGGGAGGAATGACAATCGGCGGAGGCATTCTCGAGGGCGCCGGCTACATGATCGCCAAGCGGCGCGACCCGGTCTTCGAGGAGTTCATAAAAAAAAGAGTTGACGCAACGGCTGCAAGATCGACACCCGCAGGCAGTAACGCCAACCAGGCTGTGCGCGGCGCCGGGCCGTCACCCGAAGCTGCCGCTGCCTATTATGAAGCGACCAACGACCGCAGGTTGCTGGATCTCGCCCTCAACGCCGCGGATACGGCGGATGCCATATATGGCCCCGGCAAGCAGGGCTACATTTCGGGTCATGAAGGCCAAAAAATCGGCCTCATCCGCCTGTTCCGATTTAACGGCGATGAAAGGTATTGGAGGCTGGCTAAATTCTTCCTCGATATCCGGGGCCGGGACGAGTATCAGCAGCAATCTGCGAGTGAATATCCCGGCGAAAGGGAATACAACCAGAACCACAAGCCCGTGCTCGAGCAGACCGAGGCGGTCGGTCATTGCGTGCGCGCGATGTATCTTTATATTCCGCTGACCGATATTGCGGCCCTGACCGGGCAGCCGGAGTACGAGAAGGCCGACGACACACTCTGGCAGGACGTGGTTTCCAGGAAAATGTACTTGACGGGCGGGATAGGCTCCATCCGCCAGCAAGAAAAATTCGGCGCCGCATATGAACTGCCGAACGTGAGCTCCTGGCACGAAACCTGCGCTTCGTACGGGAACGTGGTCTGGAACCACAGACTGTTCCTGCTGCACCGGGATGCGAGGTATATCGACACGATGGAGCGCGTGCTCTATAACGGGTTCCTTGCCGGCGTATCCTTGAAGGGCGATCGGTTTTTTTATCAGAACGTGCTGATGTCCTATGGCAACTACGAACGCTTCGACTGGATCAACGTGCCGTGTTGTCCGCCCAATGTGGTGCGCCTGATGGCCTCGATCGGCAGCTACATCTATGCCAAGACGGCAAACGAGATTTACGTCAATCTCTTTATCGGCTCCAAAGCCGATGTCAAAATTGCCAGCACCGACGTCAAGATCACTCAGGAGACGCGCTATCCATGGGAAGGGAAGGTGAGGATGTCGATTAACCCGGAGCGCGCCGCAAAGTTTACGGTGCTGGTCCGGATGCCAGAGTGGGCGCAGAATACCCCGCTGCCAAGCGATCTTTACCGGTATCTGGACCCAACAAGGGAAACACCGACCCTAAGGGTGAACGGCAGCCCGGTTGCGATCAAATTGGAGAAGGGTTTTGTGCGGCTGGAGAGGGCGTGGAAAGCGGGAGACGTCATCGAGCTCAATTTGCCGATGCCGGTGCACAAAGTGCTGGCGCATGAGCGGGTGCAGGATGACAAGGGGCGGATTGCTTTGGAGCGCGGGCCTCTAGTCTATTGTGTGGAATGGCCCGATAACGGCGGCAGCGCCCTGAACCTGGTGATCCCGGACAACGCGGTGTTGCGGGGAGAATACCGGCCGGACTTGTTGAATGGCATGGAAGTGATCACCGGCAAGGTGCAGGCAGCCGTCCGCGGGGAGGATGGCGTATCCGCGAAGGTCGTGCCGCACAACCTGGTGGCGATTCCATATCATGCCTGGGCAAACAGGGGGATGGGCGAGATGACTGTCTGGATTGCCCGCAATTCCGAAACAGCCCGGATGAAGCCTGTGCTGCCTGATCCGGTAGTTCGCGTGAGCTCATTTGCTGGAATCGAAAAGGCATGGACGGGCTATGGCGATCAGAACGATGATCTCTGTGCGGTCTATGACGGTGTGGACCCTTTGAATTCCGCGGATGAGTCTCACCTCTATTTCCGGATGCGGCCTCCCGGGGACAAACCGGCATGGATAGAATATGATTTTAAGGCTCCCACACAGGTCTCATCATCCAAAGTTTATTTTGCGGATGACCGCCGGTTCTGCCGGTTGCCGGCTTCCTGGCGCATTCTGTACAGGGACGGAGACACATGGAAACCGGTGGCAAACACTGAACCCTTCACGGTCGACAAGGACAGGTTTAACCAGGCTACCTTTAAGCCGGTAATGACGACGGCCGTTCGCCTTGAGGTCGAGCCTCAGAACATCCTATACAAAGCCGGCGCCGCCGGACCCCCTGCGGCAATGAGAATCAGCAAGGACACCATCTGGCGCGAGCTCGGCATCATCGAGTGGCGCGTGAAGTGAACCGGGATCGCAGGGGATGCAGAGAAAGACACCACCAACGCACCTGCGGTCCCG
>Ga0187882_1004577_pt1 | contig 11192 bp, 10 predicted proteins | sample June2016WEW_19_1_3_FD_132991 | JGI IMG/M metagenome (GOLD analysis project Ga0187882, IMG submission 132991) | Peatland microbial communities from SPRUCE experiment site at the Marcell Experimental Forest, Minnesota, USA - June2016WEW_19_150 | ecosystem: Environmental > Terrestrial > Soil >...
ACTTTATCTGGCAACAACGTTGCAAACAACTTGTGGGGAATCTGTCTCGATTCTTCTTCTAACAATAATACGATATACCACAACAACTTCATAAACAACACCAGCCAAGTTCCTCCTTTCTTTTCTGGCGGAACCAACGTTTGGGATAATGGGAGCGTGGGTAACTACTGGAGCGACTACCTGACAAAGTATCCGAACGCCACCGAAACAGACGGCGTCTGGAACACATCATACGTCATTGACGCAAACAACACAGACTACTATCCGCTTACGGTTCCATATGCAGTAGTTCCAGAGTTTCCATCATTCCTAATTCTGCCATTGTTCATGATAGCAACACTACTAGCAATCATAATCTACAAAAAGAAAACCATGTCTCACGAAAAGATCTAGTCAAGCTGAAACACAGAAATCTTAAGCAGGCGCCGCAAACTCTGCTTGTCAACATAGACACATATGTGGATCCATTACATTGGATGTGTGTGAAAAAAAGGGAGGGGCCGGCAGATTCTCCCAGTCCGCGTCAACCTTCGACACGGACGTTTAAATACGGCTTTACAAAGCAACATTACAAAGCAACATTTCAATAGACGTAAAGAAAAAAAGCCGTGGGACCAGCCCTCGCATGAATTTCGTTTTTAGACCTTCGGCTTCTGTATTAGATCGTCCATTCTTGCCTTCTTCAGCAGGTTGACGTGTCTGACTAGCTCGCTTATGCAGGCTTCCAGGACTTTCTTGCCTTTTTCTGCCGAAGCTGTTGATTGTGTCCCGTAAACGCCTGAGCCTGTCTCATCCACCGTGCTTAACGGTAGTGTTAGGCCTTCGCCTTGTAACGCGTGTTCACGAGGCTTCTCATCAAACGCTGCTTTCATGTTGACAAGGTTCGGGTGTAAAGCCAGATTCACAGATGTTTCCTCAGCCCCTGCGTGCCTCCGTTCTATAGCGGTGAAAACGTCGGGCACAAGCTTCCCAGCCGCGGGCCACCACTGAAAAACAGACATGAAAACCCCTTCCTCCCTCAACTCCCTAGCCAACTCCGTCAAAGCCGCCAAATTACCCCCGTGACCGTTAACAACCACAATCTTACGCACACCATAATACATGAGAGACTGGCACGCGTCTCTAACGTAACTCTTCAACGACTTAGGAGAAATAAAAATCGTCCCCCAAAACTGCTTATGATGCGCGCTAACACCGAACGGAACAACCTGCAGACACACAACGCCCGTGCGCCTCGCAGTCTCCTCCCCGATGCTCTTGGCAATAAGATGATCCGTCCCCAACGGGTTCGCCCCCCCATGCTGCTCATTAGCGCCAACTGGAAGAATCGCAATGTCGTTCTTCGAAAAGTACTCCTTAGCCTCAGGCCAACTCATCTCATGAAGCAAAACCTTCAAACTTCAACACCAAACTGTTTTATTAGCAAACACACCGCATATAAACCTACATTATTAATGGCGGTGAAAAAACCCTGAAGGCAGTTATTCTCGCAGGGGGCTTCGGCACAAGACTGAGACCGCTCAGCTGCACAAGACCAAAAATACTCTTCCCCATAGTCAACAAACCCCTGCTTCAGTGGACTTATGAAAGACTCGCACGCAACAACATACAAGACGCCATAATGGCTGTCTTCTACCAAACCGAGATGTACATAAAACACCACCGAGTCCCAAGATCCGGCGTCCACGTAACCTACTCGCATGATCCACTCAGAAAACCCCTAGGAACCGGCGGCTCAATAAAAAGAGCAGAAAAACGAATCGGACACGACCAACCCTTCATCGTACTCAACGGAGACATATTCGCAGACGTAAACTACACAGAACTCATGCAAACCCACAAACAAAACAAAGCAGTAGCAACATTAGCCGTCCACAGCGTAGAAGACCCGAGCAGATACGGAGTCGTCCAACTAGCCCAAGACAACCGCATAACAAGATTCGTCGAAAAACCCCCACAAGGAACCGCCCCCTCAAACCTCATCAACGCCGGAGCCTACGCCTTCAACCCCCAAATCTTCGATTACATCCCCGAAGGACGAGCCGTCAGCATCGAACACGAAATCTTCCCAAAACTCGCCCAAGAAGGCAAACTCTACGCACACACCTTCAACGGCACATGGATGGACATCGGCAAACCCGAAGACTACATGCAAATCAACCGAAAAATGCTCAACAACACAAACGAACAACAGAAAAGCAGACCAGCCAAGAACGTAAACTTCGAGAAACCCGTGGCCATCGACAAAAACGTCCGCATAGGACAAGAAACCACCCTGGGACCATACGCAGTCTTGGGCAAGGATGTCATCATCGGAAAAAACGTGCAGATAATAGATTCAATCATCTTCTCAGGAGCCATCATACAAGACTCTTCTATTATAACGGGCGCAATAATCGGCGAAGGCGCAATCATCGGAGAAAGAGCCAAAATCCAGAAAGGCTGCATAATCGGCGACCACGCCAAAATAAAAAACGACGTGTCCCTCGCCCAGGGAACCACAATCTGCCCAGCAAACGAAGTCTCCGAAAGCGTATTAACATCTAACTGCGTCTGATAGAAAGAAAGAGGCTCATCAGATCATGTTAACCTCAAAACACTTATTCGGCACCAACGGCATCCGCGGCCTCGCCAACAAAGAACTCACCCCCGAAATGGCCATCAAAGTCGGCAGTGCCATAGGCACCTTCTTCAAACAAGGCGAACTCATAATCGGCCACGACGCCAGAACCACAGGACCCATGCTCCAAAAGGCCGTCGTCGCCGGCCTAAACTCGACAGGATGCAACGTCCTCCTAGCAGGGATGGCTCCGACGCCGACACTCCAGTTCGCCGTGAAACATCACAAGCCCAGCGGCGGAGTCATCATCACAGCATCACACAACCCGCCGGAATACAACGGAATCAAAGTCATAGGAAACGACGGAATAGAAATACCACACGAATATGAAATCGAAATCGAAAACATCTACTTCAACGAAAAAGCAAAGCTCGCCCCATGGAACGCACTGGGAACAACGCAAGAACTGCCAGGAATAATCGACGAATACATCAACGCCATAAAAAAACACGTCAACACCAAAGCAATAACCCAGAAACACTACCACATCCTAATCGACGGAGCAAACAGCGTAGGCAGCCTGACAGGACCACGCCTCGCCCGAGAACTAGGATGCAAGGTCACGACGATAAACGCGAACATAGACGGAACATTCCCAGGCAGACCACCCGAACCCCGCCCCGAAAACCTAGGAGACCTAGCCATCGCCGTCAAGGCAACAAACTCAGACCTAGGAGTAGCATATGATGGCGACGCGGACCGCTCCATCTTCGTCGACGAGAAAGGCAACATCATCATGGGAGACCAAACCTTCGCCCTCGTCGCCAAATACTTTCTGAAAGACAACCCAGGCGAAAAAATCGTCACACCCGTGAGCTCCTCAACCATAATCCAGGACATAGCCGACGAATACAACGGAAAAATCGAATGGACCAAAATAGGAAGCGTAACAGTCGCACAAACCATGAAAGAACTGAAAGCCAAACTCGGAGGCGAAGAAAACGGCGGAGTCTTCTACGGACCTCACCAGCCAGTCAGAGACGGCGCGATGACAACAGCATTAATCTTGAACATCATGGCCAGAACCGGCAAAAAACTCTCCACACTCATAAAAGAACTACCCCTATACTTCATCGAAAAAGCCAAAATCGAATGCAAAGAAGAACTCAAACAAGAAATCCTGCAAAAACTCATCGAACAAACCAAAGGCCTAAAAACGAACACTCTCGACGGCGTCAAAATCTGGTTCAAAGACAAGAGCAGCATACTAATAAGGCCAAGCGGCACCGAACCAATCTACAGAATATACGCCGAAGCCAAAACCAGCCAAACAACCAAAAAACTCGTCAAAGAATACAGCTCGAAACTCCAAAAAATAATCAAAGACCTAAGCTAAACAGCTAAGACAAAGCCCGCGGAGAACAACCCAATGTCATCGTCGATGATACAAACCAAATCAGAGGATCTAGATTCCCCGGAAAAACGGGGAAACCGTGTTGTAAGTATAATAGGATGTGGACAAGCCGGCATTCTTCAAGCGGTTCTCTTTGCCGACGCAGGCTTCAAGGTGACCTGCGTGGACACTGACCAAACCACGATCGCACGCATAACAAAGGGAAGGGCCGCGGCGACGTCAGAAATATGGACCAAACTCAAAAACCACGTGAAAACAGGACACTTGACCGCAACCAGTGAAATCGGAGAAGCGGCCGCCCACAGCGACCTAATCATAATCACAACCCCCGTAAAAATCAACCTGAGGAAAAAAGCAGAGTGCTCAGACTTAGAAAACACCTGCAAAAAAATCGGCTCAAACCTTCGCCCCGGATCCCTCGTAATAGTTACGAGCCTAACCGGAATCGGCCTCACAGAAGGCCTCATAAAAGACACATTGGAAAACACTTCAGGACTCAAAATCGGCAAGGACTTCGGACTGGCGTACAGTCCAATTCAAAAAGTGCACGCCTCGACTTGTGAGGAAGCCGCAAATTATCAGAGAGTCGTCGCAGCAACCGACAAGGACAGCCTCAGAAGTGCTTCACTCGTTCTTGAAAAGCTTGCTAAACGAGGCGTCCGAGGAACAGGCGACATGAAAACGGCTGAAGTGGCCGCGCTCCTCGAAGTCCTACAGCGGGACGTAAGCATCGCGTTAGGAAATGAAACTGCACTCCTCTGTGAAAAAGTAGGCGTGGACTACACTGAAGCCGTCAGAATCGCTGGGACAGACATTGACAAGCTGTCTCCCACACCGACGCTCCTGGACGACAGTCTCAGCGATAAGCCATACGTTCTGTTGAATGATGCCGAAAGCCTCAACCTTAAGCCTCGACTGGCAATGGCGGCAAGAGACACGAACGAAGAGACAGTTAGACACGTGGCCAACCTAGTCAAGGATGCGTTGAAAGACTGTGGAAAAACAATGAAACGAGCAAGAATTGCCATTCTGGGAGTCACACAAACCCCCAACATGCAAAGCCCCATCAAGAAAACAGCAAGAAAAATCATCGACACTCTAGAAGCAAGAGGAGCAAAAATAAGCATTTACGACCCGCACGTGTTAGAAACCGAAATTGCAGAAACCTCGTATCACTTCAAAAAAGACTCAACCGAAGCCATGGAACGCGCTGACTGCGTAATAATCTTGACGGCACACGACCAGTTCAAACGCCTGAACCTCAAGAAAATGAAGCTCACGATGAAAATGCCCGCAGCCATAATCGACCTGCAGGGCGTAGCCGACCCTAGCAAGATTGAAAAGGAAGGTTTCCTATACCGAGGGCTAGGACGGGGTGTCTGGACGGAATGAACAAAGTAAAAACGGCCGTGATAGGAACAGGTTCCTGGGGCAAAAACCACGCGAGAACATACAAGGAACTGGCAGAAACAGAACTCCTGGCCATATGCGACATAGACGCTGAAAGGGCCAACAACCTGGCCAAACAGCTAGGCGTCACACCCTACAGCAGCGTGGAAAAGATGCTCAGGAACGAAGACATCGAAGCCGTGAGCGTTTGCACATGGTCAACTAGCCTGGCAAAGGAAGCCACCAAGGCTGTGGAGCATGGAAAACACGTCCTCGTCGAGAAGCCCATGGCCGCAAACACGAAACAGGCAGAGAAACTTCTCGCCGCATCTGAAAAAATGGGGGTACTCCTCACCGTCGGATTCTTGATGCGGTTCATCCCAGGGTTACGAGAAATGAAAAAAGCAGTTGAAAACAAATCAATCGGGGAACTCGTATGCGCCACCGCCAAGAGAGTTTCTCAATGGCCTGAAAGAATAGGCGACGTCGGCGTAGTCAAAGACACCGCTATTCACGACATAGACGTAATGTTATACCTGTTCAACCAAGACCCGATTTCCGTTTACGCCAAGACTGGAAACATGAAACACAAAAAATTTGAGGATTACGCCCAGATAATGCTAACCTTCGAAGGAGGAAAAAGCGCGTTCATCGAATCCAACTGGCTGACGCCGTACAAGACTCGAATTCTGACAGCCACTGGCAGCGACGCTATATTGAAACTCGACTACATCACCCAAGAGTTAACAGTTGAAGACGCAACGCAAACGATGCAGCCGAGATACCAAATCCAAGAACCCCTAAAACTTGAGCTTCAGCACTTCGCAAATTGCATCCTTAAGAAAGAGAAACCGCTGGTAACAGGCCTCGACGGCCTGAAAGCGCTCAGGATAGCTGAATCTGCTATAAAATCCTCAATGACCGACAGAATAATAAAATTGAAATAGACAAAGCAGATTGTCAGCGTTTTCCCAGGTTGAACGGCTGCCCCTCCTTCAGAATCTTCTCAGGAGTTTTAGCCTTCCACTTCTTTAAGAAGGGCAAGTCATCCTTTTCAACTCTCAACTCATCTGGCAGCATTTCAGGAATCTCATCGCGTATCGGGTACCACCTTGAACATTTCGGACAGATAATCATCCCTTCCACGATCTCTTCTTTTTCCTCAAAGACAACCAGTTCAAGGGGGTAATATTTGTCAATTGGACAGGCGAGTATTTCCATCAACTTCTTCTTGATGAGCTATCCCTCCAATTCCCTTCTGCTTCATAACTATAAAACTCTTTCATGAACGACGCTTCGTCTGGCAAAAAGAAACGCTCTCCTCAAGATCCTTCCGGAGACTCATGATCGTTGCCGCAGGCCGGGCTATGGATATGGAAATCTCTGGAAAACATTTAAATGCAGAACGGATTTCCTTCTTAGGAAGAGGGTTATCATGGAAAGGTTACCAGCCGGCATAGTTTATGAATGCGTAAGGTGTGGAGCAAAAGTTCCCTCTGAAGAACTGGAGATGCGGGGCGGGGAAACTAAATGCATTGTCTGCGGCTACAGAATCCTGCGCAAAGCGAAGCCGCCCGTTGTCAAGCGTATTCAGGCCAAGTGAAAGAGAGAAAAATAGAATAGGATTTTTCTGTAACTCGCTCTCTCACTTCTGAAAGTCCCGGTTTAGAATATCTCCTTTTCTCCGATCTTTCGGGCCGCTCTGCCGCGAAGCTTTATCGCGGGGCCCACGACCTCGTCTGGCTCTTTTTCAACAGTTTTCCTCTTGATTGTTTCTCCACACACGCCTCTTGGCAAAAGCCGCCTTTTCAAGCACATCGCATACGTGCAATTTGCTATGGCGCACGTCTCCTCCGTCCATCTGCACCACACGACATCCCGGCGGGGAACAGTTGCGTCCTTTGAGCACTTGAAGGATTGACACGTTGGAGAACAAGCCTTAACCTGTGTCATTGTTTCCACTTCCTTTGACCATTTCATTCACAAAACTGCGTCGTCAGCTAAGTCTCTTAAGCAATATCATGCCTTGAACGTCATATAAACTTTTTTCTTCAAAGCTACTTATTTCGACTCAACCGTCTGTTTCTTGCCCCTGCCTCTCATTCTCCTGAATACTTCAAACACAAGCACCAGAAGCACGGTCAGTACGATGATTATGACCACAACCAGTTGAGTTGTCTCCACTGGATCGCCAGCCAGCAACACGTACCTGTTCATCTTAATCGAAACCGCCGTTGAACCGTCAACAAAAAGATTCGCCACGTAATTCGGCGAACCATTATTTGACAAGTAAACCGAGACGTTGTAACTTTGCCCTACCAGATTGGCGAACGTAACCGTGCCATTGGCCTGTGTTCTACTCGAAACAGGCTGAACACCATTTCCCTGCAACGTTACCTCTGTGTTCCCAAAAGGTTGACCAAAGTAATCAGTCACAGTTACCGAAATACTCAAGCCGTAGAGATAACAGTTCACGGTCACATTTTGATCCTGGAACAATTCCAACGTTGTGCTGTTAATCTCCGTTCCAGCACTGTCAAAAACTTCCACATAGTACTCGCCAAAAGTGGCATTCTGGAAAACGACAGCACCACTCGAATCTGTACTTCCTTCATAGTTAATACCGCCAGCCAGCTCGCTTGCCTCCACCGTCGCATTACTAAACGGCTGCCCACTCGCCTCCAAGGCCACGATTTGCAACGCGAACGACGGACAAGCTATGGTCACGTTGTAGACTGCAACTGGACTTTCACCAACAAAAAGATTCAAAATCGTTCCGTTGGACAGAGTGCTATTGGAAGAAGACTCAATAACGTTCGTCGCGTTGAACAGCGTATCGTACCGACCCGCTGTCAGATCGTAGGTACTATTCGGCAGCAACGATTGCTCTTCCGCATTTCCGTTGACATCAGTAAACAAAGTCACGTCCACAGGCGTCAAGTTCACCCCCGCCTCGGGAATACCCACTTCATTGCCGTTCACAAATGCAACAACCTTAACGCCAAGATCCGTAAGATTGAGCACAAGATTACCTGTCTCAGTGTTGTTCACCGTAAAATTGCCCTCTCCGACCTCTACAGCTTGATAAAATCCTTCCAAAGTGAAGTTCCCAATTTCAAGCATAGACACCGTCAGACCATTCGAATCGGCCGTTTGATTGCTGACCGACGTCCCGTTTTCAAACGCCTCAACAACGACGCCTGGCACAGCCTCTCCGGCCAAATTCACCGTAGTCACATTGAAAGCAAAACCTGGAACCTCGAAGACCTGGGTATCTGGAGGAACCTTCGCCGTAGGAAGAGCGATCTCTGTTGAAACAATGCTCACAGTGTAGTTGTCCACAGTCGCATTCGTCGGTACTACAAAGCCCGAAAAATTGATTAAACCCGCAGGGGTGGCGGTCAAGTTCACGGAATATTGAACGTTGGTTCCCGTCACATTCAGCGTGACATTTTCGTTAACATTGTATCCGGTTGCCACTATGTAAACCGTCTGCAGCCTGTGATATTCCGTCGAATTAGTCAAGCCCACCGGGAACCCGATTGGCGACACCAAAGTGCCGTTAGCAACAGTGGAAACGGTGTAAATGCCAACGAAGTTCGTGTTAGCGCCCGAAGTGAAATTCCCAGGATAAGGCACCGTTACGACGCCGCTTCCAAGTGCTGATGTTACAAGGCCTACCGATTCTTGATATGATAAACCATCTGGGTTCACAACCTCAATCTGAGCGTCTTCAGCAACGTCGGCACCATCACCAGTCACATTAAACGAAATCGGCACCGAGTTGCCTTCCTGAAACTGGGCGGGAGCGGGAGGCACAGTCACATTCAGGAAATACGCTGTCAAAACAGTGAAGTTCTCAAACGTGGCGCTCTCATTAGCGCTCACATCGTTTACCGTTACCGTGTAATTGCCGGCCGCGGCTTCCGGAACGAAAAACGAAGCCGTCACACTGTTTCCAACAGCAGTTCCAACCGCAAGAACTGCCCCATTAAAAGCAACATTATACGCCCCATTCACCGTAGTCAGGTTCGCCACCACCGTAACGTTAGTACCCACATTTCCAGTCGTAGGAGTAACGGAGAACACCTCCATCTGAGCCTTGGCCCTGGGCAAGAATGAAAAACCCAACAGCACAGATGTAAACATCAAGAACAAACACGTCAACTGTTTGGCTCTAAGCCGAATCTTCGCCAACCGTCTTCCCTCGAACCATACATCCAAGATTGTGAACAACTCTAACACTAGGGTGCATTTTAAACTTTACCTTTTCATCGCCCCACAACCCTCACTCGGATGTCAATTCCGAAATCAGCCACAAAACGGTTTCCCCTTCTTAACGGTTCCGTCCGACGTCCCGGCTGTTTGACAATAAACCATCCACGATGGATGATGAAAAACACAATATTGCAACTCGCGCCCAACAAGTCCCTGCCTTTCTCGGAACGCCCCCGCGCAACATGGAAAACTTACAAAGCAACATTAAATTGCAACATTACATCTGATGTAAAGAAAAAAAAGGGAGGGGCCGATCGCGCCACTCGTAAGCTTCACACTAATGATCCTGCTAAACCACTCCTTGAACCCGAACGTAAGGCACCAAAAAATATTCGCCCCAGAATCATGGAAGCAGGTGCGTGCGAGCAAACGTGCGTCAACGAAAAGCAACTTAAGCCTGAAATGAGCAGTATTGGGTTCGAGGCATCCAGACATGAGCGAGGAAATTCTAAACCTGGTCAAAAAGCATGAAGAGTGGCGCGGCAAACAGTGTTTAAACCTAATCCCATCCGAGAACATAATGAGCCCGACAGCGCGCAAACTTCTCAGCTCAGAACTCGCACACCGCTACACCTCGGTAGATCGGTTCTACATGGGAACACACTTCACCGACGAAATCGAACAAACCGGCGAAAAACTCGCAAGAGAACTCTTCAAAGCCGAAACCGCGGATCTGCGACCCCTCTCAGGACACATCGCCGACACCATCATCCTGGCAAACCTCACAAAACCCGGCGACACCCTCATGTGCATCAGCCCCGAAGACGGAGGATACCCCGGAATGTGGAACGAAGGCCTCGCAGGACTCTTCAAACTCAAAACAATCCCCTTCCCATTCTCAAAAACAGACTGGAACATAAAAACCGAAGAAGCCAAACAAGCCATAACACAGCACAAGCCCCGAATAGTCATCTTCGGCGCAAGCCTCATACTCTTCCCATACCAACTCGCCACCATGGCCAAAATCGCCCACGAAAACGGCGCAACCGTAGGATACGACGGCTCCCACGTCCTAGGACTCATCGCCGGCCAACAATTCCAAGACCCACTTCGCGAAGGAGCAGAAGCCCTGTTCGGCTCAACCCACAAGAGCCTCTTCGGCCCACAAGGAGGCATACTACTCGCAAACAAAGAAATCGGAGAACCCCTAAAACAAAAAATCTACCCCGCCTTCGTAGACAACGCCCACTGGAACCGCATCGCAGCCCTCGCAATGGCCCTAGCAGAAATGAAACGATTCGGCAAAGCCTACGCCACACAAGTCACACGCAACGCGAAAACCCTAGCAAAAGCACTGAATGACATCGGCTGCCCAGTCGTCTGCGGCCAGATAGGCTTCACCCAGTCACACCAGGTCATCGTAGACTATGGAAACTACGAAAAAGGAAGAACCATAGCAGAAAAACTCCAACGCGCAAACATAATCACAGACTGCGTAATCAGATTCGGCACCTGCGAAGCCACAAGACGCGGAATGAAAGAACCAGAAATGCAGAAAATAGCCGAACTAGTCAAAAGAACAATCATCGACAACGAAAAACCAGACACCAT
>Ga0187882_1004597_pt1 | contig 11137 bp, 12 predicted proteins | sample June2016WEW_19_1_3_FD_132991 | JGI IMG/M metagenome (GOLD analysis project Ga0187882, IMG submission 132991) | Peatland microbial communities from SPRUCE experiment site at the Marcell Experimental Forest, Minnesota, USA - June2016WEW_19_150 | ecosystem: Environmental > Terrestrial > Soil >...
ATCTGACCCCAGGCATTTAGCAGCCAGCCCCATTCTGAACGGGGCTTCGCCGCTCCCGCAGGGAGATCGAGATGGGGACACAGTTTCAGCGCCTGCTCCCAGGCTAGAGACCCGAGATCTTTCAAAAGCGTGTCGCACTGGGTTGTCCAGCGCCAGATGGTCTTCTCAGAGTAGGGACCGCCGGCTGCGTCAAGGTTGGCAGCCACCCCTATCAGAGAGACGCCTTCAGAGCGTTCCCTGATCACCTGTTCCTTGACATCCCAGGATACCTGCTCGTGGCAGCCTGTGAACGAGGGGAGCAGTCCTTGAGTCTTCTTGCAGACTGGGCACTGGAAACGGTAAACCGTGATCAGGTGGGCTTCGATGAGGGTGTAGACAGTGCGGGAATAATGGCTGTGGTGGCGCTGCTTGCGATCTGCTCCACAGCGAGAACATCCACAGGGCCGGTATTGTTCCGGGCAGCCCTCGGCAAATGCCTCAAGATACATCTGGACAGTCCATGCGCCTTCAAGTATGATCGACGTAGTAGTTGTAGTGAAGAAGAGAGGGAACTGGCCGGGCAGCCAATGGGTGTTACTGCCCACGCTAACTGACGGTTGAGAGTAAATCGCCTTTGGCGATAAATAAACGTTGACAAATAAGCAGGAATTATGGCGACGGAGGAAGAAAGCCATCCCTTGGTAAAGCTGACGAGGAGATGGCTTCTTCATCATGGTTATTCGCAATAGACAGCCGCACTGCTATGCCCACGCATGATGGTCAGAAGCCCACGCTAAAATGAGGGTACCAGTTCCCTGCCCAGATAGCCAGCAATATCTCAATGACCCAAAACGTTTCATCCCTAAGAAACCTATCTGTCTTAACAATCCCAACCATAAGACTAGTTGGCACGCGCATTGGAAACGGATGCTGTATCCAGATCATGTTCATGCTACCTGGATCCCGATCTTCAATGCTTACTGCGAAGAATGCCATGAGACGATCAGCTACTGGCCGGACTTTGTCCTGCCCTACCAGAGAGAACCGGTGGAGACCTATGAGCAGGTAGCGGTCGAAAACTTGCAGGGAAGCAGCATTAATGAATGTGCCGCCAGAATCGGCTATGACCCGCGGACAGTGTCCCGCTGGATCAGGCTGATCTTCAGGCAGTCTCTGGAGCTGATCGACCTAGTCGTCCGGCGCATCCTCAATCTGATCGGGACCGGGATCCTGCCGCTATCATCGACAACCGCCAGGGAAGCCACTGTTCTCCTGCTTGCCTGGCTGCGCAAACTCGCCGAAATGACCCGTTTCCCCAGCCTGAACCGGCTGATGGCGCTCTGCAACCTGATCGGCAAGGGAGATTGGGACCTGTGGGGCGCTCCCCTGGGCAAGGCCAAATCACGGGTGAACAGGGCGCCGGCGCCCGGATAATTCTCTCTCTGAGGGATTGATTTCCCACAAACTCTGGTTATCGTCAAAGATCCTGGCTTGCTCCATGATGATGATAGAGGAAAAAACTCCTCAAAATCATCAAGCCAGGAGGGAAAATGTATGAATGAGCCAGAAGATGACAGGCGTTCCCAGGTGGCCCTGCAGCGATACGAGGCGATCGCTCCGCTACTGAACCGGCCTCTGCCTCGCGGCGTCCAGAAGATCATGATCGACGAGATTGCCGAAACTTGGCGTCAGGATTTGAGCGGCCGTCCGATCACCCTGGGGAAGCGCACCATCCAGAGGCATCTCAGCAACTATCTGAAGTCCGGCCTGGATGGCCTAAAACCGCAGATCCGCTCCGAGCAGGGATCGCTGAAGGCCTTCCCATCGGAAGCCCTGGATGAGGCCGTGAAGATACGGGAAGCCCGTCCGGAGCTGTCGGCCGATTCCATCATCGAGGCGCTGCGCTCAGTTGGCATACCTGGGTCGGAGCAGATGAACGTCGGCACGTTGAATCGCCACCTGCGCCGGTTAGCCAAGGATCGTCCGTCCCTGAAGCGGGTGGTCAAGAAGCGCTATCATCTGCTCAGCATAGAGGGCGCCCATGTCCTCTGGATATGCGATGTCTGGGACGGTCCCTATCTATTCGACGAAGTAACGGGCAAGAAGCGGCGGCTGCGCCTGGTCGCCATCATCGATGCCTACACCCGCATTGTGCATGGGGAGTTCTATTTCAATGAGAACCGGCCCTGCATCGAGGACACATTGATGAAAGCGATCTTGAGGTATCAGTTACCCTTGATATTTTACTGCGACAACGCCAGGGTGTTCCGCTCAAAGCACCTCTTGCGCATCGCCGCCGAACTGGGATTCACCGTCAAGCACAGCAAGGCTGGGGTTCCTCAAGGTAGAGGTCGCGTAGAACGTTTCTTTCGTACAGTGGCGGAGAAGTGCGAACCGCTGCTCAGGGAGCAGATTGATTCCGGCAAGGTAAAGACGCTGCAGGAAACAAACAGCTTCTTTACGGCCTGGCTGGAGCGGCGCTACCACGACCGCCGCCACGGCACCTTGAAGATGACCCCCCGCCAGGCCCTGGAACTGGCCAAGACCAATCACCTGGACCTATCCCGACAGGTGGATGCGGCCACCGTGCGCCAGGCGTTTCTCTGGCGGGAGAAACGGGACGTCAGTTCGCTCGGGGCGGTGAAGATCTACAGCAACCTGTACGAGGTGGACGAGAGCCTGCTTGGTAAAACTGTGGAGATCCGCTTCAATCCTTATGACCTCAGACGCATCCTGGTCTACCATGAAGGCTTCTTCCGCTGCGAAGCCCGCCCTTACATAATGAAGAACTTCACCGAACCCCGGGTCGCCGAGCGCCAGGCCGACAGTCAGAGCGCCCTGGATGAGGCCATGCGGGCGATCGTGCAGGAGCACCGGGACGAGATCGGAAAGCGCTCCGGCCTCTCCTTCGCCGCCCTGGAGGTGAAGCGGGATGAATAGCTACTTTTCCTTCACCAGAGAACCCTTCTCCCGGGAGCTGGCCCCACAGGAAGTTTTCGTGTCCCGGGGGCATCAGGAGCTTTCAGCAAGGCTCCGCCACGCCATCGACACCGGATCGCTGGCGGTGATCACCGGGCAGGTAGGCTGCGGGAAATCTACCGCCATCCGATCTTTTGTCAACACCCTGGATGCTTCCAAATACCGCTACATCTACCTGGCTAATTCGGCGCTTTCGCCGGCGGAGTTCTACAAGAGCCTGCTGCTTCAGGTGGGTGTCCGGCCAGGCCGGGGTATCTCCGAAAACAAGCGCCTGGTTACCGACGCCATGATGGACATGAGCCAGAAAGGCGTCCGCCCACTTATTGCGGTTGACGAGGCCCAAGATATTCCAATATCCATGCTGAACGAATTTCGCTTCGCCCTCAATTACCGTACTGATTCCTTCTCTCCCTTGATGGTGATTCTCTCCGGCCAGCCCCAGTTAGCCGAGACGCTGCGCCTGCAGGTTCTGGAGTGCATCCGGCAGCGGATCAGCGTGCACTACCGCCTGCCATCCCTGGCTGAGGACGAGATCTCCGGCTACATCCTTCATCATCTTAAAATAGCCGGATGTGACAGGCAGATCTTCACCGACGAGGCCATCAATCTGATCTACCAGCGCTCCAAGGGAGTGCCCCGGAGGGTGGGCAACATCTGCCGCTACGCCCTTATTGCCGCTGCCCAGTCAGACAGCGCCACCGTCGATGCCGATGCGGTGCAAAAGGGCCTGGATGACGACGAGCTGATCTGAAAGGGGATGAACCGATGAGCGGAGTCTTTGTCACCAGCACCGAGCCCGAGGCTGTCCTGGTTCTATGGAAGATCAGGACAAATCCGGCAAACAGGCGGATAGAAGATGACCCGCATTACGTCTGCGACCACTGCAACAGGAACTTGGACTGGGAACCGTTCCCCGTTATCGTATTCCCGTCCAAGGAAGAGTTGAGAGATCCATACTACGTCCCCGTAGGGGGCGATGCCCTCTGCCGGGCCTGCGCCAGGAAGTGCTACCACCTCCTGATGAAAGATGTCTACAAGGCCCGCTGGTTATGGTTGTGCTCTGGTTAGGGTTAATAATCTCCTGGGGGATTGCAATCCCCCAGGAGATTATTCATTGACGAACGCAAATTGCCAGCCCTCGCCAGCGCCTATATAATACAGAGTGAGGACAGGCAGCTGATGGGGGAATGAGCGATGGGAACCATGATACCATATCATCAGGTATTAGAAAACAAGCAGGATTCTGCTTACTTCTCTGTGGAGTTTGATCATTTCGAACACAAAGTTCTGATCGAAGACTGGTACTGCGACAACCCGGAATGCGACTGCATGTCTGTGGCTCTCTATTTTCTCGCTCTCCATGAGGACACCAAGCAAAGCAGCAAACTGTTCTATCTGATGCTGGACATGAATTCCTGGGAGATCAGGGAACAGGTTATTGCCGATAAGGAGAACGCCGATGAAATGATTGCGGAGTTCATGGACGGCCTGGACGAGCTTCATTTCAAGGATCTTTTCAAGGGGCACTACCGGACTGTCAAGGAGTATGGAAAGAAGCATTACCGTCCGGAAGATGAGATGGTGCTCTATCAAATACCCGACAATATTGCCGATAATCCTCTGGCATTTCTATATGACGGTTCGAGATTCCTAGTTACCGATCAGTATTGCACGAGCGCAAAGTGCAACTGCAATGCGGTTGTCCTCAGCTTTTTCAGGCTTTCCGATCGTGAAACGCAGACACCGGAGTTTATCATCAGACTGCACTTGGATAGCCTTGGCTATGAGATGGAGCAGATAAACTGCGATCCTGACAAGATGGCTGACATAGTCAAGTATTTCCTTGATAAACAGGGTGTGCTGAAGACGCTCCGGTACCGCTACCGGGAAATGAAAAAGGATGGCGGAAAGTCTCATATGAAACGGATTAAAGAGGCAGAAGGCAAGACTCATAATCCCGAACCGAGAAGAGTGGCAGAACCGAAGGCTGGCAGAAACGACCCCTGTCCTTGTGGCAGCGGGAAGAAGTACAAGAAATGCTGTGGTCTTCTATAAGGCTCACCCTGATTGGCGTGCCAGTCGCTACTTTCGTATGGAATCGTTGCCTGTTGCAGTGAATATTCACGAACGAAGTTGACGTCGTTGGCGGTGACTTTTGATTTGACTAATCATCGCCGTTAACGGTGAATATCGCTGCTATGTTTGCTGTTTAATGCCATTGGAAGTAAGTAGGTTGGCGCCAATGAGCGTGGACAGCTACACAATGGGTTCCCTCTCTTCTATTTCCTTCTCATGTATTTGGCAAAGAGTAAACACTTCTCATCTGCCAATCAGTATCCACCATTACCGCCACTCAAAGCAAGAAAAAATCCCCTATCCATGACACGGAGAGTGGGAGCCTACACGTTGCCTCGGCATCCCTAACGAGCGGATTATCTTCTATTCAATCTCATCAGGAGGCGCATCGGGCTTGTTCACCGCTGCGAAAATCCCTGGCAGCGTTGCAATAGCATCGAATCCTCAACTTGACCTCACGCGTTTTCTCCCCAGCGCACTCGCCAGATTCAAAGAGTGTACGGGAATTGATCTTGCCTATGAAAAGCAACATGGAGATGTAGGGCGTGTCGATTTCGCACATGTTTTCTCCACGGATAGCCCTTCCAAGTACCTGGTCATTGTAAATTGCCGTTCGAAGATGGATTTCAACGACCAACTGATCCCTTTCTGCCAAGCGTTCGGTATAACCCCCCATTATGGTCTGCAACGGGTGGGAAACTTAATTATCTGGATAATCGATGCCCCTGGTCCGCACCCTCACCTGCGCTATGAAAGCAAGACCATGTATTTCGCCATCGATTTCCTTGCAAAAACATTAGCGGAGGGCGGCGATACTGATCGGCTCAAGCCGCTCTACATCCTGTTTAGCGAGTTCTGGCATGAGAAGGCGGGGCTGATTGCCGGGGACCCTGCATGCCTCGCCGACGCATCTGTCCTTTCTGGATATGGAATATATCTCTATGTTCGCCTGTCTGACCCTGATAATTATCACATAATTGGTTTCATGAGACAAGCGTTACCAGAATTAGGGGTTTATTCCGAGCGCCTTGACCATAATTTTTTTCTGAACCCACAATATTATAGAAAGGAAAAGACTTTACTGTGTCGAAAATATCTTTGATAATCACAATAGTTAAACCTGGACGTCGCTGGTGGAGGTCCCCTTATGACTGTCCAGAAGAATGACAAAAGAGCTGAATTGATGATAACCGGAATTTCTCGTATGCGACTCTGTTGCGGGGTAGGCTATTCAACCCCAAAAATACTGGGCGCAGGAGCGATGTCCGGTTTACTCGTTTTTTACGCAGAAGGAGGGATGGCATAATGAACTTTTACGAATTTTTCGCCGGAGGCGGCATGGCCCGGCTAGGTTTAGGGGATCAGTGGCGCTGTTTATTCGCAAATGACATAGACGATATGAAAGCGGAGACTTACCGTGCCTATTTCGGAGATACTGGAGAACTTTGCGCACAAGACATAAACACTGTAACGCTGGCGCAGATACCGGGGCAAGCCGACCTTGCGTGGGCCTCGTTCCCATGCCAGGATCTATCGTTAGCTGGCAATGGGGCTGGCCTTGAAGGAGATAGATCCGGAACCTTCTGGCCCTTCTGGAACATTATCCGGGGGCTAAAAGGAGAACACCGATCTCCCAGAGTTATCGTTTTGGAGAATGTCTACGGCACCGTCACTTCACATAACGGAAGGGATATGGCAGCTATTTGCGAATCATTGGCAGCGGCGGGGTATAGATATGCCCCTATGATCATAGACGCCCAGCTATTTTTACCCCATAGCCGCCCAAGGCTATTTATCGCTGCGTTTGGACATGGCTCTCAGCCCCCAGTTGATCTAATTGTTCAAGGGCCTATGGAGCAGTGGCACCCTAAAGCATTCCAGTTCGTCCGGAAACTCCTCTCCGAAAATGCGCTTGAAAATTGGCTGTGGATAAAACTGCCTTTGCCCACACCACACGATATACGATTTGCTGACATAATCGAGAACAATCCAACCGGCGTCGATTGGCATACTCCGGAAGAGACTCAGCGACTGCTAAATTTGATGTCTCCACTGCATAGGAGCAAGGTGGAGGAAGCACAGCGTGTAGGGACGGTTGTTGTCGGGACAATTTATAAACGGACCAGGGCTGACGAGGACGGGGTGCGTCAGCAGAGGGCCGAGGTGCGCTTCGATGGCGTTGCCGGATGCCTCAGAACTCCAACGGGGGGATCCAGCCGGCAGATTATTCTCGTTGTGGAAGGAGAAAGTATCAGGAGCCGACTGCTGTCACCCAGGGAGACCGCCAGGTTGATGGGCCTGCCCGAGGATTACCCGCTCCCGGTCCGCTACAACAACGCCTACCACCTGGCGGGGGACGGCGTGGCTGTCCCGGTCGTCGCGTGGCTGAGGCAGCACCTGATCGAGCCAGCGCTTATTGCTGTCGAGGAGGTAGCGTAATGGCTAGAAAGAAAAGGGAAGAACCAAGCACAGAACCTAAACAATCTGGATCAGATCTAGTCCCCTGCAACCGTCCCGAGGGAATAGAGCAGCAGATTATAAACTATGCTGATGAACTAAAAGAAAATGCACACGTGATGGGGAACCACGGTATGTCCAAGGGTGAATTTCGACGTTCAGGGCTTTTTCGTGCGGCTGTTGAAAGACTGCGTGGTCAGCAAGTAACTGATATGACTGAGAAAAAGCAGTTTATTGCGTGGGCGCTCGAAAAATTAAAATTATCGGATAAGATTATCTCGTATGATTTCGAAGGGTCGAATGATCGCCATGATTACAAAGTTGTACTTCCTGGCAATTGGCAATCATTAATAGAAGCAAAGGGATGCCTCGACGGGAATAATGTTAATATTTTTGAGAGACCCAATAACGCTGATGAATTTCTGATTTGGTCATTATGCCAAAACCCTGGGTCAGATCCTAAAAACAGTGTTCGATCAGGCATAACTCGGTTAGGAGCAGAGTTAATAACTGAAGGGCAAAAAAAGCATGTAGATGCACTTATCGTGTGGGATATGCTATGTGGACTTTCACGAACATGTCCAAAAATACTTGAGGAACGCTGTATAGAAGTGGATGGACGGCGTTTGCCACCCCCATGCATTTATCTCTTTCCTCGTGGAATCCCTGATCCAAAATACAACCCCGATCCGCCCGTATGGGAACTTAAAGATGTGCGTCTAGCAGAAGCCTTACTGACTGAATTCGGCGGAGATATGCGGGATGTCACGGAAGTACATATCAAAGTGCAAATGAACGGGCAAATTAAAGAACGGCAGACTACCCTAATACGGGATCAAGAAACCGTTTTTCAATCAGGTTGGATTGAACTCAAGCGAACCTAACGGCGATTAATCATGACTGATGTCTACGATTCAGAAACCAGAAGCCGTGTCATGCGAACCGTGAAATCCAAGAATACAAGCCCGGAGAAAGCGGTGCGATCCCTTATCCATAGGATGGGGTATCGCTTTCGTCTGCATAGAAGAGATCTACCAGGGGTGCCGGATTTAGTGTTTCCAGGTCGAAAAGCAGTTATATTTGTTCATGGCTGTTTTTGGCACTTCCATGACTGCCCCCGTGGTCGCCGGGAACCAAGGAATAACGCTGAATACTGGCAGAAAAAACGTACCGCCAATGTCGCCAGGGGCAAGAGGGCCATAGAGGAACTGGAACGCTTGGGGTGGCGAGCATTGGTGATATGGGAGTGTCAAATTCCTAAAAAAAATGAGATAGTAAAAACAATTAGTAATTTTTTAAATCACACCTTAAAATAGAAAGACTAATTGATAGTTCACGCAAGGATTACTGAACCCCAGCAACAAAGTCTATGGTGTCCATAACAAGAAATTTTTGACGAATTGGAGATAGAAAAGTGAACGACAGATTGTTTCGAAAAAGATCCGTTTTTGATAAAGTATTTGATAGAGTTGAAGTAATGTTAGAACCAATAGGAGAAAAAGTAATTGCGATCTGGAATTGGATCAATAAAATACAAATTAATCCAGACAAACTAATAATAATCGTGGCACTGTTTTTAGCATTGTCAGAGTTTTTTTTATATTATCTAATGCCAAACAATAATGAATATAAAACACATATTATAACTGCAGTAGGAGAGATTTTATTTACAGTCCTAATCCTTGATACTCTATATAAAATAAGAGATAATAAGCTCCAAGAAAAAATTAAAAAAGAACAAGAACACACCTCACTTTTTCATGTTTATTTTCTTATAAGCCCTATGAAAGAAAAGCTTCAAAATACCATTAGTCAAATTATTGGCAAAAAAAAGAATGAACGCTTAGAAAGTTTACCAGAAAAAATTACAACTGAATTTGCGCTACTTTTTAAGAAGGGTGAATACTATGATTTAATTATCATAGAATATTATGAGAATGTAAAACAATTAGAAAGTACTATCAACAAAACAATTTTATTATTAGATCCAACTTCAAAAAGACTAGCATCCATAGCGAGATTGTTAAATGATTTCGTCGTTATAAACTCAGATATCGATGGGATAACCAGTTCTTTACTGCATATATATCATTCTGGAAATAGGGATATTATCAAAGATATGTCTGCTATTGATAAAAATTCTGAGGAATTTAAAGTCTTAAATAGCTTAAAAGATAACATAAATAAAAATATCGAATGGTGTCATTCAAGCTCAAGGGAACTTCTTGAAAACCTAGGAATTAGAATCCCTACCAGCAACAGCATATCTGATGGTTCCTAGCCTCGATTTCCGATTTCCATGGGGTTTTAAGTAACAGGATGTCCAGGATTATGACGATTCTCGGGCAGCCGACTCGTTACGGCGGTCAATAAGGAACACCGACCGGTTGCCAACAGAAAGCGATCCAGACTGAAAACATAGCGAGGGATATCGGAGATATAGTTTGGGGTGACGGAGATGCAGGTCTTTAAACTGATTGAAAGATTGCTGTCCCTCCCGGCAAACCAGGATCTCGACACACTCCAATTACTCCGGCTGCACCGTCAGTGGGACGCGGAGGATCGGCAGCACCCCGATCTCGACATGGTGCTGAGGCAGCACCGGGAGAGAATACAGAAGTATCTTGACTCCTGTGATCTGACAGGGCTGCATAAATATGTTGAGGTGCTGGCTGGAGAATATCCCATTCTAAGCATTTTGGGTGAGGCTGATCTGGTGAGAGAGCCGAAAATAAAATGACCGGATTGATCATGTCCGGTCGTTGGTTAAGGGGGTTCCATTCCTTTCAGAACCAAAATATTTATTCTCCGCCGATGAGGAATATCCTGCTGGAGGGGTACCTATTATTGCTGACGTAACTGGGGGTAACAGAAATCTAATAATAGAAGGCAGCATTCTTATTGCTGCCGCTTCTGCGATTGCATACGGGCTCACGCTGGCCTATGAGTTAGGGTCAGCAAATGCTTTTGGTATTCCTTATCAATTTATCAATATAAACTTGGTATATATTCAATCTGACCTTCTTAATCTATGGAATGTTCTTATACTTCCACTTTTAATTGTAAATGTAATACCAATGCTCATAAGTAATTATGATCAAAGAATAAAAATGAGAGCTTATATACTGACTCCTTTTTTATTCGTTGCTTTAGTTTTTCTTAATACATATCCAAGAGGATATTTGGTAGATTGGGATTGGATACTTATTGTACTTGGCGCTGGGGTATTTTTCCTCTTTATATGGCCATTAATTACGCAAAGAAAAATAAAGGGTTATGTAGCTAAAACTGAGGCTCAAATTAAAATTGAAACTGGTCAGCCTACCGTTATTAACAATATTATGAGATCCCCAGCCGGAGAAATAGTATTTCTTTTCGTTATGTTTCTCCTCGCCTTGCAAATGGCGCAGGGCGTTGGTCAGGCCAATGCTTTCAAACAAATAAACTATTTGGTTACTTCAACGAAACCGGAAATGGCAGTCGTAAAAATATATGGTGATAATTTAATATGTTTTCCTTTTGATAGAAAAACAAAGACAATTCAAGAGAACTTTACCGTATACAACCTGTTGAATAAAGGCGAAATATCTTTAAGATTAGAGGCAATAGGGCCATTGAAGCAACAATAGAGTCACTCATTTTGGGA
>Ga0187882_1004598_pt1 | contig 11136 bp, 11 predicted proteins | sample June2016WEW_19_1_3_FD_132991 | JGI IMG/M metagenome (GOLD analysis project Ga0187882, IMG submission 132991) | Peatland microbial communities from SPRUCE experiment site at the Marcell Experimental Forest, Minnesota, USA - June2016WEW_19_150 | ecosystem: Environmental > Terrestrial > Soil >...
CCGGCAACCACTGAAAATTGAGCCAGCGCTTCTTGCGGTTGGGATCATTGGATCCCCAAGAGGCGTAGCCGATCACGTTCTTCTGATCGTAAAGCACCTGGGGGGTTTCATCCATGATGCCGCGATCGGCGGGATGGGCAGCATGGCGGCAAACCCGAGTCGCAGGACGGATGACCGCACGGACGGCGGTCTGATACCATCGGGGGCAGTGCGGCTGCCATGGAATCCCAAGGTGGAGTTGCTTTCGAGTTCGGCGCCTTCCGATTCGACCCGGCAGAGCGGGTGCTCTATCGGGGCCCGGAGCGCGTCCCGCTGTCCCCGAAGGTAGCCGATACTCTCCTCGTTCTCCTCACGCGCCACGGCCGCGTGGTCGAAAAGAACGAACTCATTCAACTCGTTTGGCCCGATACGTTCGTAGAGGAAGGGGGGCTGGCGCGAAACATATCGGCGTTGCGGAAGGCCCTGGGCGATGACGCCGATGGTTCGGGCTACATCGAGACCATTCCCAAACGCGGGTATCGGTTCGTGGCCCCAATCCGGAAAAGCCCGACCGAGCCGGAAACGGCCGGCGGCGCGGTTGGAAAAGGCGCAGCCCCACATCGTCCTGGTGTCCGGTTGGTTGCCGCAGCGGTTTTGGTTGCGGTCGCGCTGTTGCTGGTTGCGACTGGCTATCTGGTCTCGTTCATGACCCGGCACGATCGTGCGGCGTCCCAGGTGAAGTCGATTGCCGTTCTCCCCCTCAAGAACATTTCCGGCGACGCCGCTCAGGACTATTTCGCGGAAGGCATGACGGAGGTAATCGCAACCGAGTTGTCCAAGACCGGTTTGCCGGTGATTGCGCCGGCGTCGGTCCGATCCTTGCGGCCAGGTGCGCCGCTGGCGGAGATAGGGCGGCAGCTAAAGGTAGACGCAGTGATTCAGGGGACCGTCCTGCAGTCGGGCGACTGGGTGCGGGTCAATGCGCAACTGGTCGACATCGGCACGGGCCGATTGCTGTGGGCCGACAGCTACGAGCGCGATCTGCGCGATGTGCTTCGATTGCAGGCCGAAGTGGCGGACGCCATCGCGCGCAAGACCAGTTTCCAAGCCGCCGCGGGCGAGCGGCCGAGACCCTCACGGCCACAGACCGTGGTGCCTGACGCGTATCAGGCGTATTTGCGGGGACGTTTCTTCTGGAACAAGCGCACCGAGCCGGCGTTGCGAAGGGCTGTCGATTACTTCAACGAAGCGATTGCGAAAGACGGGACGTACGCCCCGGCCTATGCGGGGTTGGCCGACTCCTGGTCGCTGTTGGCTTCAAACTCGTACGACGCAGTTCCCCCTCGCGAGGGCATGCCCCTTGCCAAAGCCGCCGCCCTGCGGGCGTTGGAACTGGACGGCGGGCTGGCTGAGGCGCACACGTCGCTGGCGTACGTGACGATGGCTTACAACTGGGACCTGGAGCCCGCCGAACGGGAGTTCCTACAAGCGATCCGATGCAATCCGGGGTATGCCACGGCCCGGCATTGGCATGCACACTGCCTGCTCGCCGCCGGGCGATTGGATGAAGCCTCCGCCGAGATGCGGCAGGCGCAGAATTTGGACCCTCTTTCGCTGCCCGTCAATGCCGGGGTGGGCTGGTGCTCCTACTTCGCCCGGCGCTATGACGACGCCATCAGGCAGTACCGGATGACGCTGGAGCTGGAACCGAACTTCGCGCTCGCGCACCAGACCCTGGGCTTGGCGCTGGCGCAGAAGCACGATTATCCGGAGGCCATTGCGGAGTTTCAGACCGCGCTGAAGCTCTCCGGAGGCGCAAGCGCCGTGGCCTCCCTCGGGTATGCCTACGGGCTGGCTGGATCGAAGGCGGATGCCAGGGCGCAACTGGCACGATTGGTGGAACTTTCTCACCACCGCTACGTCCCAGCCCTCTACATGGCCCAAGTCTGTCTGGGACTCAGGGATGCCCCTGGCTTTTCCTCCTGGCTATCGAAAGCGCGGGAAGAACGGTCCGAGTACCTCATCTACTACCAGTTCGATCCCGCCTTTGACGCAGTACGTGGCGACCCGTTGTTCCGGGTCGATCCCCGCGCGGCAGGTGGCGGGAAATCCGTCAGGAATATGTAAGGATTCCGGAAGGACTTTCGAAGGGGCCGGCTGGTAATCTCGGGGCGGTTCATCGAAAGGAGACCATATGGTAAATCGAAACAGTCTGACAGCGGTACTGGTATTCTCGTGGCTGGCGGCCGGTCAACCACCCTCGCCGGCCGGACGCCTCGAGATCCTCAAGACCAAAGGCCTCGACGCCGAAGTGACCGTGTTGCCGGTAAGGCTCGGCAATCGCACCATGCCGGAAGTGGGTGAGGTGGTGGCCATGTCGCTGGAGCACGGCGGCATGCGGAAGGTCGATTGGACCACCCAGGCGTTTTCGCGGCCCGGTGAAGCGACATTCCAGGAAGTGAGCACGGCGTTCGGCGACTATGTACGCCAGGGTGCCGTCACCACCGAGTACGCTCTGTATGCGGAATTCCTCGGCACGCCGGGGGCGGGGGTGGCCGAAATCCGAGGACTTCTGGTGGACAAAGGCGGAAACCCTGTGTGGAGCTATCGGCAGACCCCCAAAGACGAGGAATTCAAGAAGGTGCAGCCCAGGGAACCGATGCAGTGCATCGTCATGCTGGTGAATGCGCTGCGCGAACCGTTGGGTCTACAGGACCCGTTCGGGCCGAATGCGTTCGAAGGAAGGCTCACGGAACGGTGGGCGAAGCGAACCGGTCTTCCGACCAGCGGCGAACGGGCGGCCTTGCAGAAAGCGCTCGAAACCGCGCGCACGAAGTTTGCGGGTTCCAAAGTGGTAGTTTTCGCGACTCTTATCGGCGGCAAACCCGATGGCAAACAGGCCGCCCACCTGGCCCAGATGCTGAACGACGGGAAGCTTGGAAAGGCAGAAGTCGCCACAGCGCAGCCGGCCATCGAGATCCAGGCCGTACTGAACGAACAGCAGCGGCTTTGGCAAATGGCCCGCGCCATTCGCGAGTACCTTCGCCAGAGACCGGCGGCGGCCGACTACGCCGTGCTGGCCGACTACGCCTTTGCCCCCGATGGCAAGGCGTTCACGGTTCATTTTGTGGTCTGCGACCACAACGGCGAATGGGTCATTGTCGATTTCCAGAACGATCACTTCCCGGACTTCCAAGCGATGGAACTGAAGTCCGGCGACGATTGCGACCGGCTGGTCACCAAGCGCCTCGACCGTTTTCTGCAGGCCGGCGCGAATGGAGGACGAGAATGAGTACGGGAAAAATCCTGCTTTCTGTTGTTCTGGGGTTCTTTTCGCCCATCGTGTTTATCATCGGAGCGGAGCCTTTTGAGGTACGCGGAGAGAACTCTGTCCAGGAAGTCCTGGCCGGCTGTATTGCCGTGGCTCTGTACCTCGCGGTTTGCCAGTTTCTGGCTGTGCGAAACAGCAGCAGCGGGTTCCGCGCCGATTGGCCCATTCTGGCCGCCATGGTCGCGCCGCTGCTGGCCATCTGCCTCATCATGGTGAGTTCCGACCGCTTTCCAATGTTGCTTGCCGGCTGCATCGGGTGCCTCGCCGGATCGGTGGCCGGACATATGGGAACGCCGCCGACGGGCGGTCAAGCCGCCTGGCGGGTCATTCTGCGCGCCGGCGCCGGCCTGTACTTAGTTGTGGCCGCCATCCTGGTCGTGGTCGTAATACCAGCCGTCGCGAGAGATACCTCACCGCATGCTACGCCAGGTCCGGCGTCTAGAGCGTTCGCCGTCTCCGTGGCTATTCATGTGTTTGTGGCCGCTTTCATGCTCTGGAGAACTCGCGGCGGCAAACTGCCGGTTGTGGCAGGGGTTTTCGGGCTGATCTTGGGCTTGTTCTTGCTGGCTCCCGCGTCGGGCTTCGCGCAGGTTGGTCCCGCCATGCGTCTGGCGGCGATTGCGCTTTGGGCATGCACGGGAATCGACTTCCTTGTGGGAGCCGCATCTTTGGCGGCTGCGGCGATGGTGCGGGAACGCGAATTGCCCGAAGGGGAGCTACGGTTTCCCTAACGAACACAGCGGGTCGCCCAGGACGACGCCTTGCCAGCTCAGGTAGGGGAGCGAAAGATAGTAACTGTCGGCCAGGTTGCGGCCCTGGAAATAGGCGGGGAGGAGGTACTCGGGGCGGGCACATCCGGGAAGATAAGGCTCGTATACGTTGCCGGAGGAGCCTGTGGCGCCTTCGTGGAGATAGTCGGCGGCCAGGTTCTGATTGTAGCCGCCGAACCAGTGCTTCTCGTCACCGCCGAATACCCAGTCGTCGGGCGGGCGCTTCAGGGTGCGGGCATCGGAGGAAACGAACTCGGTCACAATGGCTCCGGGCAACCACTGGAAATTCAGCCAGCGCTGCTTGCGGTTGGCATCGTTGGATCCCCAGGAGGCGTAGCCGATCACGTTTTTCTGATCGTACAGGACGCGCGGGGTTTCATCCATGATGACGCGATCGGCGGGCAAGAGAATGGCGGCGGTGCGGAGCCAGTTGTTGCCCTGTTTGTCGTCGGCCGAGCTGAGGTCTATGACAAACTTGCCGCGGTTTCGGGCAGCCAGGGCGCGGTCGATCATGCGCTTGACGTCGGCGAGATCCCAGGCCGCCAGACGGGTGACCAGGTAGATGGGAAAGCGGGGATGGCGGAACTCTTCATCGCGTTTCATGAAGAAGGGGTTGGGAATGCCGCCGGCGCGCGGGAACTGAACGCCTCGCAGCTTGGAATAGAGCAGCGCCAGCTCGGAATCGACGGAGCAGTACTCGGAGGTGAAGAGCGACCCTCCCGAGCCATCCACCTTGAGGGGCACGCCCAGGGTGGTGACGATGTACAGCACCTCTTCCTGAAGCCCGGCCTTGCGGAGGCAGGCGCCGACGGGGCGCTCGATCTGTTCCTCGTAGGTGTTCCAGGAGATTTCCTCGTCGGAAGTCGTGGAGATGTAACAGACGTTGCCGACGGGGATGGAACGGCGAGGGCGGTAGTAATCGGCGATGGCGCGGGAAACGGGGTCGTTGCGGTTCACCACCAGCAGCACATTGTTTCCGGTCTGGGCCCGAAGGCCGGGAACTAACGCGAGGAGAAGGAGGAGCAGGAGCATGGGCTTGCGTGGCGAAAGCTGGGCGTCGCCACGTAACTTGATGGTATCCGCGATGGGAGGGGGGCCGCAAGCGCACGCAAATTCGGGGACACCAGCGTCCGCGCGGCGCAAGAAACGCGCCTTGGGACGCGGGTGTCTGGCCCCTGTATCTTGCTACAATGCTTAGCAAACGCGCCCAAAGGGCGCCTCATGGACTTCGACCAGCTTCATACGTTTCTGGAGATTGTCCGGCTAAAGAGCTTCTCCAAGGCCGCTCTGACGTGCTACCGCACGCAGCCGGCGATCAGCGCGCAGGTGCGCCAACTGGAGCAGGAACTGCGGGCCGACCTGTTCGAACGGTTTGGGAGCCGCATTTCGCTGACCACCGCGGGCAAGGTTTTCGCGGGATATGCGGAGCAGATGCTGGAACTGCGGCGGCGGGCGCAAGACGCGGTAGCGGAGCTGGAAAGCAGCCCGCGCGGCGAACTGTCGATCGCGGCCAACGAAGCCACCTGTATCTACGTTTTGCCAAAGGTTTTTTCGGAATACCGCCAGCTTTTCCCGGCGGTGCAGCTCCAGGTGCTGCGTTCCTACGGCGCGCGGGTGGTGGAAGCGGTGATGGAGAACGTGGCGGATTTCGGCCTGACGCAACTGCCGGTGGAAGAGAAGCGCATGCAGGTGGTGAACATATACCACGACGAGATCCGGCTGATTGTTCCGGCGCATCATCCTCTAGCGGACAAGAAAGCGGTATGGCCGCAGGACCTGGTGGAGCACTTCCTGATACTTCCCAAGCAGGGCAAGACGCGGACGCGGCTGAACGAATGGCTGGAGCCGGTGGAAGACGACATCCGGATCTCGATGGAACTGGATTCCACGGAGATGATGAAGCGGTTCGTGATGGCGGGCCTGGGGGCGACGTTCCTGGCGGTGTCGAACTGCGGCGAGGAAATAGCCGCGGGGAAGGTGCGCGCGATTTCCCTCGCGCCGGAACGGATGGTCCGGCGGCTGGGTTTGATCTACCGTAAGGACAAGGCATTATCGAAGGCCGCGCTGGGATTCATCCAGGTGGTGCTGGATCATGTGGGAGAGGAAGCCTCGGCAGGGCGATGACTTGCAGCCGTTGCGGGAAAGAGTTCGACGAAGAAGAAGCCCGGTGTCCTCATTGTGACGAGCCCAAGGCGGACGGCTCGGGCCTGTTCCAGACGTCCACGGTTTTGATCTCCGCGGGCGGCGCCGACTTGGTATACCGCACGGTGGAGGAGATCCCGCCGGGCCTGCGAACGAGGCTGCTGAAGTCCACCAGCGGGGGGAATTCCGGGACCATTCTGATCGCCGACCGGCGCGGACGGAAAGAGATCGCCAAGGTCGTGGGGAAGCTTCCGGGCGGCCGGAAAGGGTCAAGCCCGGCGGAGTGGCTAACGCCCGGCCTGAAGCGCGGGATGGCGGCGGTGTTGGTGCTGCTGGCCCTGGCGCTGGTGGCGTGGGTGTTCAGCCACCACTGGCAGTGATGGTGGAGACGCTATGAACCGAAGAGCGGTGGTGTTGGGATCGGCCGGACAATTGGGGGTCGAATTGGTCCGGGAACTCAGGGCGCGGGATTACATGGCGATGGGTTGGGACCGCGACGAAGTGGATATCACGGATGCCGCGGCGGTGGAGCACGCGATTGCCAGGTTCGACGCCGAGGTGGTCTTCAATGCAGCGGCCTACAACCAGGTGGACGTGGCGGAAGAGGAGCCGCAAGCGGCCTTCGAAGTAAATGCGCTGGCGGTGCGGAACATCGCGTTGGCCTGCCGGCAGATGGATGCGCGGCTGGTGCACTTCTCGACCGATTACGTTTTCGATGGCTTTGCCCGCCACCCCTACGCGGAAGACGATCCCACGCACCCGCTGGGGGCTTATGCGGTTTCGAAGCTGGCGGGGGAGTTGTACGCGCAGGCGTACCTGGACCGGGTGCTGATTGTGCGCACATCGGGCCTGTTCGGTCCCGGGGGCCTGGCTACGGCGCGCGGCAATTTCGTGGAGCTGATGCTGCGGCTGGCGGGTTCGGGGCAACCGATCCGGGTGGTGGAGGACCACGTGGCGTCCCCGACGTTCGCTCCGCTGCTGGCGGCGCGAACCATCGATCTGGCGGACCGGGGGGCATCGGGCGTATTCCACATCGGGGGTGGGGCGCCGATCTCGTGGTTTCAGTTTGCGCGGACGATCTTCGAGGTGGCGGGCACGAAGCCGATGTTGCTGGCCACCAGCGAGCGGGAATACCGCACGCGGGCGAAGAGGCCGAAGTATTCGGCGCTCTCGAACGCCAAGATGGAACGGGTCGGAATAGCGCCCATGCCGCCGGTGCGCCAGGCGCTGGAGGGGTATTTCGCGGAGCGGCGCCGGGCGGTCAGCGGGATTCCGGCTTGACGGCGTAGTAACCTTTGCGCGCCTGGGCCTTGAGGTCCTTGTTGGCCAGCTTGACGTCGAGATGCCGGTAGGAGCCGTCCTTCAGGCCGTTGACGGGTGTGTAGCCGATGGAATACTGGCTGCGCATTTCGTCCTGGAGCTCGCGGAAGACCATGTCGAGCGGGTGGCCGCGGTCCACTTTGTAGACGTGGCCGCCGGTCTCATCGGACATCTTGTGCAGCTCGCCTTCGCCGCCGCTGCCGCCGAAGGTCATGAACCTGCCGTAACCGTAGGCGCCGGGATCGTAGTATTCGATGCTGTAGATGACGGCGTCGGCCTTCTGGGCGGCCTCGATGGCCTGGTTGCGGGTCAAGCGGCTGCCCTGGTCCACGCCATCGGTGATGACGACGATGACTTTGCGGCCCACTTCGGTTTTCAGCTTTTCGCTGGCGGCGAGGTAGATGGCGTCGTAGAGCACGGTGCCGCGGGGCTGGCCGATGGTGGGCACGGGCCCCGGAGAAATGCCGCCGACGCCGGAACTGACGCGCAACTGATTGAGCCCCTGACTGAGCAGCCGCGCGGAGCCGGTGTAGTCTTGCAGCAATTCGGTTTCCTCGCCAAAGCTGATGAGGAAGGCTTCGTCCTTCTTACGCAAGACCTGGGAGAAGAACTGGGAGGCGGCATGGCGCTCGATATCGATCAGGTTCCTCTGGCTGCCGCTGACGTCCACCAGGAGGCCGATGGTGAGCGGGAGGTCGGTTTCCCGGGTGAAATACTTGATGGTCTGGGCTTTACCCTCTTCCAGGATGGTGAAATCGTCCTTCTGAAGGTTGGGGATGAGGGCGCCGCGCTTGTCGCGGACGGAGGCCAGGATGCTGACCACATCGACGTCCACGGTGATGGAGGGCAAGTCATCGGGCGGTTTGGTCTGGGGCGGCGTCTGCGCCAGCAGGGCGGCGCCGAGCGCAAAAAAGAAGGGTAGTCGCATCCGGATACAATAGGTGTGACGTATCCCCCGGCGCGATTGTTTCATCATGAAGGAAGCCATTCAGCACCTCAAGCAGTCCGACCCGGTACTTTCGGGGATCATCGACCGCGTTGGGGACTATGGTATCGAATTCCGCGACCCGGATTTCGAGACGCTGGTGAAGTCGATCGTTTACCAGCAACTCAGCGGGCGCGTGGCGAACGTGATTTTCGGCCGGGTGGTGAAGGCGGCGGGCGGAAAGCTGACGCCGGAGAACATTCTCAAGCTGCGTCCGGCGCGCATGCGGGCGCTGGGCCTCTCGGGGCAGAAGACGGCTTACATACGCGACCTGGCGCGGCACACGCGCGACGGGAAGGTAGATTTCGGAGAGCTGCCGGACCTGCCGGACGAGGCCGTGATCGAGCGCCTGACGGAGGTGAAGGGCATCGGCGAGTGGACGGCGCACATGTTTCTGATCTTCGCGCTGCGGCGCACGGATGTGCTGCCTTTGGGGGACCTGGGGATTCGCGCGGCCATCCGCAAGGCGTACGGTTTGGCCGAATTGCCGCAGCCCGCCGAGATGGAGGCGCTGGCGGCGCGGTGGCGCCCCTACTGCACGGTGGCGAGCTGGTACCTGTGGCGCAGCCTGGAACCCGATGCGAACCTGTGAAGGGCCGATGAAACCGCGAACTCTCATCCTCCTGCTGATTTCCGGGTGCGCCAATCTCTCCGGCCAGTTTGCACCCGCCCCGCCCGAATGGAATCGCCCCGTTGAGCCGTTCCGCGTTGTGGGAAACGTCTACTACGTGGGCGCATCGGACGTTTCCGCGTTCCTCATCACCACGCCCCAGGGGCACATTCTCGTGGATACGGGTTTTCCGGAGACCGTCGCGCTGGTCGATTCGAGTGTGCGGAAACTCGGCTTCCGCATGGAAGACATTCGCATTCTGCTTGCCACCCATGGCCACTACGATCACGCGGGAGGAGTGGCCGAGGTAAAGTCCCGAACCAAAGCTCGTTTCTTGGTGAACCCAGCGGAAGTGGAGCCGTTTTCACGTGGCGGCAAGGGGGACTTCGCATTCGGCGATACCTACGCTTTCCCGCCGTTGAGGCCGGATGGAGTGCTGCGCGACGGCGGCGAGGTCCGGTTGGGCGGCGTGGTCGTGACCGCGCATTTCACACCCGGTCACACGAAGGGCTGTACCTCGTACACCACGACCGTTCGTGAGGGGCGGAAGTCCTACCGCGTCGCGATCCTTTGCAGCGTCAGCGCTCCCGGGTACCAATTGGTGAACAACCGGCAGTATCCCGGGATCGTCGAGGATTTCCAGGCGACGTTCGCGAAGTTGCGCGCCTTGCCCTGCGACGTGTTCCTGGCGGGGCACAGTTGGGAATTTGGATTGGCGGAGAAGCTGAAGGCGCGCGGGAACGGCGCGGGCGGCAACCCGTTTGTCGATCCCGAGGGCTACCGCCGCTGGGTGGAGAAATCGGAGGCCGCCTTCCGAAAGCAACTGGAAGACCAGCGTCGGACGTCCGCGCAGAATCCATGACTTCAGGTCATCCGGCCGGCGTTCGTGGCGATGATGCGGGTTATAATGCGTTGAGGCTATTGAGACCTCAGGATGGGTTTCGCCTGAGGCGTGAAAACCAGGAGAGATACCATGCGCGCGATGAAAGTGGCGCTTCCGGCGGCGATCCTGATGGCTGGCTTCGTGCTATGCACTTCGGCCACCTACGGCAAGCCCGAGTACAAGAACAAGGAGAAGGTGGCCTCGTGCACGTACTGCCACGTCAAGATGGGATCGAAGGACCTGAACGACACCGGCAAGTGCTACAAAGATAACGATCACTCGCTGGCCAAGTGTCCGGCGCCGGAGAAGAAGTAATTTAAAAGGGGACAGACGCATTTTTCTGGATGGAAAATGCGTCTGTCCCCTTTATGAGTAGGTCTGCTTCCACTTGGAAAGCTCCGCGGCGAGGGAAGTGCGGACGGTCAGAAACTGCGGGTTCTCGTAGTGGTTGGCCCTTTCGCGAGGGTCCACGGGGAGGTCGTACAGTTCGCCGGGCCCCTTGCCTTGGTCGCGCAGGACGAGCTTGTAACGCTTGTCCCGAGCCATATCAGTGTTCTGGCAGTGGCTGAAGACCGTGGTGCGCCAGGGCTGTTTCTTGGGCAGCGGTTTCCCCGTGGCGAGCGGCAGATAGCTGCGGCCGCACAGATGGCGGGCGGGCGGAGCGGCGCCGGTTAGCTCGCAGAGGGTGGGCACCAGATCGTAGGCGCTCACCAGCTCCGGCCGCGTCAGTTGCGGAGGCACGCGCCCCTGCCAGCTCCACACCAGCGGCGTGGAGACTACTTCCTCGAACATATTGGCGGGATCGGAAGCCTGCGCGGAATCCCACAGGCCGTGGCGGCCCAGCAGCGAACCACAAGTCGAAGTGAAGACGATCAGGGTTTGGTCGAGCAGGCGCTTTTGGGAAAGTTCGGCGAGGAGCGCCGCCACATCGTCATCCAGGGCCGTGACGGCGGCCGCGACCTGGCGCTGGTTGAGGGCGAGATCGCTCAGCATTTCCTTATCGCGGGCGGCATTCCTGGCCGGCGCCTCCTGGCTGAAGGTGGCAAACTTCACCTGGGCGTAGAGGTCGAGATACTTCCGCGGCACGCGGTCGTAGGGCGGGCGCAGGTGGGCGCA
>Ga0187882_1004599_pt1 | contig 11135 bp, 8 predicted proteins | sample June2016WEW_19_1_3_FD_132991 | JGI IMG/M metagenome (GOLD analysis project Ga0187882, IMG submission 132991) | Peatland microbial communities from SPRUCE experiment site at the Marcell Experimental Forest, Minnesota, USA - June2016WEW_19_150 | ecosystem: Environmental > Terrestrial > Soil >...
CCGGTTCATCATGCAGGAATCTCCCGCCTGCGAATGGGTGATGCCGGAGCTGGGCAACGGCGAGCTGGTGCACAGCGCCTTCAACAGCGCTTCGCTGCTGGTGACGGGCTCTCTGCCGCCCTTTGCCGACATCCGCACCCTGCCCGTCGCCGAGGGCCGCTTCTACAACTGGGAGGACGAAGCGCTGGGCCGCCGCGTCGCCTTCCTCGGCAGCGACGCCAAGAAGCAGTTGTTCGCCACGCGCGCTGCCCTGGGCCAGACCATTTCCGTGGGCGGCGTGCCCTACACCGTCATCGGCGTGATGCAGCAGAAGGATCAGGATTCCAGTTACGACGGGCGCGACGTCGGCAAGGTCTTCCTCCCGTTCTCCAGCGTGCTGCGCGATTTCCCCAACAAGCCGCCCCAGAAGGCCCGCTCGGTGGACCGGCTGCTGGTCACGCCCAAGTCCCTAAACGAACACGAAGCCTGCAAGTTCCAGGTGCGCCGCGCTCTGGGCCGCGTCCACAATTTCGACCCGCACGACGAAGAAGCCGCCAAGATCTGGGACACGGTCGAGAACGCCAAGGCTTTCCGGACCATGACCGACGGGATGAAGTACTTCCTGGGCGCGGTGGGCATCATCAGCCTGTTCCTGGGAGGCATCGGCGTCATGAACGTGATGCTGGTGGCGGTGCGCGAGCGCACCCGCGAGATCGGCGTGCGCAAGGCCGTCGGCGCCACGGCGGGCGCCATTCTCTGGCAGTTCTTCACCGAGACCCTCATCATTGTGTTCCTGAGCGGCGGCGCCGGCATGGCCATCGCCTACGGCCTGTGCGCGGCCGTCAATACGCTGCCGATGCCGGCGTTCTTCGCCGGACTGATCGCCTCCTGGGATGCAGGCCTCGCGGCCTTCGTCCTGCTGGGAACAGTGGCCCTGCTGTCGGCGCTCTACCCCGCCCGCCGCGCCGCGGCGATCGATCCCATCGAAGCCTTGCGCTACGAGGCCGGAGGATGATCCATGCTGATTGAAATCCTTCGGCAGGCCTGGGTGGCATTGCGGCGCAACCCGCTACGCAGCTTCCTGACCATGCTGGGCATCGTTTGGGGAATCGTGGCCGTCGCCGTCCTGATCGCCTACGGCAACAGCTTTCGCGGCGTGCTGGTGAACGCCTTCGACGCCTTTGGCAAGAGCGCCGTGGTGTGCTGGCCGGGGCAGACCAGCGAGCAGGCCGGCGGCGAGCGCGCCGGGCGCCGCGTCCGTTTCGAGAAGGAGGACATGGACCTGGTGCGCGCCGAGGCCAGCCTGGTCAAGAACATCAGCCTCGAAACCGTGCGCTGGCTCGGCATCTCTTACGGGGACCGCATCGCCAACACCGCCATCCGCGGCGTCTATCCCGAGTACGGCCTCATCCGCAACGAAGTCCCCACCGAGGGCCGCTGGATCAGCTCCGAGGATTTCCTCGAGCGGCGCCGCGTGGTCTACCTGGGCGGGCTCATCCGCCAGCAGCTTTTCAGCGGCAGGCCGGCGGTGGGCGAAACCGTCTTGATCCAGGGTGTGCGCTTCACCGTGATCGGCACCATGGATCGCAAGATCCAGATGAGCAACTACTTCACCAGCGACGACGAGTCCTGCTGGATTCCTTACAGCGCCGCCAGCGACATGTGGGACACGCGCTACGCCGCTGTGCTCGTCTTCTCCCCCGTGACGCCCCGCTTCGAGCGTGACGCCGAGCAGCAGGTGCGCGAGGTGATCGGCAAGCGCCAGCGCTTTTCTCCCACCGACAAGCGCGCCATCCAGATGTTCGGCCGCGAGGAGTTCCGCCCCATCATCGACGGCATCACCATCGGCTTGCAGGTTCTGCTGGCGTTCATCGGCACCCTCACGCTCGGCATCGGCGGCGTGGGCGTCATGAATATCATGCTGGTGTCGGTGGACGAGCGGGTGCGGGAGATCGGCCTGCGCCGCGCCCTGGGCGCCCGCCGCTGGCACATCCGCGCGCAGTTCCTTTCCGAGGCGCTGGTGCTCACGCTGGCCGGCGGCGCGCTCGGTATCGGTGTGGCCACGCTGCTCATCGCGCTTTCGGGAGCCCTTCCGATGCTTGGCCCGCTGTTCAAGGACACCTCGGGAAAGGGCGACATCCACCTGGCGCTCTCGCTCGCCACCGTCACCGTCTCCATCGGCATCCTGACATTCGTGGGTGTGCTCAGTGGTCTCGCCCCGGCCATGCGGGCCTCCCGCCTGGACCCCTCCGACGCGCTGCGTTACGAGTGAGGGTGCCCTTTCCGTTTCCCGGTGGGGCACGCTCCGAGCGGAACCCACTGCGCGGGATTGACCGGCACACCGTTCACATAGAGCGCCCAATGGAGGTGTGCGCCCGTGGATCGCCCAGTGGAACCGACGTATCCGACGACGTCGCCCTTGTTCACCACGGCGCCCTCGACGGCGGCGAAGCCGGACAGGTGAAGGTAGATGGATTCCAGTCCCTGTCCATGATCGACCGCCACCGTGCCGCCGCGAAGATTGAACTTCCGAACGATCTTGACCACCCCTCCCGCCACCGCACGCACCGGCCGCCCAGCCGGCGAGCGCTGATCGACGCCGCCGTGATAGTCCCCGGTCGGCTTTCCGTTGTGCAGCCGCTTCACGCCGAAAGGCGAAATCATGCAGCCGGGAACCGGAGCGGCGAGCGGCTCCACCCAGCGCCGCGTCTCGCTGACGGTTTTCCGGAACTCCGCGACGGTCTCCGTTTCGCCCGGAGACGGCTGTAGTTCCTGGATCTCCTTCCCCATCACGACATTCTGCGTTCGAAGCCGCGCATCCCGCACCGTGATGGTCCCGGCATGGAGCACCCTGCCGTTATCGCCGAGGAACTCGATCTGGTAGCTGCCCGGCGCGGTACCCGCGGCCACTGGCATCAGTCCGAGCCGCCCACCCTCGGCTTGAGGGAACAGCCGCACCGTCCGGCCGCTCATGCGCGCCGACGCCGCCGCGCCCGCGTCGCGAACCCGGATCGTTTCCCCTTGCTGCACCACGGCCGGGGTCGCCTCAAATGTCTGCCCCCAGCCAATCGCCGCCACCAAGATCGCCAGCCAGCGCATCCTTTCAGAATAACCTTACGGTGTAGGATGGAGCTTTCGATTCGGGAGGGCCAAATGCGGACCCCACGACGTGGTTTTCTGAAGACTGTTGCGCTGGCCGGCGGCGCCGCGGCGCAGGCCTCGAACCCCGCGCCACAGAGCGCCAACTCAATACTGCCCTTGAAATCCAAACCGCAGGAGTATTTCGAGTACCCGCGAACCTTTACCGGGCGCCAGCTCGCCATGGTCGCTTTCCCGCTGGGAGGCGTCGCCTCGGGCGGATTGAGCCTGGGCGGGCGCGGACAATTGCGCGATTGGGAGATCTTCAACCGCCCGAACAAAGGCTACGCGCCCGACTACGCCTTCCCGTGCATCTGGGTGCGCAGCGGGGACCGCAAGCCGGTGGCGCGCGTGCTAGAGGCCCGCATCCTGCCTCCCTACCAGGGATCGGACGGGCTCGGTTCGCGCAACGTGCCGGGGCTGTCGCGGCTCCAGGGCGCCGTGTTCACCGGCGAGTATCCGCTGGCGACGATTGCCTTCCGCGATTCGCGGCTGCCTGTCACCATCACGCTCGAAGCCTTCACCCCGTTTGTTCCGCTGGATGCCGAGAACTCTGGCTTGCCGGTGGCCGTGCTGCGTTACCGGGTGCGCAATCCGGGCAAAGAGAAGGCGCAAGTATCGATCGCCTTTGCGCTCGACAACCCGGTGGGCAGCGGCGACAAGCGCGAGAACCAGTACCGGAAAGAGGCGGACTTCGCGGGCCTCTTCATGCGCAATCCCGGCCTGGAGGGCACGGACCCGATGTTTGGCTCGCTCGCGCTCGCGGTCGTCGGCGCCGGCGGAAAAGTGACCTGCTTGCGGGGCTGGCCGCGCGCGAAGTGGTGGGCCGGCCCGCAGCTCTACTGGGACGACTTCTCCTCCGATGGTGAACTGGGTCCCGAAGTGGACGCGCGGGCCACGGTAGGGGCGCTCTGCCTGAAGCGGGAGATCGCGCCGGGCGCCGAGGCCGGGTATACCTTCCTGCTGAGCTGGCACTTCCCCAACCGCACGCCGCAATGGTGCGGCTGGCACGCGCCCAAGGGGCACGAACAGGACATCATTGGGAACCACTACACGAAGCGCTTCGCCGACGCGTGGCAGGCCGCCCAGTACGCGGCGGCAAATCTCCCGCGCCTGGAAGCGCAAACGCGCCGCTTCGCCGCCGCCATGCGCGAAAGCACTCTGCCCCCTGCCGTGAAGGACGCGGCCATGTCGAACCTCTCCACGCTCGCGACGCCGGTGTGCTTCCGCACGGCCGACGGCGAGTTTCACGCATTCGAGGGCGGCAACGACAAGAGCGGCTGCTGTTACGGCAGTTGCACCCACGTCTGGAATTACGAGGCCGCCACCCAGCATCTGTTCCCCACCCTGGCCCGCTCCCTGCGCCAGGCTGCCTTCGGCTACTCGATGGACGACCAGGGCGCCATGCACTTCCGCGAAGTGCTCCCCGCAGGTATCGAGCGCTCTGGGTTCCCCGCCGCCGATGGCCAGATGGGCCAGATCATCAAGGCCTACCTGGACTGGCGGCTCTCCGGCGACACCGAGTGGCTCCGCCGGATTTGGCCCCGCGTGAAGCGCGGCTTGGAGTTCGCCTGGATTCCCGGCGGCTGGGATGCCGACCGCGATGGCGTGCTCGAGGGCGTTCAGCATAACACCTACGACGTCGAGTTCTTCGGCCCCAACCCCATGTGCGGCATCTATTATCTCGGCGCCCTGCGAGCCGGCGAAGAGATGGCGCGCGCGCTCGGCGATTCGCAATCCGCCGCTGAGTACCGCAGGCTGTTCGACAACGGCAGCCGGTGGATCGACGCCAACCTCTTCAACGGCGAGTACTACATTCAGCAGGTTCGCGGCTATCCCCTGGACAAGATCGCCAAGGTGCTCGTCTCGAAGGGCGGCGCGGAAGACACCGAACATCCCGACTTCCAGCTCGGCGAGGGCTGCCTGGTCGATCAACTGGTCGGTCAGTACCTCGCCGAAGTGGCGGGATTGGGAAGCCTGGTCGATCCGGAGAAGGTCCGCAAGACGCTCGCCTCCATCTACAAGTACAACTATAAGCGTGTGCTGTTCGATCACGACTGCGTGCAGCGGACTTTCGCGCTGAACGACGAGGCGGCCCTGGTGATCTGCGACTATGGGCACACCCAGCGCCCGAAGGTCCCCTTTTCGTACTACGCGGAAGTCATGACCGGCTTCGAGTACTCGGCCGCGGTGCTGATGCTCTATGCGGGGATGATCCGGGAGGGCCTCGAGTGCATCGAGAACATCCGGCGGCGGTACGACGGTGAGCGCCGCAATCCGTACGACGAGGCCGAGTGCGGCCACCACTACGCGCGCGCCATGGCGGCCTGGGGCGTGGTCCTCGCGCTGAGCGGCTTCCGTTATCACGGCTTCGAGAAGAGCGTGGTCGTCGCCCCGCGCATTCATTCGGCGGCCTTCCGTTCCATCTGGTCGACGGCGACTGCCTGGGGGACATTCTCGCACTCCCTTCCAGAGGGCAAGCTGCACTTCACGCTCGCTGTCGCCGCCGGCCAGCTCGTCTGCCGGTCGGTGGAACTCGCGCACGCGGCCGGCGGACAATCCTCGGCCAGGCTGGGGAAGATCGAGCTGCCGCACCAGGCCCGGGGCCGCGTGATCGTGTTCCCGCGGGACGTGCTGCTAAAAGAAGGCGACGAACTCGAGCTGACCCTGTAAACGCTGTATCATTGCATTCATCAAGGTCCATCTCTACTACATCGGCAAGCCGCGCGACCCCCGCGCCAACCAGATGGCCGAGGAATACGTCCGGCGCGCCACCCGCTACCTCCACTGCGAGATGCGCGAGATCCGCCCGGGCCGTTTCGATCCCTGGGCGCGCCACCCCGCCGCCATGAAGATCCTGCTCGACGCCGCCGGCCGCGCCCTGGATTCCGCCGCCTTCACCGCCCTGGTGGCCCGCGCGCAGGCGGAGGCCCGCGACCTGGTTTTCCTCATCGGCGGCGCCGAGGGCCTCCCCCCGGACTGGCGGCCTCGCGCCGATCTCCTGCTCTCGCTGTCCCCGATGACCTTCCCGCACGAGTTCGCGCGCGTCATGCTCGCCGAGCAGATCTACCGCGCCGCCACCACCCTCCGCGGCCACCCCTACCCGCGCTGAAGATCAAGTACGAAGGACGAAGTGCGAATGACGAAGTGACAGGTCGCGCTGTGCGACCGCCGGTTTTCACTTCGTACTTCCTAATTCGTAATTCGTACTTTACCAATCGTTCGTGTATCTTCGTAATGTGAGACACCGCTTTCCGCCTTGGCTGGTCCTGCCGTTGCTCGCGGGCGTCTGCGTCGGCATCATCTTCGCCGTCGCCTACCTTCGCCCCCGGAGCTTCTCGACCGCCAATCTTTTCCAGCGGCTTCCCTCCGAGGACGCGGTCGTCCTCTACGTCGACTTCGACGCCTTGCGCCGCGTTCACCTGCTCGATCTGTTCACCTCCGCTGCCGCCGCCCAGGATCCCGAGTACCACTCCTTCGTCGAGTCGACCGGGTTCAATTACCTCCGCGATCTCGACTCGGCCCTGGTCTCCTTCCACGCTTCCGGCAAGTACCTCCTCCTGCGCGGCCGCTTCGATTGGAGCAACCTCAGCCAGTACGTCCGCGGGCAGGGTGGCACGTGCTACAACTCCTTGTGCCGCCTCGACGGCAGCACTCCCGAGCGCAAGATCTCCTACTTCCCGCTCCAATCGAACATCATGGCCCTGGCCGTCAGCGAGGATAGTACCGCGGCCACCAGGCTGCAAGGTCGCCGCTCCGGCCCGCGCCCCGAGATCCTCGCCGACCCCATCTGGTCCGTCATCCCCCCTGCCGCGCTCAAGGATGACGCCAGACTGCCCGCCGGCTTGCGCCCATTCGCGCGCACGCTCCGGAGCGCACAGCGAGTCGTGCTCTCGGGTGGCCCGGACGGCCCCAGCATGCGGCTGCAACTCGACGCCACCTGCAGCTCCGCCGAACAGGCAGCCATGCTCGCCTCCCAGCTCCGCGCTCTCACGACCCTCCTCCGCGAACTCATCGCCCGCGAGCATCAGGTCCCCAACCCACACGATCTGAGCGGCATCCTCGCCGCCGGCGTCTTCGAACAAAAGGGGCGCCGCGTTCTCGGTTCTTGGCCCGTCCAGCGCGCCTTCCTCGAATCGCTGGCCGGCGGCGCACTGTAGCCCGCGTTCCATCTGATATGCTGGCAATGACGGGCGCTGCATCTGTTATGCAATACAGGCATCGGGCTGGGGGCTACACCGAGAGCTACTTCCCAAGTGGCGTGAAATGGCTGCTGATCGTCAACGCCGCCGTCTTCGTCCTGGATTTCTTCGCCCTGACCTGGTTCAACGCCGATCCGTTCGCGTTGCTCAAGCTCGTACCCGCATTTGTGCTGCAGTACGGCATGCTCTGGCAGTTGTTCACCTACATGTTCCTGCACTCCGGCGTAGGGCACATCGTAATCAACATGCTGGTGCTCTGGATGTTCGGCGTTGAGCTTGAGCGGGACTGGGGTACCCGGCTCTTCCTCAAGTACTACTTCCTTTGCGGCATCGGGGCCGGCGTCTGTGTCGTGCTGGTGTCGCTGCTGCGGCCTGCGGAAGCGAGAATCCCAACCCTCGGGGCGTCCGGCGCCATCTACGGCCTGCTGCTGGCCTACGGCGTGCTTTACGCCGATCGCATCATCCTCTTCATGCTCCTTTTCCCGATGAAGGCCAAGTACGCCGTGATGATTTTCGGCGCCGTCGCCTTCTTCGGCTCGTGGCAGCCCGGTGGCGGCGTCAGTCACGTCGCCCACCTGGGCGGCATGATCGTCGGCTACCTCTACCTTCGGACGCGCCTCAAGCGCGCCCGCGGCAACCCACTCGCCTCGCTTCGCCACCAGTTTCAGGAATGGAAGCGCCAGCGCGCCCGCCGGAAGTTCCAGGTCTACATGAAGAAGCAGCACTGGGACCGCGACCACTGGGTGAATTAAGGCCAACCGCGACCGAAACGTCTTCTCCCCCTGGTGCGTCGAACGCTTTGGTATAGTCGGTTTTGGGGGCGTCTATGAAATCCTCTGTTCGAGTTGCGCTGCCACTAGTGATCTGCCTGGCCGCCGGCATGCTCCGCATTGCGGCGCAGCAGGGCCCCGACAAAGAGGGGGGCGAGACTGTCGCCAAGCCGCGCCAGAAGGCCGAGAAGCCGGCCGAGACCACGCCGGAAGGTCCCAAGATCCCTTCCCGGTTCGACAAGACCAAGCAGCCGCTCCCGGGCGGCGTGCCGAGCTTCAAGAGCGACGTCATCGCCGTCAGCGTCGACGTCGCGGTGCTCGACAATAAGGGCCATTTCATCCCCAACATACCTCGCGGCAACTTCCGCGTCCTCGAAGACAACGTGCCGCAGCCGGTCATCGGTTTCAACCTGGGCGAAGCGCCGATGACCGTTACCATGGTCATCGAATTCAGCGCCCGCTTCCAGAGCTACTGGACCGAGAGCTGGTACCAGACGCTGGCGGCCTCCTACGGCTTCCTGGAAACCCTCAAGCCCGAGGACTATGTCGCCATCCGGGCTTACGACATGCGCACCGAAACCCTGTGCGACTTCACCACCGACAAGCGTGAAGCCTATGAGGCCATGCGACGCCTCCAAATCCCCGGGTTTTCCGAAGCCAACCTGTTCGACGCTATCACCGACACCGCCCAGCGCATGTCGGACATCGAGGGCCGCAAGGCCATCGTGCTGATTTCCTCGGGCATTGACACCTTCAGCAAGCTCACCTTCGACAAGACGCGCAGAATCATGCAGGAGGCCGGCGTGCCGGTCTACGCCATCGGCCTGATGCAGGCGTTGCGCGAATACTATGACTCCCACGGGGCGATGGGGCCGATCGCGCGGCTGGACTTCCTGCAAGCCGACAATGAGATGCGCACCTTCGCCAAGGAAACCGGCGGCATGGCGTTCTTCCCACGCTTCTACGGGGAGTTCCCCGCCATTTTCCGCGCCATCTCCGAGGCGCTGCGCCATCAGTACGTGCTCAGCTACAGCCCGGCCAATCAAGTCCGGGACGGCAAGTTCCGCAAGATCAAGGTGGAGCTGGTGAATCCGGCGACCGGCCAGCCGCTCCCGATCAAGGATGAGAAGGGCAGGCCGATCAAGTATCAGATCATCGCCAAGAACGGCTACACCGCGCCCCGCGAAGTCGAGTAGCGCCGCGGCGCGCGGGCGTGTTCCCGGTTCAAAAACCACATCTGGACACGAAGCTCTCGATTCACCAAAAGTCAAGCGTCTGATCTTGCGCTTTTCCAGTCCGTTACAGATCCGTTGACAGCGGGCCGCGCAGTCTGGTACTTTCACGTCTTCCTATGAATGAAGGCGCTCAGAGTTCTCCTGCCCCCGCACGCATCCTGCTAGCCGATGACAACAAGCTGGGGCTCGTCGCCCGAAAATCCGTTCTGGAGGAACTGGGCTACCGCATCACCACCGCCGTGGAGGGGCAGGAGGCGCTCGAACTGTTCTCGCGCGGCGCCTTCGATCTGGTCATCACCGACTACAAGATGCCCAAGATGAATGGGCTCGAGCTCATCAAGAGGATCCGCGGCCTTGCGGCGGACGTCCCCATCATCCTGATCTCCGGCTACGCCGAAGCGCTCGGCATGACCGAGGCCAACACCGGCGCCGACGCCGTGATCGCGAAGAGTGCGAACGAGGTGACGCACTTGGTGCGCTCGGTGAACCGGCTGCTGCGGCGCGCCACTCCGAAGAAGCCGCCCGCCTCGCACCGCGCGCATGCCAAAGCGAAGCGCCACGGCGCCGGATGAGCCTCGCCAAATCCCTCACCGCCGCGTTACTCACCTGTTTGCTGGGTTTCGGAGCACCGGACCGCCGGCCCAGCCGCCCCAAAGCGCCCTCGGCCGCCAGGTCGTGGATGCGCTCCATGACGCTGCGCGACAAGGTCGCACAACTGGTCTTCGTCCCCTTCTACGGCGAAGCTCCGAACACCCGTTCGCAGGAATACCAGAAGTATCTCCGCTGGGTGCGCCAATTGCGCGTGGGCGGGCTGGTGCTGGTGAACCGCGTGCGCAACGGCGCCGTCGAGCATGCCGAGCCGTTCGCCATGGCCACCTTTCTGAACCGCATGCAGAAGGCCTCGAGAGTCCCGCTGCTCGTGGCCGGCGATTTCGAGCGGGGCGACTCGATGCGCGTGACCTCCCAAACCCTGTTCCCGCACGCGATGGCTTTCGCGGCCACGCGCGACCCCGCCCTGAGCCGCTATGAAGGTGCGGTGACGGCGAGGCAGGCGCGCGCGCTGGGCGTGCCGTGGATTCTCGCGCCGGTCGCGGACGTCAACGTCAACCCGGAAAACCCGATCCTCAACATCCGCTCCTACGGCGAGAACCCCGTGGAGGTCTCGGCGCACGTGCGCGCCTTCATCGAGGGCGCGCACTCGGGCGCGTCCGGGCCGGTATTGGTGACGGCGAAGCATTTCCCCGGCCACGGCGATACCGCCACCGACACGCACCTGGCGCTCGCCGTGCTCGGCGCGGATAAGGCGCGGCTGGAGGCGCTGGAGCTGGTTCCATTCCGCGCCGCGATCGCCGCGGGCGTCGATGCGGTGATGACGGCCCACATCGCCGTGCCCGCCCTCGACGATCCCGAAACCCCCGCGACGCTCTCCCGCGCCATGCTTACCGGCTTGCTGCGCGAAGGGCTTGGCTTTCAGGGGCTGATCGTCACCGACGCCATGGACATGAACGGTGTCGCCAAGCACTGGGCCGCGGGGCAGGCGGCCGTCAAGGCCCTCGAGGCGGGCGCCGACGTGCTCCTGATGCCCGCCAATCCCGAGCAGGCCGTCGATGCCGTGGTGCGCGCGGTCTCGAGCGGAACGCTGCGCCGCCAGCGCATCGACGAGAGCGTGAACCGGCTGCTGGCGGCCAAGGTCCGCCTGGGGTTGAACCGGCGGCGCTTGGTCAACGCCGAGGCGGCCATGGACGAACTGGATTCGCCCGAGGACCTTGCGCGCGCCCAGGAGATCGCCGACCGCGCCGTCACCCTGGTGA
>Ga0187882_1004611_pt1 | contig 11119 bp, 7 predicted proteins | sample June2016WEW_19_1_3_FD_132991 | JGI IMG/M metagenome (GOLD analysis project Ga0187882, IMG submission 132991) | Peatland microbial communities from SPRUCE experiment site at the Marcell Experimental Forest, Minnesota, USA - June2016WEW_19_150 | ecosystem: Environmental > Terrestrial > Soil >...
AACATCCTCCTATCCCATTCTTATTTGGTGGTTAAGGTTTCCTGAATATCTTACTCAAATTTTTGGCGAATGAAATTCCTTGAGCAGCTGTCTGAACAGACCTCCCAACTCTTGGAAGGAGGAATCATGTCAGTGCGCATGGTCTGCTTGCTAAGGCTTGGAACGGGAGGAGAGGGGGCTGAATGTAAGACAGCTCCCGGGTAACCCCACTTTGGGTGGGATTATACAAATGAGGGGAAACAAGGTCAAGGTTTTAACGAGGCGCGAGGTTCGAGGAACGAGGATCGAGACAAAAAGACTAAGGTAAAAGGTAACAGGTGAAAGGTGCAAGGAAAAAGGAAAAAGATAAACGCTACCGGCAACGGACAATTGGTAACTGCCAACTGACAACCGCTGCTTTTTTGCCTATAAGACTACCAGGCCAAGCGAATATTACAGCAGGGTGGCCTGATTGACCATCTCCACCAGGTGACGGACTTCTTTCTTCACCCCGGCTTGATGTAGCCCGTCCATCAACTGGAGCATGCATCCGCTGCAGGTTGTGGCCACGATGTCCGCGTCGCTCTCTTCAACCGCCTGGGTCTTGCGGTCCAGGATTTTCAAAGATAGGTCATAGTTCAGAATATTGAAACTTCCGCCCTGGCCGCAGCAACGGTTGGCGTCTCTCATCTCCACGTATTCGAGACCCGGGACGTTTTTCAGAAGATTTCGGGGTTCCTTGAAGATGCCCAGCTTACGGCGCAGGTGGCAAGGATCATGGTAGGTAACTCGCAAAACTTTTCTTCCCTGCCCATCGTCATTCATTTTTAGCCCCGGGAGTTGGGCCAAAAACTTGGAAGAATCGGAGACCTTCTGCGAGAAAGAGGAAGCCTTGGCCCGGAATGGATCGGATTCGTCAAAGAGGAGGGGGTAGTCCAATTTGAGCATGGCGGCGCAGGAAGCGCAATGGGCGATGATATGATCCAGATTCTCCTGTTCAAAGGACTCGATGTTCTTCCGGGCCAGAGAACGGGGGGTCTCTTCATCTCCTGAGCCAAAAGCCGGTAGACCACAGCAGCGCTGATTCTCAGGAATATAGACCGAGATTCCATTCCGAAGGAAAAGGTCCAAAGCTGCCTTGGCAACGCGGGGGAAAAGATAGTTACTCACGCAGCCCACGAAGAGGCCAACGCGCATGGTTTCCTTTTCTGCCCGGATCCAGCCGGAGTGGACGGCCAAAAAGGGATCCTCAGCCAGCGGAGGAATCAACCGGCGGGAGTCCAGCAGGGGAACAGGAAATCGAAGCCGTAGACCGCTCTCTTCAGGAATCTTCTTTAAGAAGAGATGCTGCAATGAGGCCCCGGCTTTGAGGGCCACGTCCATGAGGTGCTCGCTGTCCAAAAAGTATTTGAAGATCGCCTTTTTGGGCAGGGAAAGACCTTTTCCTTTGACCATCAGGGAACGCGCCTCCCGGATGATTTCATCCCCGGTTACGCCGTTCGGACAGTTTTCCGAACAGGTGCCGCAGAGCAGGCATTGAGAAAGGATCTTACTGAACCTTTTGGTGTATTCCGGGTCGTCCTCTTTGAGGGCCTCGACCAGAGCCATCTTTCCCCGGGCGGCCAGGGGTTCCTCCAGAGTCTCTAAATAAACAGGGCATTGGGAGAGGCAGTTCCCGCACTTCACACATCGCCGGGCCTCTTCCTGAACTTCGGTCATTGCTTTCATTATTTTCCACCCTTCGGCAGATCTAACGGTTTCCATAGAGGGGGTAAAACCTGCCCCTTCAAATTCTATTCCCTAATCCGGCCAAGCCGGAACCAAAAAGGCATATTGCGGTATGGATAAATTCCCCGGAAATCCCCCCTGGCCCCCCTTTGATAAAGGGGGGCCAGGGGGGATTTCCGAAATTTGTTGCCAATTTGCCCATAACTTCATTTCTAAGGGTCTAGTGGGCCTGGGTCGCGTGCCCCCCAGCCGCTTCAGGGAATATCTTCCCCGGGTTTAAAACATTGTTGGGATCGAAAGACTTCTTAATCCGCTTCATTACTTCCACTCCCATATCTCCCAATTCCATGGTAAGGTACGGAGCTTTGGTTATGCCAATTCCGTGTTCCCCGGAAAGGGTTCCGCCCAGATCCAGGGCCGCTTTAAAAATTTCTTTCACCGCAACGTGCGCACGGTCTTCTTCGCCCGGCTTCCGCCGGTCAATCAGCACATTTACGTGAATATTTCCGTCCCCTGCATGGCCGAAGTTGACAATAATCAGGTTATGTTTTTTCGATATAGCCTCCACTCGCCGGAGGATATCTGCCACTTTCGATCGAGGGACGGTGACATCCTCGTTGATCTTCGTAGGGTTCAATTTAACCACGGCCGAAGAAACCGCCCGCCTGGCTTTCCACAAATCTTCCGCTTCTTGTTTGTCTTTGGCCACTTTGGTTTCGAGGGCTTGATTGGCCTGGCAGATCTTTTGAATCTCTTCGATCTCACCCTGCAGGGCTTCGGGAGCCCCGTCGACTTCAATGATCAACAAAGCGCCCGCTTCTACCGGCAGCCCCATGTGCAGGTAATCTTCAACGCAACGAATGGTGGCGTTGTCCATAAACTCTAACGTAGTGGGAATGATCCGGGAACTTATGATCTGCGATACGGTCTTGGCCGCGGCTTCGATGGTGGGAAAAATGGCCAGCATGGTTCGCTTCGCCTTCGGAAGCGGGAGCAAGCGGAGGATGATCTTGGTAATCACGCCCAGCGTCCCTTCCGAGCCCACCAGGAGCTTGGTCAAATCGTAGCCCACAACGCTCTTGACGGTCTGGACGCCGGTGGAGATGATCTCTCCTGTCGGCAGGACCACTTCCAGGCCGAGCACATAGTCCTTGGTCACTCCGTATTTAACGGCCCGCGGCCCGCCGGCGCATTCGGCCACGTTTCCCCCCAGGGTTGAGGTCTTCAGGCTAGCCGGGTCCGGAGGATAGAAGAGACTTATCTTTTCCACTTCCTGCTGGAGATCATAGGTGACCACCCCCGGCTCGACAATGGCTAGAAGGTTCTCCGGGTCGATCCGCAATATCTTGTTCATCTTGGTCAAGACTAAGACCACTCCTCCCTCTACGGGCAGGGTGCCACCCGTAAAGCCTGTCCCTGCTCCCCGAGGGATCACCGGAAAATGGGATTGGTTGGCCAGTTTCAGAATCTCAGAAATTTGCTGGGGCGTCCTGGGAAAGACGATCAATTCCGGGAGATATCTCCTGTTAGTGGCATCATAGGAGTAGCAAATCCGGGTTTCTTGATCTTCCCAAACGTTCTCTTTACCGACGATATTGGTAATTTGTTTTACGATCGCTTTATCCATCATGATTATTTTTTACCTCATTTCTTCTTTTTCCAGCATGACGGAAATCACCATAAAATAGCAATGTCGTAGCGTAGCAATTTGGCAATGTGGCAATATACCCATTTAGCGATGGGATTCTAAACTGCTAAATGGCTAAGCTGCTAAATTGCTAGATGGAGATGCATCCTTTGTCTGCACTGCTGACTCGTTCGGCGAAAGTTTTCAGGTATCCTCGGTTGACTTTCAGGGGGGGAGGAGACCACGTCTTTCTCCGCTTTTCCATCTCCTCGGGGGGGACGAGCAAATCAAGTCGACGCTTGGGGATGTCGATGGCAATTAGGTCACCGTCCCGGACCAGAGCAATCGGGCCCCCATCCTGGGCCTCGGGGACGATATGACCGATGCAGGGACCCCGGGTGGAACCGGAGAAACGGCCATCGGTCACCAGAGAAACCGACTCCGCCATTCCCATGCCCACCAGGGCGGCGGTCACGCTGAGCATCTCCGGCATGCCCGGGCCTCCTTTGGGGCCTTCATAGCGGATGACGAGGATTTCACCGGGGTTGATCCGATTGGCGAAAACTGCTTCCCGGGCTGAGTCTTCCGTATCAAAAACCCGGGCGGGCCCGGTGTGGACCATGATCTTTTCGGAGACTCCGGACTGCTTAACCACGGCTCCTCCCGGAGCCAGAGAGCCACGCAGGATGGCAATCCCTCCTTCTTTTCGAAGGGGCTTTTGCCGGGAAAGGACGACTTCCGGGTTCCTGTTCTTTATCCCCGCAAGATTTTCCCGCAGGGTCTTTCCGGTGACGGTAAGAACATCGAGGTCCAGAAGGTCCAGGAGTTCGCTCAGGACTGCCGGAACCCCTCCCGCATCTTCCAAGCCCAGCATCGGGTACTTCCCGCTGGGTTTGATGTTACAAATGAAAGGTGTGCGTCGGCTGATCTCGTCAAAAGTCTCCAGCGAAAGGGGGATATTCAATTCATTGGCCAGAGCCATCAGGTGGAGAACGATGTTGGTGGACCCGCCGAAAGCCATGCTGGCGGTAATTGCATTCTTTAGCGCCGAGGGGGTCAGGATTTTGGAAGGCTTGAGGCCTTGCTCCCAGAGGCGGACGATCTGCTCTCCGCTTTCCCGGGCAATCCGCAGCTTTTTCGAGTCCACGGCATGGGCGGTTCCACATCCCGGGAGGGAAAGACCCATGACTTCCGACAGGCAACTCGTAGAGTTAGCAGTGCCCATCATGGAGCACGAGCCCGGCCCCGGGCAGAGGCAGCGTTCAATCTCCTGAAAATCTTCTTCGCTGATCTCTCCCCGGAGCATTCTGCCCTGGGCCTCTCGGGCAGCAGGAAGAACCAGTTGCTCTCCCCGAAACCGCCCGGGCATCATCGGCCCTCCGGTGATCATAATGGCCGGAATGTCCAGGCGGGCAATGGCCATCCAGCTTGCGGGGACAATCTTATCGCAGGAGGCCAGCACAATGATCGCATCGAAACGGTTGGCATCTGCGGCCAGCTCGATGGAGTCGGCGATGAGGTTCCGGCTGGGGAGGATCCGCCTCATTCCCAGATGGCCCTGGGCGATGCCGTCGCAGAGGGCGATGGTGTTCATTTCGAAAGGAACCCCCCCGGCCATTCGGATGCCTGCTTTGGCCGCTTCAGCCAGGGACCTCAGATGAACGTGTCCGGGATTCATCTCCGTCCAGGTATTGACAACTCCGATGAAAGGCTTGTCGAAATCGCTATCGATGAGACCCAGGGAACGGAGCAGCGCGCGGTTCGCCGCTCTTGCATCTCCCCGAATCAGCAGGTCACTTCTCTTTTCCATTTCTCTACCCTCGTACCTATATCGTAGGAACGACCCGTCGGGCCGCCTCTACAAGTCTGTTTCAATATTACGATACCACAAATTCTATTTTTTTAAATTTGAATTTTTGAATTTTGGGATATGCAATTGAGGTGAGAAGGCAATTTGCAAATCAGCCGATATCAGATTCATGGGTTGCCCCAAAGCGTTTTTTGCGCAGCCGAGGAATCATAGGAAAGACAAGGAGAATCAGCGCTATGATCAGGCAGACAGCTGAGATCGGATGGGTGAAGAAAATTTTAAAGCTTCCTTTGGATACCATGAGGGACTGCTTCAGGGAATACTCCAGCATCGGGCCGAGCACAAAGGCAAGGATCAGCGGGGGAGCGTCGTATTTGAGCTTCTTCATCAAATATCCCACGACGCCGAAGATGAGCATGAAAAAAACATCCATGATACTGTTGTTAATCGTGTATGCCCCGATGACGCAGAAAATGATGATGAGAGGCATCAGGACCGGGTAGGGGACCTTGAGGAGCTGGACCCAAAGCCCGATCAGGGGAAGGTTCAGGACAAGCAGCATCGCATTGCCGATATACATGCTGCCTACCACACCCCAGAAGACTTGCGGGTAGTTGGTCAAGAGCAGCGGGCCGGGAGTTACCCCGTGAATGATCAGAGCGCCCAGGAGAATGGCCATGACAACGTTGGAAGGGATGCCCAGGGTGAGCAGCGGGATAAAGGCACCCTGAGCCGCGGAATTGTTTGCGGATTCGGGTGCGGCCACTCCTTCGATCACCCCGGTTCCAAACTTTTCCGGATATTTGGAAAACTTTTTTTCCACAGCATATGCGACAAAGGATGAAAGGACGGCGCCGCCACCGGGAAGAATGCCCAGGAAAAAGCCCAGGACCGTTCCCCGGAGAATGGCCCCCTTGGCCTGAATCCAGTCCTGAACGGTCGGGAGAAGCCCCTTGACCCCGGTCTTGAAAATCTCCCGGTCAATCTTCTGTTCGATATTCAAAAGCATTTCCGAAATACCGAAGAGTCCCATCACCACCGGCACGAGGCCCACGCCGTCCAGGAGTTCCGTAATGCCGAAGGAAAAGCGGGATGTGCCGGAGACGGTGTCTGTCCCGATGGTTCCTATAAGGAGTCCGAAGCAGGCCATCATCAGAGCCTGGATCATTGAGGTGGAGGAGAGGAAAGTCAAAACTACCATCCCGAGACACATGAGGGCAAAATACTCCGGCGGCCCAAACCGGAGGGCAAAATTGGCCAGGGGAGGAGCCATCAACGTAAGGCCGATAATACCAAGAGTTCCGGCGATGAACGACCCAAAGGCGGATATCCCTAAGGCACGTCCGGCCCTGCCCTGGCGAGCCATCTGGTACCCGTCCAAACAAGTGACCACCGAGGCGGCCTCGCCCGGAATGTTTACCAGGATGGAGGTTGTGGAGCCCCCATACATGGCTCCGTAGTAAATCCCAGCCAGCATGATAATGGCAGATACAGGAGTTACATGAAAGGTGACCGGCAATAGGAGCGACATGGCCGCGGCCGGCCCGAGGCCCGGAAGCACCCCCACCAGGGTCCCGATCAGACACCCCATGAAGCAATAAAAAATATTCATCGGTTGCAAAGCAACCGAAAAACCCATCAGGAGCTGGTTAAAAATATCCAAGGCGAATTAAACGTTCCTTTTTAGTTTTAGGGAAAATTCTGAAATCCGGCTCAAGTATGCCCGGCCAATCCTTGAATTCGGTTTTCCTAAAATCCCAGCAAGCCCCGAGGCAATCGGCTTTCCAGAAGGACCACAAAGAAAAAATACGTCCCCGTAATCGTAAGCAGCGAAGAGATGAGAACCATCTTCCATCCATAGGGTTCGATGACGCGGAATAAAACGAGGAGCAGGAGAAAGGTCGCCAAAACGAAACCCAAAAGGTTTAAGAGAAGAACGTAAATAAAAAGGGCGGCCAGCATAAAAACCAACTTGAACCACCGACCCCCCCCAAATCCCCGTAGCCGGCCCCTCAGTCTTTTTCAAGGTTTGAATGAGGGAAATCAAGGCCAGAACTCCAAGCAGAATCGCTGCATAAAAGGGGAGAAACCCCGGTCCGGGGGTGTGCAATCCCCCCACGTCGAGGCGCCACGACTCGAGACAAACGGCTATGGAAAGAACCAGCCAAAAGACATTGGCAATAATGTAGGTTTTCTTCATCCCGCCTTCTGTTAATCTCTTAGAAATGAAGCTGTGCGCATATTGGCAACAAATTTCTGAAATCCCCTTGGCCGCTTTGGCAAGGGGGGTAAGAGAATTTCCGAGACAATATGTCTTTTTGATTCCGGCGAGGCCGGGTTAGAGATTATTTTTTCAAAATGAATTTCCGCACATGTTCCCCGGCCTCGACGTAAGCTTCAGCCCAGTATTTGGTAGCATCTTCCGTGTTCACATACATGATAGGCATCTGATACTTGTCCATGGCTGAGACGTAGAGGGGATCATCCATGGCTTTATGGAAAGCATCATGAAGGATTTTGACTATTTCCTTGGGCATACCTTTGGGGCCAAAAAGGACCATAGGGGAATTGTGAGTCATTTTGTACCCTAATTCTTTGACGGTGGGCACATTGGGGAATTTTTTCGTGCGCTTATCCCCATAAGTGGCTAAAAGCCTGAGCTTCCCAGCTTCCGCCAGAGGAATCCAGCCAGAAGTGGTGGAAATACAGTCTACATGGCCTCCCAGCAGGGCAGCAGACGATTCCGGATCTCCCTTGGAAGGAATGTGAGAGAATTGCAGGCCGCCAGCATTGTAAGCAAACTCCTCCATGGCAATATGGCCCCCCGTTCCAATCCCCGAGGCCATATAGGTGACTTTCCCAGGGTTGGCCCGGGCATAATCTACAAGATCCTTGAGGGTTTTATGCGGGGAATCGGCGCGGACCAGGATCCCATAAAGGTGTCCGCCAACCAGGATGATTGGGGTCAGATCATTGACCGTATCGAAGGATAATTTATTGATATAAGAATTGCGGTGCAGACTGCTGACCGTCTCTGCGATTAGATAACCGTCGGGTTTCTTGCCCACAATGCTTCCAACGCCCACGGCGCTCCCACCGCCGACTCTGTTCTCAACAATGACTGGCTGACCAAGGGCTTTTTTGGCTCCCTCCGCGAGAGGGCGCATGGTGACATCCGTGGCTCCACCCGGCGGCCAGGGAACAATAAAGGTAATAGAAGCGTTCGGGAAGCCGGCAGTTTGACCATCTGTGGGTACAATCAGCAGGCCCACCGCAAAGACAGCCAGGGTCAATATGATCTTGCAATCATGTTTCATCTTGTTTTTCCCTCCTCGGTTTGATCGTGGATTTTATATGCTGAAAAGAGTTTTCGTCCGGACCATAATTCGCGGAAAAGAGGAAATCCGGGGCAACTGCGAGAATTTTCCAATGAATTTTGGATTATGTCAATAGAAAACCTTTTTCAAAACTGAAATCGAGTCCAACGCTGAAGGGCCTCTAGCTTCTCCTACAACCCAACTAACGTGGGGAAAAGGTCAAATTGTTGAGTTTAGGCCTCCGCCTTTAAGTCATGCCAAAGGCGTGACGCCCGCTATCCTCCATGCGATTTTTTAGGGCCGTTCCATAAAGCGCCGGCAGCGGGCCAGAAGCGCAAGGACCTCAAAAGGATCCTCTATCAGGGGAAAGGTGGGGACTCCTCTCGGTTCCAGAAAGGCCTTCCCTGCGTCCATGTGCTTTTTCTCCCCGGTGAAAGTCACATAAATTGGCTTTTCCGGATATTTCCTGGCCAGATCCACGAGGAAATCCAGCGGCGGCACCCCAGTGTCATCGGTTAGGAGCAGAATGGGTATGACCGCGTCGATGTTAGGGTCCTTGAGGGCAGCTTCCGTCCCTTCGCGATAGGCAAATTCCACCCCGTGAATGCCTGCCGCAAACCAGATGTCCACCGGGTTCCGCATGCGAATGATAGGCGGGCTGATATCTTGTAAGAACTTTCGGGTGGATTCTTCAAAATCGGGGACTTTAAGACCCAGGGATAAAGATAGATCTGTGAGAACCACCAGCATGGCTCCTGAAGGGGCGAGGAAGCTCACCCGGTTACCCCGAGGGAGGGGCATGGAAGATAAAGCCTTGGCGGCTAGAAAGAGTTGAGAATACTTTTGAATCCGGACAATTCCGGCCTGCCTCAAGGCTCCATCGATGACCCGGTCTTCCGCCGCCAGGGCCGCGGTATGGGCCACTGCCGCTTTTGCCCCTTCGGCCGTGGCCCCTCCTTTCAGAAGGAACACGGGCTTTTTACGAGTCACTTCCCGGGCGATCTTGAAAAAACGCTTCGGGTTTTTGATACTCTCCAGGTAGATGAATATGGCTTTGGTCTCCGGGTCCTTTTCGTAATATTCGAGAACGTCGCTCTCTTCAATGTCAACTTTGTTGCCCAACCCCACGACCCGGGCTACGCCGAAGTTTTCTCCGGTAGAGATGTAACGCATGGTGTGGGTGGCAAAATTTCCCGTTTGAGCAATGTAAGAAATGTTCCCCCGGGGAATTTTGCCCTGGGGGAAGAAGGTTGAAGTAAATTTGTGCGGCGTGGAGGTATGGCCGGAGGTGTTGGGGCCGATGACCCGAACTCCGGTCTCCCGGATCGCCTGGAACAGTTTTTCCTGTAACTCTTCCCCCTTTTCGTCCACTTCGGCAAAACCTCCGGCAGCCAGGACAATGGCGTTGATTCCCCTGGCCGCACAGTCCCGGATCGCCTGAGGGTTGAGGCTGGCCGGGAGGATAATAACGGCCAGATCGATTCCCCCGGGGAGTTCCTGGATGGAAGAATAAACCTTCATTCCCAGGATCTCCTCTCCTTTGGGATTCACCAGATAGAGTTTCCCTGAATATTCATTGGCCAGAATATTCCGGATTACGTCGTTGCCGGGTTTATGAGGAACAGCTGATGCACCGACCACGGCCACGCTTTTCGGTTCGAAGAATTTTTCAAATGGAACGGACATGGCGACTCCTGAAAAGAGGATTTGTGATCAAATCTGGCAATTGAATCCGGCTCCGAACTTTCCCTTCGAGGAGACTGTGTCGCGATTAAAAAAGAGGTCGTCACTCCCGCGAAAGGAGGAATCCAGTCGCGATTTTATTCAAAAATTCAGCCCCAAAGATGGTCGCCTTCGCGGGCAGGGCGGAATAAGAAATAACCTCCGGAAGGGAAGGGGCGAGATTCGCGATCACAGGATGAATGTTTCTACTGAATGAAGATAATTTATCATAAAAAAAGGGATAGACAATATTTTTCTGCATATTTATTGATGATAGGGATCATTTTGTAATTGACATTTAAAGATACAATCAACTATATGAATTCTGGGAGTTGTTGCGAAAAAGGTTCCTGATTCAATTTTCATAAGGAGATTATCCATGCTGGCCAAATCGATCATCCAAGAGCTTAAGGATCTGGTGGGCAAAGACCGCTGTCTGACCGCTCCAGAGGACCTGATGGTTTATTCCCACGATGCCTTTGCGGAAAAGAAAGCGGATGTGGTCGTCCTCCCGACTGGAACCGAAGAGGTTTCCAGAATATTGAAGTTGGCCAATCGGGAAAGGATTCCGGTGACCCCTCGTGGATCGGCGACGGGATTGAGCGGGATGTGTACCCCCGAGCGGGGCGGAATCGTCATGGCAATGTCCAAGATGAATAAGATCCTGGAAGTCAGCCCGGAGGACAGGTTGGCCGTTGTCGAGCCGGGGGTAATTACCAACGACCTGCAGATAGCGGCTGAGGCTGCGGGCGTTTTTTATCCTCCCGACCCGGCCAGCCAAACGATCTGCCAGATCGGCGGGAATGTAGCCACCAACGCCGGGGGGCCGAGATGCGTAAAGTATGGCGTCACCCGGGATTACCTCCTGGGCCTGGAAGCGGTACTCCCCTCGGGGGAGGTGATCAAAACCGGGGGGCGGCCAATTAAAAATGTCAC
>Ga0187882_1004620_pt1 | contig 11107 bp, 7 predicted proteins | sample June2016WEW_19_1_3_FD_132991 | JGI IMG/M metagenome (GOLD analysis project Ga0187882, IMG submission 132991) | Peatland microbial communities from SPRUCE experiment site at the Marcell Experimental Forest, Minnesota, USA - June2016WEW_19_150 | ecosystem: Environmental > Terrestrial > Soil >...
CCTCGACGATGTGCACCGACATCGCCTGCGTCGCGCCGCCTTGCATCTGCCCCTTCCAAGCCAGGAACGCGGCCCCTTCCAATTCTCGGACCGGCTCCTAGGGAATCTGTGGCGGATGCATCTTTAAATAGTCGTCTCGGTAAGGACGCATCGTGATCCGGAAGACAACCAGCATGAATGTCCCTGCGATCGACATGGTGAGCGCGATAGAGCGGCCGACCATGGCGGGCTCCTTAAACAAATAATCGGTGAATAGAGCCGGCAGGAGCGGCCCCAGAGTCAAAGCGCCGAGATTCAGGATAAACAGGTACAACGCACCCACCTGTGCGCGCAGTTGGTTGGGCACAATGACCTGAAGAGCTGCGCTGCTCGTCCCCATCGGAAGCACCATAAAGAAAAACCCCGGACCGATCAGCGCCAGCGCCCATCCGGCGGTGGGCATCAGCATCGCCGGGACGAGGAACAGCAAGATTCCGATTGCGCCGGGAATCGCAACCCGCACCGGTCCGTCAATCATTCCGCGTCGTTGCCAGCGTTCGCTCAGGTATCCGCCGCAATATAGACCGAAGCAGCCGAAGGGGAGGATAACCAATCCCAGGGCGCGTCCCGTCGCTCCGATGCTCCAGCCGTGTGCGCGCACCAGATACATTGGAACCCAATTCGTAAATCCATAATTGCAGATGGCCTGGAATACAAATCCCAGCGATATCCCGGCGACGGACTTCCATCGGCCGCCCAGCTCTTTGAAGGTCTCCACCAGGTTCAGTCTGGTGGGAACGCCGGATGTCAACGCCATGTTTTTGCGCGGCGGTTCCTTCACCGTGAGTGCAAGAAGCGCAAACAGGAGTCCCGGCAGGCCGATGATCAAGAACGTGAGCCGCCAGGATGCGACGGTTCCCAAAAAGGGCAGAGTGATTTCAGGCTTTCCGGCAAGCGCCTGGACGGCCGTGCCTCCGACGATCAGCGCGAGGCTGGAGCCGAGCAGGTTTCCCATGTAAAAGACGCTTAAAGCCGCCCCCAAGCGTTCTTTCGAAAAATAATCGGAGAGGATGGAGAAAGCCGCCGGATTCAATCCGGCTTCTCCGATCCCGACTCCCATGCGCGAAAAGAACAGGCTTGCGAAGCTCCGCGCTCCTGCGCAGGCCGCGGTGAAGAGGCTCCAGAGCATGATGCAGATCGCGATCAGGTTCCGCCGGTTGGTGGAATCGGCGATGCGTCCCAGAGGCAATCCCATGAAGGCATAAAAGAGCGCGAACGAAAAGCCCTGCAGCAGGCTGACTCCCGTATCGTTGATTCCGAGGTCTGCTTTGATTTGCGGCACCAACAGGCCCAGAATTTGGCGGTCCACAAATGAGAGGGCATAACACAGCATCAGCGCCAGAGTGGCGTACCAGGCGTAGCGATGATTTCGCATGGAGTCAATATAGGGTAAAATCCATCGTGTCACCACAGCTTTCCCCCTAATTGGAGATGCTCTTATGGCGCTGGTAAAAATTACTGTTCGGAAAAACGGGGCGTACCGTGTGGAAGCTCCTGTGGGAATGGTCGAACTCGTCGATGCGGATGGAACCAGCTATGACTTGGCAGGGAAGGCCAGCTTCTCGCTTTGTCGCTGCGGCGGATCGGCTACGAAGCCTTTCTGCGACGGCGCTCACAACCGGATCGGATTTCAAGCGGCCGACACGGCGGTCAAGATCCGTGAAGACCCGTGAAGATCCCTGGTTGGGGAAATCGGGCGTTCAGGGCAGAAGGTCGGACACGCGGCTTTCTGCATCCGGCGCGGACATCGGACTGATGTTATCCGCAGGGATTTGCAAAGACCCGCGGCCAAAAAATGTTTCGCAGCGAAAGCCTGAGTTTCGGCAAGGTCGGCGACGAAAGATAATCCGACTTGCCATAAATTCCATTACTGGCATACCCCAGTTCGCTCCATAACAAGACTTCGACAGTCTCGAAATCGGAATCGACGGCCCAATATTCTTTCACCTCAAACCGCAAACATATTTTCCTTTTGGCAAGGTCTCGCTCGTGCGTGTCCCGCGAGAGAATCTCGATAATCAAATCCGGGGCGCCGCGCAGGTTCATTTCCCCGATTAATCCGCTTCGTCCCTTTTGGACAAAGACAATGTCCGGTTGAATGGTGCACTCTCTGGAAAGAACAACGTTGCAGGGGGCCTGGAACACATGTCCAAGGTCCCTTGGCTGGACATACAAAAGCAGTGCGGCAGCAATTCTCAGGGAGATGATCTGGTGTTTTATGCCGGAAGGGAAGGGGATGTTTTGGTTCAGGAATTCATATATAGGGCGATCGGGCAGGGGGAGGTGGGTGCGGTTTGTTATTGACATGCCGTATCTCCGTGCGGTTCGATCTCAACCACAATGTTTCCGGCAGTGCCAATTTATATCAATCTAATTTGCATTCCTTTAAACCGCCGCCGAAGGCGGCGCGACTCGAAAGGGATCTGCCGCCGCATACCATCCGCTCTGCGGGTGGGAGTGTTCATTATCGTGCTCGAACTCTGGTGGGATATCCGGATGGCCCCTCAATTAATTGTCGAGGAATTTGCCCGGGGGGCCGGTCAGCGCGTCGTCCCAGTTGGCTGCCTTCTCCGACCCAACATACTCAATTATGTTCGCCGTCAGCACTAATCCCTTTACATCCCGGCCACGCACCGGCTGACGTTCCACCGCATACCGCTGCTGCCGGATCTTAATGCGCGAATCGGCCGCATACCGCACGTACAGCACCGGCGGATTATCGTCCGCAAAAAAGAGCACATTCGCGCCCTTCTGCGCAATCCGCGACTCACGGTTCGTAATCAGCCCGCCTACTGTAAACTTCTTGTAATACGTGAACAGATCCAGCTCATATACGGCTGTCATCACCCGATCGCGGTCGAGGATCTCTGAATAAATCAATGTGGTGTCCACAAAAAGCTTCTCCGGCGGCGCCACCACCTTGCAGCGGCCGTCCTTCCACACCAGTAGAATCCTGTCCAGCGGTGAGCACGAAATCAGCGGTTCCCCCGCAATCTTGTAGCCGATGTATCCTTTCTCGCGATCGTAGTGGATCGTCAGCTCATTCGCGGTCAGTTCGCGCTCCGAAATCTCCCCGAAAGTCGCCAGACGCGTGTGCCGCGCATAATCCGCTCCATACTGTCGCAATATTCCCCGCAAATACCGGATCGCGAACAGCACGATCTCCGCCAGGTTTCTCTCCACCACTTCCAGCTCACTGCGCAAGCTTTCGATTTCCCTCCGGTTCTTTTCGAGATCCAGAAGCGAAATGCGGCGGATCGCAATCGCCAGCAGTCCATCCACATCCTCGCGCGTAATGTCCTGCTGCAGCTCCGCGTGAAAGGGGGCCAATCCTTCCAGTACGGCGTCCTGCATTGCTGCGACCGAATCACAGGACTCGATCGATTTATAAATCCTGTTTTCCACAAACAGGCGCACAAGCGTTTTATGGTGCATCTCCTCGATCAGCCTTCGGCGCTTGTGTTGCAGTTCCCGTCTCAGAATGCCGACCAGCCGCGACGTGTTGTAGCGCAGGATTGCCGATACATCCATTTCAACCGGCTTGTTGTTCCGGATTACGACGATGCGGCTCGCGATCTGCACCTGGCATTGCGTAAATGCGTACAGCGTCTCGATCGCGCGATCGAGATCCTGCTCGGGCGGGAGGTGAAGTTCGATCTCGGCCCGCTCCGCCGTGAAGTCGTCAATGCTTTTGATCTTGATCTTTCCCTTGCGCGCGGCATCCTCGATGGATGACGTCAACGAATCGGTTGTCGTACCCACGGGAATCTCGCGGATCACAAGCGTGCGCTCATCCTTCTTCTCGATGTGCGCCCGCACCAACACGTATCCCCGGCCGTTGTCGTAGGCCCGCGCATCCATCAGCCCGCCCTGGGCAAAATCGGGCAGTACGCTGAACGGCTTTTTGCTGAGAATTGCGATCTGTGCTTCGAGCAGCTCGGCGAAATTGTGCGGCAGGATGCGGGTGGAAATGCCGACCGCGATCCCTTCGGCGCCCAGCATTAGCAGCAGGGGAATCTTGGCGGGGAGAGTGACCGGCTCTTCCCTGCGCCCGTCATAGGTCGGAACGAACTCGGTCAGATCGTCGTTAAATATCTCGTTGCGGGCAAGGTCCGTCAGCCGGCACTCGATGTAACGCGCTGCAGCCGGCGGATCGCCGGTCAGAAGGTTGCCGAAATTGCCCTGCCGCTCGATGAAGTACCGCCGGTTCGCCAGCGCGACCAGCGCCTCTCCGATGGATGCGTCGCCGTGCGGATGGAACTGCATGCAGTAGCCGACGATGTTGGCCACCTTGATGAATTTGCCGTCGTCATTCTGATGCAGCGAAAACAGGATGCGGCGCTGCACGGGCTTCAGGCCGTCGTCCAGATCGGGAATGGCGCGGTCGCGGATCACGTAGGCGGCATACTGCAAGAAATTCTGGTCCATCAGGAGCTTGAGCGGGCCATCGCCCGTCGCGCCTAATCCGCTCGCCGGCGCTGCAGGAGGAGTGGTTGCCTCCTGTTCCGGGAATAGTTCTTTCTGTCCGTCTGTCATAAATAAGCCATCAGCCGTCAGCTATCAGCTATCAGCAAACAGCTTTTGGCTGACGGCTGATAGCTGAGGGCTCTTTCACTATTCTGCTTCCACCACCAGGTGGTTCATGATGTATTGGCGGCGCTCGGGCGTGTTGCGTCCCATGTAAAACCCGAGAATTGCCGGGACGCTGTGCCTGTTGGCGAGGCGCACCGGCGTCAGCCTCATCTCCGGGCCGATAAAGCGCTTGAATTCGGCCGGCGAGATTTCTCCCAACCCTTTGAAGCGCGTCACCTCTGCCCCGCGCACCCCTTTCAGCGCCGCATCCCGTTCCTCTTCCGAGTAACAGTACACCGTGCTCTTCGAATTCCGCACACGGAAAAGAGGCGTTTCCAGGATGTACACGAATCCTTCATGCACGATCGGCTCGAAAAACCTCAGGAAGAACGTCAGGAGCAGGTTGCGGATGTGCAACCCGTCGACATCCGCGTCGGTCGCCAGGATAATTTTGCGATAACGCAGGCGCTCGGGTGTGTCTTCGATATCGAGGCTGCGCATCAGATTGTACAGCTCTTCATTCTTGTACATCACGTCGCGCTGAAGATCGCAGACGTTCAGCGGCTTACCGCGCATCGTGAAGATCGCCTGGCAATTGACATCGCGACAGCTGACGATCGAGCCGGCCGCCGACTGGCCTTCCGTGATGAAGAGCATCGATTCGGCGCCGTGCCCGGTCCTCTTGCTAAAATGAATCTTGCAGTCTTTAAGCTGGGGTACCCGCAGCGAGGTAGCGCGGGCGCGCTCGCGCGCCATTTTCTTGATCGACTGCAGCTCCCGGCGCAGCTTGACCGTCTCCTCGATCTTGACCAGCGCGGTTTCGGCCGATTTGGGGTTGCGATGCAGAAGATCGGCGACGATTTCGCGCACCTGGCCAACCCACTCGCCCCGCAGTTCGGTGTTGCCGAGCTTGTTCTTGGTCTGCGATTCAAACACCGGGTCCTGCAACCGGATGGCAATGGCGCCTGCCATGCCCTCCCGTATGTCATCCCCTTCGAATTTGCCCTTGGAGAATTCGTTAAAGCCCTTGACCAGTCCCTCGCGGAACGCGCTCAGGTGCGTGCCGCCGTCCGTGGTGTACTGGCCGTTGACGAACGAAAGAAACGTTTCCTCGAAGCGCTGCGTGTGAGTTACGGCTAGTTCGAGGGTTTTGGAACGGAAATATAGAGGTGGATACAGGGCTTCATCCCCGACTTCGTCCCGCAGAAGATCGAGGAGTCCGTTGCGGGACAGAAAGAGCCGGCCGTTGTACTCGATGCGCAGTCCGGCATTTAAAAAGGAATAGAGCCGCAGCCTGCGTTCGATGTGCTCCGCGCCGAACGTGACGTCGCCGAAGATCTCCGGGTCGGGCTCGAAACTCACGAACGTGCCGTCGGGTTCGTCCCTGTTTTTCCCTCTCGGCGTTTCCAGGAGTTTCCCTCGGTCGAAGACCGCTCCCGCAAACTCGCCTCCGCGGTAGCTGCGAACCTCAAACCTGCTCGATAGCGCGTTGACCGCTTTGGTCCCGATGCCGTTCAACCCCACGCTGAACTGGAAGACCTCGTCGCTGTACTTTGCGCCCGTGTTGATGCGCGAAACGCATTCGACGACTTTGCCGAGCGGAATGCCGCGACCGAAGTCGCGCACCGTGACCCGGGCGCCGTCGAGATCGATCGCGATGCGTTCGCCGTAGCCCATAATGAATTCGTCAACGGCGTTGTCCACGATTTCCTTCAGCAGGATGTAGATGCCGTCGTCGTAGTCGGACCCGTCGCCGACCCGGCCGATGTACATCCCTGTGCGCTTGCGGATGTGCTCCAGGGAGGAGAGCGATTTGATCTTGTCCTCGTCGTAATTGTGTTTTGTCGTCGTCATCGGAGGGCGGGATTTTAGCAGCTTCAACCACGAAAAACACGAAAAACCCGAAAGAAGTTTTTAAACCACGAAACACACGAAAAGTACGGAAATTTTTTTTTTGTTGTTATCACATTTCGTGTGTTCCGTGTGTTTCGTGGTTAAAGATGTTATCTTTTGTGCTGCCTTGCGATCTCCTGATTCGAATCCTGGTGGAGGCGGAACCATGAAAAGGATTATCTTCCTGCTGTTGTTTGCGGCTTTTCCTTCCCTGTCTATTGGCCCTGCGGCGCAGACCCAGGCGCCCGAGGTTGTCCGGGAGACTCTGAAAAACGGTCTGCGCGTGGTCATCATCCCCAACAAACTTGCGCCGGTGGTGACGACTGAAATCAACTATCTCGTCGGATCGAATGAAGCGCCGGCCGGCTTCCCGGGGATGGCGCATGCGCTGGAGCATATGATGTTCCGCGGCAACCAAAGCTTGTCGGCCGCGCAGCTCGCAAACATCAGCGCGGCCATGGGCGGAGATTTCAACGCCGACACGCAGCAGACCGTCACGCAGTATTTTTTCACGGTCCCTTCCAACTATCTCGATATCGCTCTCCACCTCGAATCGATCCGGATGGCGAATATCTTCGGTGATCCGGGGCTCTGGACGCAGGAGCGGGGTGCCATTGACCAGGAAGTGGCACAAGACCTCTCGAATCCCGAATACCTGTTTTACACAAGGCTGCTCGAGGCGATGTTCGCAGGCACTCCTTACGCGCACGACGCGCTCGGAAGCCGCGAATCCTTTGCCGAGACCACGGATGCGATGCTGCAAAAATTCCATCAGGACTGGTACTCGCCCAACAACGCCATTCTTGTGATCATCGGCGACGTCGATCCGGTTAAGGCGCTCGAAGAAACCAGGCAGCTGTTCGAAACGATTCCGTCGCGCCCGCTCCCGACGCGGCCGGCTGTAACTCTGCAGCCGATGGAGGTCACGGAAATCAAGCTGGATACCGATCTGCCGTACGGATTGGCCGTTGTCTCCTATCGCCTGCCCGGTTCCGAGAGCCCCGACTTTGCGGCAGGACAGGTGCTTGCAGACGTGCTTGGAAGCCAGAGAGGCGATATCTACGGCCTGGTTCCGGCGGGGAAAGCACTCGAGGCCTCTTTCGAGGCGAGTTCGCTCCCGGTGGCGTCGATCGGATATGCGCTGGCTGCTTACCCTCCGGGAGAGAACGGCGCACCGCTGGTTTCCACTCTAAAGGAAATCATTGCGGGGTACGTGAAGAACGGGGTGCCGGCCGACCTGGTCGAGGCGTCGAAGCGGCACGAGCTGGCGGATTACGAATTTCAGAAGAACTCCATTTCAGGGCTTGCTTCCGTTTGGTCTGAGGCGCTTGCGGTCAATAAACGCAGCTCGCCCGAAGAGGATATCCGCGCAATCCAGAAGGTCACAGTGGCGGATGTGAACCGGGTGGCGAAGGAGTTTCTCGTCAACGACACGGCGCTGACCGCCATCCTTACCCCGAGACCGTCAGGAAAGCCGGTTGCTTCCAAGGGATTCGGCGGAGGGGAGTCCTTTGCTCCGAAGGAAGTCAAATCGGTGGCCCTTCCGGAGTGGGCGCAGAAGGTGCTTGCGGCCCAGCGCGTGCCCCCATCCAACTTGAGCCCGACCGTGACCGTTCTCCCGAACGGGCTCCGTTTGATTGTGCAGCCGGAGACTATCAGTCCGACGGTCGGCGTATACGGCAGCATCAAGAACAATCCCAATCTTGAGGCGCCGCAAGGGAAGGATGGAGTGTCGCGGGTTTTGGAAGATCTGTTCTCGTACGGCACCACAAGCTTGGACCGGCTTGCGTTTCAGAAAGCGCTCGACGACATCGGCGCGAACGAATCGGCAGGAGCGGATTTTTCGCTCCAGGTGCTGAAAGAAAACTTCGAGCGGGGAGTGGACCTGCTTGCCTCCAATGTTTTGAAGCCGGCTTTGCCGGAATCCGCGTTCAAGGTCGTGCAGCAGGAAACGGCCGGAATTGTCGCCGGGGAATTGCAGAGTCCGCGCTACCAGGCGCGCTTTGCGCTGCGCGAAGCGCTTTTTCCCAAAAACGACCCGGAATTGCGCAAGGCGACGCCGGCATCCGTTTCGGCGCTCAAGCTGGAGGATGTGAAGGCCTATTACGACAAAACATTCCGGCCTGACCTGACGACCATTGTCGTGATTGGGCAGATCAATCCTCCGGAAGCCAGGCAGGTGATTGAAAAATATTTCCGCGGCTGGGTCGCCGCCGGCGCAAAGCCTGCGACCGACCTGCCGGCCGTCGGGAACAACAAGCCGACCGCAGCAGTAGTGCCGGATCCAAGCCGCGTGCAGGATGAAGTCACACTCGCCCAGACGCTGGGGTTTACGCGCTCCGATCCCGATTATTATCCGCTGCAGCTCGGCAACCACGTGTTGTCGGGGGCTTTTTACGCTACGAGGCTTTACCACGATCTGCGGGAAGAAGCGGGACTGGTTTATAACATCGTGTCTTCGGTCAACGCCGGCAAGACACGTTCTTCTTTTGTTGTGAACTATGCCTGCGATCCGCAGAATGTCGGGAAGGCGCGGGCCATGATAGAACGCGACCTGCGCCAGATGCAGACTTCTCCGATCACGGCGGAGGAGCTTCGGCAGGCGAGAACGCTGCTGATGATGCAGATTCCGCTTTCCGAAGCGGATATGGCGAAGATCGCCGCTCAGCTTCTCGAGTATTCGGTTCTGGAGATGCCGTTGGATGAGCCAACTCGTGCGGCCAAACGCTATGCGGAAATCACGCCGGAACAGGTGCAGGCGGCGTATGCCAAGTGGCTCCGGCCCGGCGATCTCGTGCAGATTACTCTCGGTCCCAATCCGAAATAACTCGAAGGCTCAAAGACGCAAAGACTCAAAGAAAATTCTTTTTGAACCTTTGCGTCTTGGAGCCTTCGAGTCTACATGCCTTTATTTTGCTCGTTTCACAACGAATTCGGAGGGTGTTCCCATCATATCAAACGACATCTTGATCTGGTCGCCGGAGAGCACACCTTTAAAATCCATCTTCATTTCCTGGCCGCCCATATCAAAGGAGATAGAAAAAGAAATGTTGTTGCCGTCGATCTTCCCGTTTTTGATCGGGATCTGGCCGTTGTCCGGCCCCAAAGATGTGCCGGTTAAAGTATTCCCATCTGCTTTAAACGTATAGGAAACCGGAAAGCCCTGGCCGCCGTCCGGGCCCGCAATGGATCCGGTCCATTTCCCGTCGATATCCGCTCCGAAAGACAATCCAGCAAAAATCAGAAACAATGCAGCCGCAAGTGCGCAATATTTCATGCAAATTCCTCCTTTAGTATTTTCAGCATACATCCCTACAAGTACGATCCAAGAAGAAATTTGGTGTCAAGGAATTTCAGTTTTTTTGACATAGAGATTCCTTGAAGCTTTGCGTCTTTACGGTGGATTGAATTAACTTCAAAGACTCCAAGGCTCAAATGTTATGATAGCCGCCAGAGCCGTTTGCATTGATCACATAGGAGGCGACAGATGGGAACTATTTTGGGGAGCAGCATGCTGAGTCAACAGGTTGGATATCCGGGTGATTGGGCACAGCTCACTCCGGAACAGAAGCGGGAATGGAGGCTTAATAATTTTTTAAATCCGAAAAACCTGCAGTTTGTCAGCGAGAAGGCCAAAAACAATTACAGGGTAAGGGCGCAAAGACTGGTGGATGTTTACAACGTCAAGCAACCGGACAGGGTTCCCGTCAACCTGCCTGTCGGGAATCTGGCCTATACCAATTACGGAATCAATTACCGCACCGCCATGTACGATTACGAAAAGGCGGTGGCAGCGTGCAAAAAATTCAATGAAGAGTACTCTGAGGATCTGGAATATTGGGCAAGCCCGTGGATCACGCCGGGCCGCGTTTTGGATTTGCTCGATTACAAACTCTATTCGTGGCCGGGGCACAGGCTGGGCGAGAATGTCAGCTCCGTGCAGTTCATGGAATCCGAATACATGAAAGCCGATGAATACGACGCTTTTATCCTCGATCCGTCGGATTTCTGGATCAGGACCTACATGCCGCGAATTTTCGGAGCATTGGAGCCTCTCCGGATGTTCCGTCCCATTACTGACCTGGTAGAAATTGTGAATATGGGCCAGTTCATGCCCTTCGCCAGCCCGGAAGGGCAGAAGATGCTGCAGACATTGATGGATATCGGCAAGGAATATCAGACGATGATGAAGGCAATGGCCGAGTCCGGGCCCTCCGGAGCCGCTCACGGTTATCCGGTGGCGTTCGGGGCCTTCTGTAAGGCGCCTTTTGACACTCTCGGCGATTCACTTCGAGGGACCCAACCGATTCTGAAGGACATGTATCGCCGGCCGGACAAGCTGCTGGAAGCCCTGGACGTGATTGCAGACTTTACGATCAGCTCTCTTCTGAGCGCTCCGAACGTCTCCAACATATTCATTGTGACATACCCGCTGCACAAAGGAGCTGACGGATGGATGTCGCAAAAGCAATTTGACACCTTCTATTGGCCGTCGCTGAAAAAGGTCATGAATGCGCTCATTAATGAAGGTCTCATCCAGAACATGTTCGCGGAAGGCGGCTACAACACCCGGCTCGATTCGATCAACGAATTTCCCAAAGGC
>Ga0187882_1004629_pt1 | contig 11091 bp, 7 predicted proteins | sample June2016WEW_19_1_3_FD_132991 | JGI IMG/M metagenome (GOLD analysis project Ga0187882, IMG submission 132991) | Peatland microbial communities from SPRUCE experiment site at the Marcell Experimental Forest, Minnesota, USA - June2016WEW_19_150 | ecosystem: Environmental > Terrestrial > Soil >...
GAGCGGGGCCGAGAACGCGAGAAGAAGTTCTCAAAGGTCGAAAACATCTATCAGGTGGTCGAGGCCGCAAGCGCTGTCGGTTTCAAGAACATGATCATAGAAACCCATCCCCGCATGCTTGAATTTCTCCAGTACTATGAGCAGGCCCAGACCTTTGACATGAACTTTTATCTGCAGGTGCCGTACGTCCAAGCGTACATTCAGACGATAAATCAGCGCGGCATGAAAGGCTTTCTTTCTGAGATGATTAGCCGAGCGGGGTGGGGGGGAACAAGCAACCTAGCGTTAAAAAGCGCGTTCAACTTCCTGAAGAAGGATTACCTCTCCATCGCGCTTTCCTACCTCAAACTGGAGATCGCGCCGTTTTCTGGATTTAGCGTCAGAGCTCTCATCTTGCACAACACGCTCACTGACCTGCTTATGGCATTAGAGGTCTCCCCGGTATTCTCGGCTTTTGATCAGTACGTAAAAGATGATTTGAAACTCGACTTTGGACTGGCAACGTGGAACTTTGCGCTGACTAAGCGCAATCTTGAGCAGTGGGACGTACATCCTGCGTTTGTCATGACGCCCGTGAATGTCACAGGATTTGATATGAACCCTTCGCAAGGGGAAGTAGAAACTGCGTTGAAGGAATATAGCGGAGACATAATCGCAATGAACATTCTCGGCGGCGGGGCGTTTCCATTGGCGGCTTCTTCGGAGTACGTCAGCTCATTCGACAGCGTGACGCGTTGCGTGCTTGGCGCATCGTCAAAGGAACATCTGCGTCAGCTGCGGGAGGCCTTTTCTTGATCGAGCAGCACCATAGCTTTAAGGCTGTAAAACGACCCAGCGGGCTGGCGCTGCGCCCGAGCATCAGCGACATGATTTACAGGCGCTGCTGGCGGCTCGCACTAGCAGCGCGTCGGATGTGTCCGCGGTGACTCGTAAGAAGGCAAACACGGCGCTTATATTTGAAAAAAAGTCGCTCTTGAGGACCTTTGGCCAAGGCGGCGACCGTTTCGGCTCCAGGACAGTGTAAGAATGAAGATCCTCCTCGTGCAAGACATGGACTGGCGGAGAAAAGGCCCTTGGCAACAGCATCACCTGATGGAGAAGCTCTCTCTAAAAGGTCATGAGATACGTGTGATCGTTTTTGAGCACTTGTGGCACGAGGAAAAAGGCCCGCTCTTCGCTAAACAGGTTCGCATTGAGCATTTCACTCGAATCTACGAGGGAGCTGAGGTCACCTATATCCGCCCGAGCTTCATACGCTTTCTCGTGCTTGACTACATCTCGTTTTTGTTCACTTCTAGGAGGGCAATCAAAAATGAGATTGCGACGTTCAACCCGGACGTGATTCTTGGCTTCTCGTCTGTGTTAAGCAACTATTGGGGTATGCTCCTCGCAAAAAAGTCCGGAATTCCTTTCGTTTACTACTGGTACGATATCATTCACGTGCTCAACGTTCCCAAGCCGTACGGGTCGCTGGCATTCCGTATCGAGAAACGCATCATCCAAGGGTCGATGCATGTGGTAACGATAAATGCCGCTCTGACGGAGTACCTGCTAACGATCGGAGCGTCGCCTTCGAAGATCGACACGATTCCTGGAGGGGTGGATTTGACGCGATTCGATCCGCAGAGAATTGACCCGCAAATCGTGCGGGAGCGCTATGGTTTTGGAGACGGTGACATCGTCCTCTTCTTTATGGGGTGGATTTATCCGTTCTCAGGATTGCGAGAGGTCGCGACCGACGTCGTCAACCGTGCAGATTCACAGCCGCGCATCAAGATGCTGGTGGTCGGCCGAGGACCCGGTTTCGCGTGGCTCGAGGAATTTGTGAAGGAGCATGATGCTCAGGATCGTATCGTCCTCACAGGATATCGACCCTACGAAGAAATACCGCAACTCATTGCCGCTGCCGATATTTGCATGCTACCCGCGTACGATAACGAGGAGATGCGCCACATCGTTCCAATAAAGATATATGAGTTCTTAGCGATGGGCAAGCCAGTCATATCGACAATGCTAAACGGCGTTATGAAGGAGTTTGAAACCGGTAACGGCGTGCTGTACGCGAATAAACCTGAAGCGGTAGTCGGGCAAGCAGCAGCTCTCAGCAAGGTTCAGCTGCAGCAGGAGAGCAGGAAAGCGCTCAAGTTCATCAAACGTCACGACTGGGACGCGATCACCGCGGATTTTGAAGCTTTGCTGACTTCGATCGTGCAAGAAAAAGCGGGAGAGCAGGAAAGCGCTCAAGTTCATCAAACGTCACCTTTGGGATACGATCACCGCGGATTTTGAAGCTTTGCTCGCGTCGATCGTGGAAGAAAAACTATGAAAAAACTGCAAGTGATGCCCGATTTTTCGTCTGTTTATGGCGGCCTTGTTCGCCCAGTGTTTGATCTTGCACATCAGTTGGCTGGGCGCAAATCGCCCGTCACAATGATAGCTACGACCGCTTTTATCGTAACGCGATAATGGACGCGCTAATCATCAGGGAGGGTCTCGTGGGCGCATCTCTTCAATTGGTAGGTGCAGTTACGCGGCCCGGAAAACTAAATCATCTCGAAATCCCTTTAACCGTCTTCTGAGCAGCTCATATCATCATGACCTCTTTCTCGTGTTATGGAGAAGCTAACAAAATCGGTGGCGACAAGGTACCGCTGAAAGGCCAGGACGACGTAAAAGTCTGTCTGAACTTCGGCATGAGCTTCAGTTTCGCCAACGAGTACTTCGATGATTTCTGGAGCCTCTTTGACAGGGTTTTGAGAACACTCAACGGCGAAACGATCATTCGCTAAACCTCAGATCATTTATGGCTAAACCTCATGCTCGGGTGGTAGAACTCGATATTTTAAGGGCAGTTGCCATCATCATCATCATTTTCGCCCACTTTAACTTTTTCTTGCCGAATGTACAATTCTCGAATTTTGCCGTGGGCACTGTAATTCATACTACCATTATATCCTTTGGCGTCGCACTGTTCCTTTTCATATCAGGGTTTGTTTTGTACCTCAATCACCCGAGCTTCCCTCAGGGAAACGGATTGGCAGACTTTTTCAAAAAAAGAGTGCTAAGGATTTTCCCGCTATATTGGCTGGCTATTGCGACGCAGGTTGCTACTGGAACGCAGTTTGCGTCTCGAATCGACGCGCTGGTCGTCGTTCTCGGACTGCAAGGCTTCTTGTCACCGAGGTTTGTCACGAACATATTCCTGTACTGGTGGTTTATCGGGGTGATTTTGGTGCTTTACACGATATACCCGCTGATCATTTCGCTAGCATCAGATGGCTTCAGGCTCCCGGCTTGGATGCAGTCCGATGCGCTAAAGTTCGCCCTGATGCTAATTGTTCCGTTCCTGATCCTTGGTGCCGCACGCAGTGCTCTTTTTATTATCACCGATTCGGTTTTTATTTTCTATGGCATATTTGTGCTCGGCATTGCGGTAAGCAAGTTCCACCTACTCGACAAATACGGATTTCTGACGGACGATAGGACGAGACTCTTAAGATACGTCGCCGTGTTTGCCGTTTCCATTACTGCCCTACTCTTCATAGACAACGTCCCGTGGCTTTCCGCAAACGTATCCGCCGTATCGCGCTTTGCCAGCTTCGGCTTTTCTTTCATCGAAATGAATGTGCTATTTCTTTTATTCTCTCTGCTCGCCTTTAGTTTAGCCCGCATAATTGTTGTTTCTTCTTCGCAAACGTCCAGACGACCCTCTCATGCTGTTTGGTACCGGGCGCTTCTCTTGATCTCTTTCTCATCGTACGCCGTCTACCTGTTCTTTTTGCCCATCCTAATGCACTTTATGTACGCACTAATAGATGCACAGTTAACGGCGCTTGAGATCGATATCATCCAGATCTCCATCGGCTTGCCGATAGTTGTTGTTATTGCTTTTGTATTACAGAACACGCAAAATGAAATCTTGAACAGAGTCAGAAAATTTCGCACTGCTTCAGAACCGTATAATTCACCATAATACACTCTGAAGGAGCACTTGAGACACGTCATTTAAGTTCTACTACCGAATCAGCCCGTAGCCAAACGGGCTCTCCAACTCATTTTGTCAGTTCGGACGCGTGGCCGGTCGCATTCTTTCGTTCAAAATAACGCCGTTTCCTGATAGATTCCGCATGCGGCCTGCTTCGTCGCATATCGAGGCATGCTCGCCTTCGCTCAGTTCGCCGATCTGCTCTCGCGTCGTTTTGCCGCTTAATACTCAGATAAAATCGCATCTGAAGTTTTGCGCCATCTCGCGGTCAGATCGTGTCCCTAATATGATGTAGAGCGCCTCAAAGCTTCGTCCTTGCGAAGTTAATGAGCGCTTGCCTTTGCAAGCTGCGTAATCCAATTACATCTAATAGGGTTTTGGCCTTCGAAATTCCATCGAAATATCGCGCACGCCTGTTTCGGATAATTCTTGCAATCACCACTGACCACGATATCGCTCTTTGAGCCCAAGACGTTGAGGGCTCAGCTTTTTTCACTGCGCAGAGGATAGTGTCGGGGTTTCTTTGGCCAAAACATCATTCTTGCCGTTTTCGATCGGGTAAAGATATTTCTTACGACAAAGACAGGGACGTGTGTGCATCAGGCCTTTGGGTTTGTGTTCTCTCTCTTTTTCGGTAGACCCCGTCGCTAAAGCTTGAAACATTTATTTTAATCGAATCTAAGATCATGTTCTTCGCACGTCGCCAGGTTAATTCGCAAACTTCCAAATTCTTAGGCATCGACTTCAAATCGCCTTGCGACCTTTGTATTCCTGCCTGACTAGCACAGAACGCATCTTCCAATGAATCAAGCAAAAAAATAAGCAGGTTTAAATGAGTGCCGAGATCGCTCGATTCGAAGCACGAAAAACACTTCTTCTCGGATTATTAAAGAGCTAACAAAGAAGATTATGGACGTTTAAACCTTTTTGGAACCACCGCTGTAACGCTATTTTGGGTCAGAGAAAGCAGGAGCTCAGAACTTTCAAATGCACCAACTAATCGAAGATATTGAGAGACACAGACTCAACCTTGAAGACTTTGAGATCAATCCGCTAGCATTCGGTTTATCATGAGGCACGCCGGTTGCTTCGAACTGGAGGGAGTCTTTGTGCATTGCGCCTGTACCCACATATACGTACCCTACGTAGACAGATTCTGCTGTTTTTAGAAGACAGGAGATGCGTTTGTTTGAGAAGGACGCCGTAATCTGCTATTCACGAGGTTGAGGCTACAGACGTGGGCGCTTTTGCGACAGCCCACACCTTATCGTAGGATCGTAAACAATATGGATTCTGCTTTCTCGCGGAAAATATGCAATCTCTAAAATGCCGCGCAGATGGATCAATCGTGGTATCTACAGTTTGCAGCGATATTCGAAAAACGCTAATGTTTTTTTGCGGTAGTCTAGTTTAAGATTCCCCAAGATTCCCCTGAGTTGACAATTAAAGCGCTCTTGATAGCTACACTAAAAAAAGATGACTGCTATCTACTAGAAACATTTTTGCTAAACTCCCTTGACCGCCGCTGCGGAAGTTATGTGGGAGATTTAGAGTCGGATGGTTCGAAGAGCTTGTCCTGACGCGCCGCTACGAAAAGTAAATACATTGCGAAATCAGTTACGCACCGACTGGCGAACAAAACAAAGGGGTAGATTAGAGAAAGGCAGAATAAATCTTCGCGTTGAACATACAATAAAAGTCATTCAGGATTTTTAATGGGACAGCAGTGGAGACACTTAGATACGCACTACGGTTCCGTTCCAAGATAATATGCGCCTCTACAACCCACTTACGGCAAACGACTGGAACATAAAGACGCTCTTGACAGCAGTTCTAGGCACTCAGTTGATACTATGGCTCTCAATCGTCTCAGATAGTTTCGGAGTTGAGATCCCACTCATTCGGCAACTGTTTGGCCTTGTATCCCTCATTTTTCTGCCCGGAATCCTCCTTATTAGAATCCTAAGACTTCATAAGTTGGGAAGTGTGGAAACGCTCGTGTACGCCATCGGATTGAGCCTTGCTTTGGACATGGCAGTGGGGTTTCTAGTCAACCTAGTCGGCGTTACGACCGGCTTCAGTCGGCCCCTCTCATTACTACCCATCTTAATCTCTACTAGCGCAGTTATCTTTGGTTTAAGCTTGCTTGCATACATAGGAGACAAAAACTTCGATCATCCGCAAGCGGTCCACCTTGAAGATCAGTCGCTGCGATGGTTCCTGGTCTTGTGTATCCTTCCGTTTTTGAGCGTATTTGGCGCCTTTGCAATGAACGACTACGCCAGCAATGTCCTCACGTTGATACTTTACGTTGCAATTGGCTTTGCTATGCTCTATATCGCTTTCAGCGCAAAGTTCCCGAAGGAACTTTATCCTCTAGCTATTTTCGCTATAGCACTATCGATGCTCTTCTCGACGTCGCTCATTTCGCCGTACATCGTGGGGTGGGACATCCAACTGGAATACTATTTTGCTGCTTTGGTCGTGCATAATGGGGCATGGAACTGGACGCTCCCCGGCGACTTCAATGGGCTGCTCAGCGTTGTGATGATCCCGCCTATGATATCAATCCTGGGAAAAATTGACCTTGACTTTGTGTTCAAAGTCATTTACTCACTCCTGTTCGCCTTGGTGCCAGCCGGCCTCTACATTGTGTTCAAAAGAATCGCCACTGAAAAAATCGCATTTTTGTCTGCCTTTTTCGTTATCTGTACCTTTACATTTTTCCTCGACCTACCGCAATTAGCGCGGCAAGAAATCGCCGAGCTCTTCTTAGTCCTCGTCCTCTTGTTATTGGTGAGCAATGAAATTAAAGGCGTCGCCAAAGCCAACTTGCTGCTGGTCTTTTCATGTGCAATGATCGTTTCGCATTATTCGCTGTCGGTCATATACATAGGTATCTTTCTCGCCACTGCGCTTGCAATGAACCTGATTTACTCTCTGGAGGCGCTAGGCGTTCGTAACAAGGTTTCCAAGAGCGCTCGTTTGGGGCGCGAAGAAGACACCGTCTCAAAGAATGGCAATCGATCAGAAACGTTGAGCTTGGCTTTTGTGTTTTTGTTGATGGTAGTGGCGTTCGTTTGGTACTCGTATGCTGCGTCCGGCTCAATCTTCTCAAGCTTGGCGGCGACGCAGCAGTATTTTTTTGGGAGATTTACTGCTGACTTAGGCGTGTCAGGTTCAACAGGATTGGCGGCCGCTGTAGCAACGATCCCAGGACCACTTCACGAGGCCGCAACCTGGGTGCGTTTCCTCTTCGAGTTCTTTATAGTCGTAGGTCTTATGGTAACAGTTTCAAGGCGAGGGCGCTTGAAAGCGAAAGAGACGTACCTCTGCATTGGTTTCGGAAGTTTCGCTCTGTTAGTAGCTTCAGCAGTCCTTCCAAATCTCGGCAGCACCTTAAACATCGACAGATTCTACCAGATTGCCACGCTCACTTTAGCTCCTTTCTCCATTGTAGGTGGCATTTTTCTGATAGACGCCGCACAGAAATATCTGTTAGCGCCACGGAAACCTTCATTTAAGGTTTCGATTAGAGTAGTCGCTGTTTTGCTTCTTATCTCCTTCTTGTTTGAGTCATCACTCCTCTACCAAGTAATCGAGCACGATTCTGGGATCCCCGCGCTGAATCCCACAATTAACTGGCCGATCTTTAATACGCAGGAACTGGTTGGCGCAAATTGGTGGCACGCAGTGAAAAACAACAGCAGCTTCATATATGCAGACGGTCTTAACGACAAGCTATTGATTCGCACAGATGGTACGGATCTCGAATGGGGCCAATTCATTGGTGGGAATCACGTTCGAGCATTGGTCACCCAAGGGGGAGGGACTGACCCTGATTACAGTTATACGATTAACATGAACGCGTCAGGGCGAAACGCATATGTGTTTCTTGGCACGAAAAACATAGAAACAGGCGGCCTTGCGACGGAAGGAGCATATGGCCTCTACAATTACGTGAATCAAAGCCAGGTGCTATCGGGTCGAAGCGAAGTCTACGACAATGGCGGGGCACAGGTCTACTTTGGGTGAGGGTCGCAGCTGCAAGCCTGAAGACACGCAAGGGATGTTTCACGCGGGATGCTGTATTTGGATACACATCCCTCACTGGACATCAAGATCGTCAACCTTATCATGACTTAACGAAAGTCATTTTGGAGGATAGTTGAGGATAAGCTGGAATCAGCAAGAATTTCATGGCCAACAAGGATCAACCACCTAACCAGACAGCCGTTTGGGATAATCAGGCGCAAAGTTATGATGAGATGGGATACTGGAAGAGTCAAGAAAACCGCGCGAATCTCGCAGTATTACTCTCACATATTGGCAATCCCAAAGGCAAACGTTTCATCGAAGTCGGATCTGGAAGTGGTTTTACTTCCGCAGTTCTTGCAGAACGCGGCGCTGAGTGCGCGCTTCTGGATCTATCTCAAGAAGCGTTGGACGTCGGTATGAGAAACTTTATGAGACGGGGTCTGCCAGAGCCACAGTGTTACAATGAGAACGCGCTTCAAAGCTCAGTTCCATCCAATTATTACGATGCTGTCTGGAATATGGGGGTACTAGAACATTTCTATGATGATGGTAAAAAGAAATTAGTCAGGGAGATGTATCGTATGACGAAGCCTGAGGGTTCCGTTATAGTCATGGTGCCAAATGCGTGGTGTTGGCCCTTTCAAATCGCGCAGAAATGGAAAAAAATAAGAAAAAGTTGGGCGTATGGCTTCGAAGATGACCTTAGCCCTCGGCGTTTAGCGAAAATATGTAATTATCTAAAACTGGATAATTATGTGAGTTATGCATATAATCCTATACACGCTTGGAGCTGGTTTCCATTTCTGAACAAGGTTATTGCGCGCTGGGATACTTTGGACCATCATTTGCGCCAAACATGGATGGGATATACCTCTATTTTAGTGGTCAAAAAGGACGCTTTGAAAAATAGACCGTAAAATGCTGGTTTTGAACGAAAATCAGCTTGTTTTAGACTGCAAGCGGCGAATTCGCACAAGTGTGTAGACCAAGGCACCGTTAGTTCCGTTTAGGTCCAAGCTGTGACGCTACTCGAGAATCTTGCAAACCGACTACTAAATCCACTGTACGAGCTAATTTTTAAAGAGAGTATGAGCGGTGACGCTCGAGCGTTGTTCGCGGGAACCTCATATGTGGCAATGGGCACGCTTTTCGGGGCGGCGCTAACATTTGTGTTTTACATCCTCGGCGCGCGCGTATTGGGGCCGGAGAATTTTGGCAACCTCAGCCTCATCACTGCTGTGAGCGCCATTCTCGCGATCTCGATGGGAATAAATGTTACGCCTGCAGTAAAATATAGTTCTGGAGCACGTGATGAGGCAGTTCGAACTGCGATCATTTCCACTTCATACATTGCAATAGTGCTGTTTACCGCAGCCTCCGTCATTATTTACGCACTTGCTTTCCAGTGGTTATCCCTCATCTTCGGGATTTCTTCAGAATTGTTCTTTTTCTCTGTCGTGTACGCCGTAACACTTACTTTTTTTACCTTGACGATGAGCCCTCTCAGAATTCTATTCAGAATGAGAACGTTTGGACTTTTTAATGGCATTCAATCGGTCATAGCGCTCTCGGTCTTTCTCGTGCTCATAAGTAATAACCTTAGATCGTGGGAATCAGCGGCTTTCTCAATTTATATTTCATACATAGCCATCACGCTTGTCCTTGTCTTTTACCTCAGAGATCAGATAAAATTGGAATTTGACGGGTTTTGGGCGAAAAAGTTGATAACTTATTCTGCTTTTGCCGCCCCTGGTGTCATAGCCAGTGCTTTTTTGGGCGTCGACAGAATACTCATTAACATATTCTTGACGACGGCGGACGTGGGAATTTATGCTGCTTATTATCTGCCGTCAATAACCATAGCGTTAATGCTCTGGGGCATTCTTAATGCAGCATTTTTTCCCTACGCGTCCAAAAGTAGTGATCGACTAAGCATCTTACGCAACATAAACAAGGCAGTTCCGTATCTTGCCGCTGTGCTCCTGCCATCGATCTTCCTCTTGGAGCTTTTAGCCTTCGCGTTTTACGGACGCCAGTATGCGTTTAGCTGGGAAATCGCATTCTTCTTTGCGCTCGCAGCGACGACTTCGGTTATATTTCAAGCTTATCTTTGGTTAGTGGCGTCTGAAGGTATGATGGGGGCCAAAGTGACGACGTATAGCACCATTCTCTCTCTCCTTGTGCTGATAGGTCTCGACGTGGTTTTGATCCCTCTGATCGGCATTTCGGGCGCGGCGCTTACACTCATCTTCGCTTACTTAATACCTACCTTGTTCCTTTTTTCAAAGAGGCGCATATTAGGCGGAGGTCAAGAACAGTGGCAGCGCTCAGCTAGCATTGAGCGTCCGGAAGTTCTGAAATAGCGGTGTCGAAATCGCGGTTGGACGAGTTCCAATTCGACCGAATTGCTACTGAAATATTAATCCCATATTTCTGGAGAGCCGCTGCGACGGTCACAAGATCGAGAGGTAAAGGCCGTGGTTGATTCGCTTCAGAAAATCTCAAGTATAAGATTATTTAACTTCTTCGACATTGGAGCGAGACAAAAATAGAGTCTTAAAAGCTATATAAAGCACAATGCGACCAGCGCAGACAGCAGAGCAAAAAGCGTTTATGCTAACAAGTGCGTGTAGCAAGTGTAATGTCGCTTATGTCAGCTTTGACCTCGAGCAGTACGAGTAGTCTCACGTCGACGACCACCTCAGCGATCACGCTCAGTACTATCTTTACGGGCGCCGCGATTGCAATCGGCGCACTCATTTTCTTGCTTACCTTAAATTTCTTGATGTCTGAGCGCGACTCTTGGAACGCAAATACAGCGGCAGCCTTGTGGGCATTCTCCCTGCCCCTCTTCGTGACTTTTTGCGCCTTTGTCGTGTTCAAGACAGCGTAAGTGCTCTAAGAGCAAGAGCACTCACCTAACAGCAATTCTGATCAATGCGTCAAGAAGCCGAGCACGCCAAAGAGGACGATGTTGTTAACGGCGAGGATCGTCACGGCCAATGCCAGATCTCTCGTTTTGTAGAAGGCGGTGCATAAGATAAGACCGGCTCCGGTTGAGAAGAGGA
>Ga0187882_1004630_pt1 | contig 11090 bp, 15 predicted proteins | sample June2016WEW_19_1_3_FD_132991 | JGI IMG/M metagenome (GOLD analysis project Ga0187882, IMG submission 132991) | Peatland microbial communities from SPRUCE experiment site at the Marcell Experimental Forest, Minnesota, USA - June2016WEW_19_150 | ecosystem: Environmental > Terrestrial > Soil >...
AATGCCTGCTAGTCTTTGGTTGATGTGGCATTCCAGCAGCTGTTCTCTCTGCAACGTGTATTCCCCGCTTCTCACGTCGTCTAATGCCTGTCGCAGGTCACTCAGTCCGACGTCGGCGTTGAACCCCAGGCTCTTCAGGCTGTTTCTTCGATAGTGGACTTGGAGGATAGGCTTTTTGTACGTCTCCGCTTTGTTCTTCTCTTCAAGTATGGCACCGTCTCCTCCCACGACTAGGTAAAAGTCTGGGGAGCGAGCATCATGCTTGAAGTATCGGTGCTTTTTGATTGCTCGCAAAACTGGTTCAGTGTCTTCAGGCAGCCCGAGCACGCCGTACCTTCTCAGCTGCCTCATTCGTCTTGCCCGGGGAACAAGGTGACGGTTGGGCTCTTAAGTTTTTCTCTTGCCCGTTCAACTGTAGGTATGGACGCTCATTCTTGCTGGTTCAGCGCACAGGGGGTCTGGGCCACCTGCTGGGAGCTCGAGCTTTCGTTTGACGCCCAGGCATCCTCCGGGGCAGTTTGGTGCGTGTGGGCAGTTGAAGCATTCAACCATTCCGTTTGGGGTGAGTGTTTGGGGGTAGAAGTTTTGGTCACGAAGGATGTCGACGAAGGGGTGTTGGGTCAGGTCGTTTGCTCGTGTGAATGGGAGGACGTAAAGCGGGCAGGGGTGCATGTACCCTGAGGCGTCTATTCCGACTATGTTTTTTCCCGCGACGCATGGCCGAGTTGGCTTGGGGGTTCTGAGGCGGTTGGACCATATGGGCGTGTGAAGTTCGTTTCGCATCAGATCAATCTTCAGGCACAATTCTTCAACTTGATCAGGGTGCAACGCGAGCAGGGCTTGGTTGTCGCGGGCTCTCTGGAACGCCACCAGTCCTGCAACGGTCAGGCTCGAGGCTTTAAGCTTCTCTGCGAGGCGTGCGACCTCCTGAAAGGCGTGAAAGTTGAGGGCCGTTGGGACGAAAGTGAGGTCGACCGAGAACCCCAACGCGATTGCCGTCCGTATGTTACCCAGTACCGTATCAAACTTGGCTCCGGGTCGACACCTTTCGTAGTCATCTGCGGACCCGCCATCCAAGCTCACTGTGAGCTCCTTGACCCCGGCCGAGGCCAGCTCGCGGAGGCGCCGGGCATTCGCCATGGTGGCGTTAGTGTTTACATCAATCAGAATGCTATTATCTGTGAGCGCGTGGCAGAGGGCGTCCAAGTGCGGGCTCATTAGCGGCTCTCCTCCGGTGAGCAGCACTCTGCGCACCCCCGCTGAGGCCATTTCCTCAACAATCTCTACCATTCTGGTCAGAGGTAGTTCAGGTCGGACTGGAGGGTAGGTGAAGCAGTGAGGACACAGGAGATTGCACCTCGAGGTGATTTCCCAGCACACCCTTAGTCCTGGAGGAGGGACCGGTCTGAAGCAGCAAACGGAGTCCATAGACGCTTGAGGTTCCGAAGAATCCGACTGCAAAGCCTACCCCCTACGTACTCACTACTGGGCAAAGCCAGTTAAACTTGCTGTGACGATTCGAGCGCACAATTCAGGGCATCCACCTTGTCCGTTCTTTCCCAAGTGAAGTCCGGATCCTCCCGCCCAAAGTGCCCGTACACTGCAGTTTTCCGGAAAATGGGCCTGCGCAGCTTGAGGTGCTCGATTATGGCTTTGGGCTTCAAGTCAAATACGCGCATAACAGCTTCAGTTAGCTTCTCATCTGATGATTTACCAGTGCCAAAAGTGTTAACTGTGACCGAGATGGGGGTCGAGACGCCTATAGCGTATGCGATCTGAACTTCGCACTCGCTGGCCAGATGTGCCGCAACAATGTTCTTCGCAATATACCGCGCCATGTAGCTGCCTGAGCGGTCAACCTTTGTGGAATCTTTGCCTGAGAGGCAGCCTCCCCCGCTGCGACCCATTCCGCCATAGGTGTCAACGATTATTTTTCTCCCCGTTAGCCCGGTATCGGAGAGAGTGCCTCCAATGGTGAACCGTCCTGTTTCGTTGATGAAATATCTAGTTTTGGGATCTAACATTTTGTTCGGTATGGCTGCCAATATGACGTGCTCAATTATGTCTTTGCGTAACTGTTCCCTGGTGACGTTCTCGTCGTGCTGTGCTGCAATGACTACAGCATCAACACGTTTAGGTTTGCCGTTAACGTATTCTACTGTGACTTGAGATTTTCCATCAGGCCGCAAGTATGGTAAAGTATTTTTCTTCCTGACCGTCGTTAGCTTCTCAGCTAGCCTGTGCGCTAGAACTATTGGCAGAGGCATAAGCTCAGGGGTCTCGTTAGTTGCGTACCCGAACATACAACCTTGGTCACCAGCTCCCATATCTTCTTTATCGACTCCCATCGCAATGTCTGGTGACTGCTCATCGATTGAAACCATGATTCCACAGGTTTCCCAGTCGAGTCCAACTTTCGAGTTGTCAAACCCTATATCGCGTAGAACCCGTCTGACCACTTGGGGGATGTCTACGTACGTTGATGTGGTGACTTGACCAGTCACAATGACGGTGCCGCGAATTATTACGGTTTCGACGTCCACGCGGGCTTTGGGGTCGTTTGTTAGTATTGCGTCCAGAATTGCGTCCGAGATTTGGTCTGCGACCTTGTCGGAGTGGCCTTCGGTAACGCTCTCGGACGTGAAGGAGCTAAATCCGGGGCTCACGTGAATTCACTCACCACTCTATCGTAGAGGTTCTGCGGTCGATGCTTTAAACCTTGTCGTATGTGAGAAGTGAGGTGTCAGGGGGTTGGATGAGTTTGAAGTAGGTTGAGTACGATGGTGCGGAATGGGGGGTAGTCACTGGCCTGGTAGTTGCTGGAGATAGCAGGCCTGAATTCTAGAAAAGATGAATCGTCAAGGGCGAGGAGGTAGTGTGGCTCTCCGGGGGTTGTGGTGATCGTCGAGCCTTCTCCATGGCTCGTCTTGGCGTCACTTTCGACGGATCCGGTGTGGTATTCGACTCTACCCGACAGGATGAAGAAGGTTTCGGGATAGCTGTGGCTGTGGCCGCCTCTGGCGAGCCCTTTCCTCAGCGTGAGCAGATTGATGTGCAGGACATCGTGGTTGCCCAGTTCGTAGATGGCTCCGCGGGCGTCCGCACTAACTCTATGAACTGTGATAAGCTCATTCAACAGGCTTCCGCACCTAATGTAACTCCTGTGCTGACATAGATAACCCTTTTCCCGTCAGCCTATGGACTTGCGCTACGGGTAAGCAAGATGGTTAAACCAGCAGCACAACTGGGGGAGACGGCATCGACCCGGGGTGGGTTTTCAATGTGAATTGAACTCCGTGTCCACTTGTAGGAAATCTGGCGCAAAGTTCACCAGTAGGAAATGTGCAGAAAACTCCAAGCCACCTTAAATATGAAAAGATACTCACAACCAACCATTGAGGGGTGAAACATAAAAATGGCAAAGAAACGCAAGGTCAAGATGCGGGTCAACGCTGACGCCCCGCGATCTGAGAAGAGTTCCGACGAATACGTGGCATAACCAAACCACGTCACTCCGTTAGACGCTCTCTCTTCCTTTTTTTCCACCCGATAACGTTTTGAGCTCTCTTTCGTTGCGAAGCCTTTTTAAGGGTTCGCCCTCCAAGAAATGTTTGGCTGCAGGCACGCTTGTGAAAAATATGGTCCGTAAAGCCGCTGAAGTGGTGATAGTTCAGGACGGTATGCTTCTTACACTTGATCGCAATTTTCCTCCGAGGGGAATGGATTTTCCGGGAGGAAGCATGGAGCCCGGCGAAACTCCGGAGGAAACAGCGATTCGGGAGACCAAGGAAGAGACGGGAGTTAACATACGCATCACAAAATCTCTGGGTGCAATAAGGTGGAGCGATGGGGAGGTCAAAGTAGTCTGCTACGTGTTCGAAGCCGTGATTACGGGGGGCCGTGTCAGAGGCTCCAGAGAGGGACGCGCCCGATTTGTTCCAGTGCACAGAATCAAACTAAGCATGCTAGCATTCAAGGTAAACTGGCCGATCGTGAAGTGGCTGCAAACCAGCGGTCAACAGCGAAACCTTCGACCCAGCTTTACCCGCCACAAACATGAGGCTAGGCCGTGACCCAAAACTTTCACTTAACGATCCCCGGGCAGCCGGAGCTAGTGCCAGTTAGTCATGGAAGCGCGAATCGTACCGGTCAGCCGCCGAAATGAAGTTCTCCCTTTCTGGGCGCCTTGAACAGGAGCACCAACCTCACATTGCCCGCAATCTTGTACACCTGTTCCAGTTTCTCGTCGGCCACGACCTTACCACTTTTCAGGATGGCAACCCACTTGCCCTCGTTGCTCTCGCTGATCCTTTCTAGCACTTCGGAGAAGTTCTTGGCACTCACGCTGGGGTCAAGCAGTTTAATCTCGAAGCCCCCGTCAATATCTCTTACTCTTAGTTTAACCTCGGACACTCTCACTCACTGCGTATCATATTGAGTGTGTGTCATGTTAAAAACATTTCGGGTGCGATTTCGCTGAAACACAATCTTAAATAGTGGAGTAACATAATGTTACTCAAACAGTGGGCGAAACCGGCATGCTTTCGAACGAAGAGTTGGCAAAGATCAAGGTCATGGAGAAAGCGCACGCCGTCAAAATTCTCGTAGCTCTCAGGCGGGTGATTCCAACCCCCGAGATGACTCCGGGTATGTCGCCGTTCGAACTATCCGCGCTCCTACACCTGCAGACCCAACAAGTTCACCGTGTAATCAAATTCCTCATCCGACTAGACCTTGTTATGAGACAAGCAAACCCGCCTACACGCACAAAGGCATGGGTGTTCTACAGCCTAACGCAATCCGGAAATCAAATGGCCAAAAGGCTAGACTACTATTTAGCGAGCTGAATATGAGTATGCCGAGTTTGCAGGGACCAACAGGCGGAGTCGCATGCCCGTTGTGTGGGGGTTCCACGATACGAACCACCATAGAACTGCCCGACGGGACAAGCGGTCGTCACCACCCGCGAATGTATGGTGGACTGCACTGCAATCGGTGCGGTTACGCGACTTGCGACTATCAGGGCGCATACGTGTCATGGTCGGGGGGAGCGAACAGCGAGCCGCTTGGTCACGTTCACCTGCACGTTCCGAAGGCGCTCAGGGAGTTCGTTCGTTGGGTGCCCTCAGGGGGTGGGGTCAGGCCGTGGCGAACGGGGCGTCAGCCATGGTGGCCTAAGGGTGTGCACACGGACATCGGGAACCTGTCCATCCAGATTTTGCCGGAAGTGAGGAACGGGCGGTTGCGGTGGTATCGCTCCGATTACATGGTCATGGGAATTGGACAGCTCAGGATTAAACTGCCAGTCACATACCCAACGTTTGCGGCCGCGCTGGGGGCGTCTGCAGAGGAGAACGAAGCCATCGGAGAGGTGGCCAAGAAGCCTCCGAGGATTATGCTCCTAAAGCGCAAACGGTTGGCACACCGCCGCTAGGTGCGAGTATGACTTCCATGAAGGTTCTCGGGATCCTCGATTTGATTCAACGATCTAAACTCTGCCCGCGATCGTCAGGAACATGAACTCCAGTTCTCTTCGGGAGCGCTGCGCCAGCTTCGCTAAACATTCCGCAAGGTTTAAACGTAGACGTAACGACATGATGTTCTGGAGAAGGACATTTTGGATGAACGCGTGAAGGACGCTGCGATGGCCTTTGTGGGGCTGCTCATGGTTGGCAACTTGATGTTGGCCCCGGTCCTGGCACGGCTTGGAATAACCCCCCCGTGGCAACCGTGGTTTGACTCCGCAGCAGTCGCAATACACAGCCTGCCGCCAATCCACATTTCGTCCACAGACATTCTGCTAACGAGCATATCCCTGATGCTGCTTGGGGTTTCAATACATCTCGTTGCAGCAAGTCACCGAAAACACTGACAGGAATGCGGAAATGAGTCAGCAGAACCTTGTTCGAATTGGCCAGAAACCCGTTATGAACTATGTGACGGCCTGCGTGACACTGTTGAACTCGGGCAACGACGAGGTCGTGGTTAGGGCGCGAGGCAAAGCCATCGAGAAGGCGGTTGACACCGTGCAGTTGCTTCAGCGAAGTTTTCTGAAAAACATCTCAATCGCGGGCGTCCATATTGGGACGGAAGAGGTCATTCGCCCCAACGAGCCACGAGGGAGCATATCCATCATCGAAATCACAATCTCAAAACTGGGTGAGGAAGATTAACAGCGGGAGAACGTGAACACGAACTGGCAGGCCGTGTCTGCTATGGCGCGATGCAGCGTCGACCAGAAACGTCGGGGTGAGAGCTCCAATCCACCGGGTGAGGACCCTCCAGCATTTTCACTAGTTCCTCATCCGATACCAGATTCCCAGTGGACGGCCTCTGTTTCTCACGCAACTCCTGGAGGTTCTCGATGGCGTAGACAGGATGTCTCCTGCAACGCTCACAGGGCGTCCAGGATTGACGCGTGTCAGGCAAAGGGGTAAAGAGGGACACGTCGACATCGCTGGCAATCATGGCCAGAATTTCCTCCCGAAGGAGCCCAGTTTTCACAAGCACATCGAGCATCCTGAGCATGAGAACGTGGGCTATCACGTCATGGGCTTGGGCCAACCTTTCTATGCTTCGAAGCACTAGCGACGGCGTTTGACAATCGTCAGGGGTTTGAAGCGTCCAGTCGTTAACAGCCGCGGGCGGACGGACCGGCTCACTCGCGTACTCTGCCCACGCGGGCATGAGGCTGAGGTGATCGTAGAACAATGTTTCCATAGATCCATCACAGACCGCACCATGAGTTTTGACCACAGCCAGTAGCTCACCGAGCATGCGGAACTCCTGAGGCATACATGAACTGGACCACTTCAGCTCGAGCATCGGGGTCAGCTCCTGGTCGCTTTGGCGTGATGAACGCCTGCCAGACTGCTGGCAGCTTGAAGGGCGGTGCGAACCGCCGCGTCCTCTGCGGCCGATCGGTCACCCGGCGAAAACCAACTCTGCCTCTCTCCGGACATGTTGACCACGGCGGCCACCATGCCGAACATTGCGTGGTTGATTCTTGCAACGTGAGCGATCGCGGTTAGCTCCATCTCAGCGCTGCGGCAGTTCTGGGTGACGCAGAGGCGACGTTGCTCGGGAATAAGGGCCCGCGCGTACAGGCTGTCCGTGGTCAGGTTCCCGCACAGTTGGAAGTTGGCGTTGAGCCGTGTCGCGGCCTCCCCCAAAGCCTTCACCACGGCGGGGCTGCAGTTGGCACGTGGGTAGCCGTCATCGGTGATCGAGAACTCCTTACCCAGTTTTAGCCAGTTCCTCCTAAAAGTCTCGAGCAATTGTGGGTGAAAGAAGTCGGGCCCGCCGAGGGCTTGCGCTGTGGCTCCGGTCAGGCCGAGGGTGTGAGTGGCGATGACGAGATCTCCGACGTGTAGGGTGGGTTGCGGTTTGTGGTTGATGCCTCCGGCGGTTCCGACCCTGATGACCCCCTTTTGCGGCATTTTCAAGGGTCCACTGGGGGTGTTGTAGGTGGTACTAGTTATGTGGTCGTTGAGCAGCTCGTTCACGATGATCTGCACCGCAGGCGCCCCCATCTGGCTCTCCGCAACGAGGACAGGTGTCCCATCGTAGTACCCTATGACCATGGCAGCTCGCCCCATGATTCCGCTCTGCTCTGGGTCGAGCTTTGACGCCATTTCCGGCACCAGAACCGGATCCTTCAGGTGTTTGGCCGCCGCGTACACCCGACGGCGATCCCCCACCGCAAGTATGATTGGGGGCGCACGGCCACCGTTGTCGCGAAGGTAGGGTATGCGCTTCCAGATTTGGGGCTCATCCACCACGTTTGCCAGAACGGTGTGGCGTCCAATCAGCTGCACACCATGCGCCATTCACTACAACCCACCTAAGGTTTGCGCACCACGAAAATAAAGTTATCTATACAAAAAGAGGGCTTTAACTGCTAATGACAAACCTTATATAATGTTGTGCAATATAGCGGATTGTTGGCATCCGGGCATTGGAGAAGCTGCACACTCTCAGAGAGGCGGCGAAAATTCTACAAGTTGACAGGACAACGCTGAGAAGATGGGATAAGGAAGGAAAACTCAAGTGCATCAGGCTTCAAAACAACTACAGGAGAGTCCCGGAAAGCGAACTGAACCGTGTTCTCGGAATCAGCGAAAAAAGGTCCGAGTGCATCTACTCCCGCGTCTCTTCCCACGACCAGAAAAACGACTTGGACAGGCAGATTGAAAGGCTCATGAAGGCCGCGCCGGAAGCCACGGTTCTATCGGACATAAGGAGCGGAATAAAATTCAGCAGAAGAGGCTTCCAGGAACTCCTGAAGATGGTGGAAGAAAACAAAGTGTCAAGGATATACGTAACGCACAAAGACAGGCTCGCAAGGTTCGGCTACGACCTGTTCGAAAGCATGTGCACCATACACGGCACCGAAATAGTTGAGACGGACGGAGAAGCGCTGAAATCGGCCTCAGAAGAGCTAACACGAGACTTGATCTCGATCATCACCTCGTTTTCGGCAAGGCTCTACGGTTTAAGGTCGCACAAAACAAAGAGAATACTGAAGGCAGTGAAGTCATGAGCCACCCCTGGAAGAGCGGAGGAGAGAAGAGGACGATCACGTGGGCGTACGAGCCCACGGACGAAGTGACTGCTTACCTCAAGGACATGCGGGAAGCAATCACATACGCCCTACAAGCGGCCTACATCCTAACGTTCAGGAATCCGGACCGCAGAATACCCTCACCAATCGACCTCCGGAGGGAGATAAAGGAGTGGTTCGACTCCAACCACGATTACGCCAGGCACCACGTCAACCCCGTCTGCAGGACCGCAGTCGCAATGCTACGATCCTACAGGAAGAAACACCACGGAAAACTACACATCCCCGACATGAAGAGACTGGCGATGAGAATAGACGCCGAACTATTCAAACTCGTGGACGACAAGATCAGAGTGACCCTGCAGCCAAACCGGTACGCCTGGCTGCCCGTCAACGCCTCCAACAAGCACTACCGAGAATACGGCGGAGGCCGACCGTCCGAACTCCTGATCACCGACCATAAAGTATGCCTAACATTCATAGTCAGGGACGAGAAAAAAACCCTGGGCAACCAGTTCATCGGCAGCGACCTCAACTTCAGCACCATCGACTCCACAGCCGCAACCGTCCACAGCACACCAACCCTGGAAAATGTCATAACTGAACCAATCACTAAAATAGTCAGGATTCAGAACGACTTTTCTCGGAGGCGGCGACACATCCAGCTGCACGTCAGGAACCCGCAAAAGCGGGAACAAAAGTTGAGAGAGACGCGCGGAAGGCAGAGGAACAGGGTAGTGGACGCGCTTCACAAGCTCAGCACGGAAACAGTTAGGGCAAACCCTGACGCCTCGCACGTCTTCGAGAACCTCAGAGGGATTCGGAAGAGCGACAAAAAGATGGGCAGAAGGTTCCGGACGCGCCTCAACCGCTGGCCCTACCGAATGTACCAGTCAATGGTCGACTACAAATCTCCAAATCGCACTCTGTACGTGAACCCGAGAGGGACCTCCTCAGAGTGTCCCGTCTGCGGTGGAAAACTAGAGCACCCGACTTGGGATGTTAGCAGATGCGATACCTGCGGCGCAGACTACGCGCGGAACAGGCTCTCCTCACTGGAGATCGTCCGGCGCGGCCTACGCCTTTGCGGCCAACCGTTTGCCGTGAGTGCGGACGCCTCTTGGAAGGCACTGAAGAATGAATACCTGTACACCGGAACCAAGCCTACTGTTTCCGGAGCGGGTAGGACAGAGCCAACCAACGCCCCGAATGTCAAAGGAAAGCACAACAATGCATAACCTTCCAGAAACGGATATCTTTACATATGGCTTGACCGAATATGCTTCGAGGAGTGAGGGGCAGGCATGAAAGCGTCAGTATTTGCGCTGGTCTTCCTATTTTTGACAACCCTCTCTAGCCTCGCTGCAGTGCAGGCCGGCTCCACCGCTACGCAGGAGGTAGTGCAGATCGGGAGTGCTAGAACGCAATGGAAGTACGTTCACTCGACCCCGAGGGCTTCGGTGCTAGTCATCGAGCTTGGCGGTGGACGCGCAGGGTTCGGTTACGGTAACCAAACCATTCTAGCGGACATAATGAGTGACGCTGGAGTTGGAGGTCTATATGTCGGAGGAAAGATTGACGAGCTGATCCTCGAAACCTTCACCAGCCAGTTTTCAATCCTTGTCGGGTATCCGGTCAGCGCGGACATCAACCGGTGGCTATATGCTGCCGTACAATGGTCTTGGGCTAAAGGCTACGATGCAGTTTACGGTTATGGGTTCTCCGCCGGCGCCCTGCTTTGGGTGCGCTACGCCCTGGGGGACGTGTTCGGCAAACCGCTAGCACACGACATGTCAGTTACAGGGATCATTGCGAAAGCATACCCCAGTGCGCTCTGCCCATGGTGCTACGGGCGCGCCTCCTCGTTCTCGCCAGCAATACTACTGATCGCGGGGCAAACCGACACCGCAGCACTACTGTCCAATGCGCAAGCCTTTTACTCCCGCATCCCGAACAAAACCGGAAACAAGCTACTAACCTACCAATGCAATCACGAGGAGCTCGCCCACATTTCAACGCTACCGATCCAACAATGGCTGCTAACTCAACTCTGAGAACGATTTCTACTGACTTTCCGTCCGAACAGCATAATTTGAGACGCTGAGCAGGTAACGGATACAGCGCGGCCCTAGCGGGCCCGCCTCCTCAGAAGTCAACTATTCCTATTAGATAAATTTGTGCCTTGCTGTGAATTGTGCCCTTGTCTGCAGGGGTAAAAAATGGAACCCGCCTAGCTTGGTGTTTCGCAAGCGGCGGTTTCGCTGCATCTTTTCCGGGTATCGAAGATATTCTTTGAATGATGTGTCTAGGAAATCGCGTACCGCGTTCTCGAGTTGGAGCTCGTCCATGACTTTTGACTGCATTGCGGCCGCTCAGTCTCTGAGAAGCTTGAATTGTGGGCTCTCAAGGTCGCGCAGATATCTGCGCGCTTTGGCGGTCAAATGGTACGCCTTGGCGGCTACGCCTGGTATGTGGTAGCGCTTGCCATGATACACTCGGTTGCCGCAGGGCACAGTACGGACTGGAA
>Ga0187882_1004636_pt1 | contig 11078 bp, 9 predicted proteins | sample June2016WEW_19_1_3_FD_132991 | JGI IMG/M metagenome (GOLD analysis project Ga0187882, IMG submission 132991) | Peatland microbial communities from SPRUCE experiment site at the Marcell Experimental Forest, Minnesota, USA - June2016WEW_19_150 | ecosystem: Environmental > Terrestrial > Soil >...
CTCGCCACCGAGCGTCATGCAGTCCACCGCCTCCACCGCAAGAATTATAACCTCCTCTGGGACAGGAAGTAGCAATTTCCTGGCCAACTGAAGAGTCTCAAAAAGTCCGACGTAGTGCGGTGAAGGGCCAAGCGGGGACTTAATGTCCGCATTTCGAAACACCAAGAGGGTTCCAGGAGGGACGTTCGTGGTCTGAATGCTATCCACCACGACCAGAAGGTCAGCATCAGACAGATAGTCGATCAGATGGAAGCCCGCCTCGGTAGTGAAGACCACTTCCATATCTGGGAATCGCCGCCGGAGCTCGTCCGCCGCGGCCAAGCCAAAGGCGTCGTCAGCGAGGATCTCGTTGCCCAAACAGAGAATGCGGATCTGCGGGGTCATATAGCTTATTACCTTGGGCCAACTGGCTGGGCCTAGCTCCGGCGGATGCTGCCATCCCAATCCCGTCGCAGCGTTGCCTGCACATCGCCTCGGTGGTCGTGGACGCGGACGAGCAGCGGCATACTTCCGGGCAGAGAATGTGTCGCGCAGCCATGGCAGGGGTCGTAGGCCCGGAAAGCCATTTCCACCATGTTCAAGATGCCTTCGGAAACGTTGCCATCGGAAATGAGGCCCTTGGCGGCCTTCTCCACGCTCATGGCAATGCGCGCGGCATTGTTTTGGGTGGCCACAATCATGTTGGCCTTCTGGATGATTCCTTTCTCATCCGTCTGGTAATGGTGAATCAAGGTGCCGCGGGGGGCCTCGACGACGCCGACACCCTCGCGTGGCGCTTCAGTGGGCAAAGTGCGTATTTGCGAATCCGTGATCTCAGGATCCTCGGCAAGTTCTTTCAGGCGCTCGGCCGCGTAAAGGAGCTCGACAACGCGCGCCCAGTGGTTCGCCAAAGTGTGGTGAACCGGCTTGCCGCCCAGTGCAGCGAAGTACTGCTGGTACGCTTCTTGCGCGAGGGGCGTGGCCATGCCCTCCGCGGTATTCAGTCGAGCCAGCGGCGCCACGCAGTAAACGCTACTCTCTGATCCCTCCGTGAAGCCTTTCCAGCCCAGCGGCTTGAGGTAAGCGAACTTCACATAGCTCCAGGGCTCCACATGCTCGGCAATGTAGTCGAGATACTTCTCCGCCGCGAACTTCTTCCACTCCTTCCCTTCCGGCGTGACCACGCGGACTGGGCCATCGTAGAAATTCACGAGGTTCGCCTCATCGACCATTCCCATGTAGTAAGTGCGATGGGTGAAAGCGTCGGAGCGGATCAGGTCCACGTATTCGGTATTCTGCAAAACCAGTTTGTTGAAGGTTTCCAGCGTAAAGCTACCGAAGTCGACCGCCTCTTTGGCGATCTGCTTGATCTTCTCCTGCTCGCTGGGGGTGATGTGTTTGGCGACTCCCCCGGGCAATCCCAGCACCGGATGGACGGCTTTGCCGCCGATGGCCGTCATGATTTCGCGCAGCTTGCGCCGCATGCCGATCACTTTCTGACCGACTTCCACCCCGACTTTGGCAATCACGCCGAGGACGTTCCGCTCCGCGGCCGGAGCTTTTGGTCCCACGATGAAATCGGGGCCACCCAGGAAGTACACGTGAAGAGCATGATCTTCGGTAACGAACGCGGAATAAAACAGCTCACGAATCTTCCTGGCAGCAGGCGGCGGCGTGACCCGGTAAAGGCCATCCAGTGCTTTCGTGGACGCCATATGATGGGCGGTGGGACACACCCCGCAAATTCGCGAGGTGATCTGCGGCATTTCCTCGGCGGGGCGACCCTGCGCGAACTTCTCGAACCCACGCAACTCCGGGACCTGGAAGAAGGCCCGCTCGACGCTCCCATGCTCGTTGAGGAAGACCTCGATCTTTCCATGGCCTTCCAGACGCGTGATGGGATCGATCGTGATCCGCCGTCTAAGGTCCTTCGTTTCGGGCATCGCGATTCACCTCAACTTCTCTCTCCGGTTCATCCGCTGCAACGTAGGGGCGTATGGCCATACGCCCCCGCAACGTTGTTCCCTGCGCCCCTACAACTTCGCAGCCGGGGCGAGTTTCCTCCGCCGCAGGAGCGACGAGGGCAGGCTATACCGATAGAACGTTCCGACCGGGTCGGGAACTGTTTGCACAATCTTTTCAATCTCTTCTGGATCGTTGCTGTCGATGATAGAAGAAATGGCTGACAAGGCTTTTGCCCCGTAGTCGCGAACGCGGCTGGTGGGGCCGAAGCAACCCGTGCACGGCATGTTGCCTTGCGGGCAGAGGGCTTCACAGCCGCTGCGCGTCGCCGGTCCCAGGCACACCACGCCCTGCGCCAGCATGCAGGTCTCCTCATCGATGAGCACATCCTGCGGCCGCTTGAACTCCTTCAAGGTCAGTTTTTCAGGTCGTGTGTCCTTGCGCGGACACTCCTCGCAAAGCGCGCGGTCCGGAGCGAGCACCGTCCCTTTCGGCGGCAACTCACTGCCGAGCAGGACATGGACCGCATCCCATAGGAGCTTCGGGGTGGGCGGGCACCCTGGCAGGTAGTAGTCCACGTCAACCACCTGGTCCAACGAGCGCACGGTTTCAAACAATCCCGGCAAACTCACGGACTGTCCGTTCTCTTTGTAGAGGGTCTGGGGGAATACTTTCTCCGGATTCACCGTGGACGGAGACTCGCAGTAAGAGGATTGCAGAATGCCTTCTCGCGACGAGAGATTGGCCAGGCCCGGGATCCCGCCGAGCTGCGCGCATGAACCCAGCGCTACCAGCACCTTGGCCTTCTTACGGAGAAGGTGCGCCATCTCTTGCTGCTCGGTGGTGCGGACAGCGCCGTTTACGAAGGCCGCCAGGACCGAGCCATCCGGCAGGGCTTCCACGTGGTGCCGCTTGAAGTCCAGGGCCACGGGCCAAAAAACGATATTGACCGCGACGACGACATCGAGGACTCGCTCGTCAAGATCCAGGACGGTCTCCTCGCATCCCCCACACGAGGCGCACCAATAAAAGGCGACCTTAGGCTTTGGGTTCTTGGGGACTGCTGCCGGTTCCGTCATCACGCCGCCACCTCCTCCGGAAAGTGCTCGGCCTTGATCTCTAGTCGCAGCGGGCCCAACGCCCGAACCTTTTCCACCATGTCGTTCACCGCCACTTTCAGCCGTTCGGCCTCCGAGGCCGAAATCCATTCCAGGCGAAACCGCTCGTCTTCAATGCCCATTTCTCCTAACACGCGCCGCAGGGTTTTGTAGTTCCCTTCCTGATAGTGGCAGTCCCCCGGGTGGCACCCGCCGATCAAGACGCCATCTGCGCCGCGGGCAAAGGCCTCGAGCACAAACTGTGGATCCACACGGCCGGAGCACATGGTGCGGATCACCCGGATATTGGGCGCGTATTTGATGCGCGAGGTCCCCGCTAGGTCCGCCGCCAGGTAGGTACACCAGTTACAGAAAAACGCCACGATCTTAGGTTCGAAGCCGTTCTGAACCGCGCGGGGCGATTCCAGTTCCTTCTCAGGCATTAGCCAACACCCCCTGGATCTCTTCGAGAATCTCCTCGTCTTCAAAGAGGTTCTGCTTGATGGAGCCCGACGGGCAAGCCGCCACGCAGGTCCCGCAGCCTTTGCACAGCACTTCGTTGATCTGCGCTACTTTCTTGTCCGAGAGGAAAGTGATCGCCGAGTACGGGCAAAGCGGAATGCAGGTTTTGCAGCCGGAGCACTCCTCTTCGAGGATGTACGCCGTGTTCGGCTCCATCTCTACATAGCCGGTGTCGATCAGGACCATGGCCTCGGCCGCGGCGGAACCGGCTTGGCCCACTGCATCGGGAATGTCTTTGGGAGCCTGGCAGGCGCCGGCAATGAAAATTCCGTCGGTGAAGGTATTGACCGGGGCGAGTTTGGGATGGCGCTCCAGGAACCAGCCCTCCGAGGAGCAACTGATGTTGAAGAGCCGGCGCACGTCTTGGGCGTCTTCGTGCGGGACAAGGCCGACCGACAGCACCACCATATCGACCGGCACGCGTCGCACGAAGGAAATGAGCGTGTCTTCGGCGCGCATCACCAGTTTCCCTTCCTCTTCCGGCGTCATCGCCCAGTCTGTGACCTCCGCCACGCGACTGCGGATCATGTGGACGCCTTCTTCCAGGAGTTTGTGGTAGAACTCCTCGTAGGCTTTGCCCGCCGCCCGCATGTCAATGTAGAAGTTGTAAACTTCCGCTCCTGTCCGTTCTTTGAGCAAGTGAGCCAGCTTCAGGCTATACATGCAGCAGACGCGGGAGCACCACCTGTTGGTGTTTTCGTCGCGCGAACCCACGCAGTGGATGATGCCGATGCTCTGCGGCTTGCGGCCGTCGCGCATAATCACTTCCCCGCCCGTCGGCCCGGAGGCATTGATCAGCCGTTCCACTTCCGGGGCTGTGTACACGTTGGGATAGACACCGTAGCCGTAATCCGGAACCTTCCGGGCATCAAAGGTCTGGTATCCCGTCGCCAGGATGATGGCCCCGACCTTGATCGTCTCCTGCTTGGGCTGCTGCTTCAAGTCCACCGCGTGCCGATCCCCGCAAGCCTCAATGCAAGTCTTCTTGCAGCGGCCGCTCTTGAAGTCGATGCAGGTCTCGGGATCGATGACCGGGATCTGGGGCACCGCCTGGGGGAAGGAAATATAGATGGGCCGCCGCTTGCCCAAGCCCAGGTTGAACTCATCGGGGACCTTTGCCTGCTTGTAGACGCACGCCTCGATGCACTCCAGGCACCCGACGCACAGTTCCTCGTTGATATACCGGGGCTTGCGCGTGACCGCGACCTCGAAATTCCCCACGTACCCTTCCACATGCGTGACCTCGGAAAGCGTCCAGAGGGTGATGTTGGGGTGCTTCTTCACCGCCGTCATCTTGGGCGTAAGGATGCACGCGGCGCAGTCGAGCGTGGGAAAAGTCTTGTCGAACTTGGCCATGTTTCCGCCGATGGTCGGCTCCCGCTCGACCAGGTAAACGTGCTTGCCGGCGTTGGCGAGGGTCAAAGCCGCATGGATGCCGGCGATACCGCCGCCCACAATCAGCACGTCGGGATGGATGGACACCCGCTTCTTTTCCAGCGGCTTGTGGAGCGCCACGCGCCGGATCGCGGCGCGCACCAGAGCGATCGCCTTTTCGGTGGCGCGCTGGCGATCCTGGTGCACCCAGGAATCGTGCTCGCGAATGTTGACCATCTGGAAGCAAAAGGGGTTTAGGCCGCCTTTCGCCACCGCCCCGCGGAAGGTCTCTTCGTGCAGCAGGGGTGAACAGGCGGCAACGACGACGCGGTTCAGCTTTTGTTCCACGATATCCTGGCGGATGAGTTCCTGGCCGGGGTCAGAGCACATGTATTTGTACTCGCGCGACACCACTACTCCCGGCAGGGCCGCCGCGTACTCCGCCACCGCTTTGACGTCCACCGTGGCCGCAATATTCGTTCCGCAATGGCAGACATAAACGCCAATGCGCCGATCACCATTCCGGGCGTCCATCTGTTTCTCCTCACCGTGGGTCCTGAGCCAGCCTGGGCACACTCTTTCCCAGAAATCAGGCCGCCGCTGGCTCAAACTTCGCCAAGACTCTCTTGGCCGGCACGATATTGCGTTCGAGCCCGAGTTCCTTGGCTGAAAAACCAAAGGCCAGACCGAGAAGTTGCGTGAAATACACAACCGGCATGGAGACCTCCCCATACTTCTTGCCGGCTTCATCCTGAAAAGCATCCAGGTTGAACTGGCAGAGCGGGCAGATCGTGGAAACGACCTGCGCTCCGCGCCGCCCCGCTTCCTTCAAGAGAATGTGAATGAGGGAGAGTCCCACCTCGGGTAAAGTTCCCTTCTGGCTCCCCCCACAGCAACGAGTCTTCAGAGGGTAGTCGACGATCTCGGCCCCCACTGCCCTCAGCAGTTTGTCCATGGAAACGGGGTAATACATCAGGTCGAAAGTGGCGTAAGGACGGACGATCTGGCAGCCGTAATACGGGGCCACTTTGAGGCCCGCGAGTGGCCTTTTGACGCGCGCCTTAATCTGGTCCACTCCGATGTCATGGATCAGGATGTCGAGAGGGTGCCGGACCTTGGCAGTTCCGGTGTAAGTCAGTCCTGCTGCCTTGAAGCCATGTTCCAGCAACCTCGCAACCTTCGGGTATTCTTTGATGTAGCGTTGCGCCTTGTTGAGAACCAGATAACAGGCACTGCACGGCGCGACGAGGTCGAGTTTCTTCTTCTCCGCCAGGGCCAGATTGCGCCCCGCCAGGGCAAAGGCGTTCATTTCATCGATGGCCATGTACGCCGTGGCGCCGCAGCAGTTCCAATCCTCCAGCTCCTCGAGTTCAACATCCAGCGCCTTGAAAACTGCCAGCAGCGATTCTTCGTATGCCTTCCCCGTTCCTCGCAACGAGCAACCCGGGTAATAGAGGTATCGCTTCATGCCGCCACCTCCTTGTGCGTCTCCACGGCATCCAGCAGGGTCTGAAGTTGCTTGCGGTCGCGGATGGATTCGGGCACCAGCCCCATGCGCCCACTGAAAAAGAGTTTGCTTCCCAGCTTGGACATCCCCAGCAGCCTGAAGATCGCGGTCTTCAGGAAAACCCTCAAGATCAGCCAACTCTCCGTCACGCGGCCTTTCCTCCGAATCATCGCTCCGAATTCGCTGGCTAGGACGGGAATGGGGAAGCGTTTCGGGTAGACCCCATCTTCGATCGCTCGTCGTTTCAGGGCATACATGATGTCGGTGACCCGAATGCGCCGCGGACATTCCACCGTGCAGGAATAGCAGCTCGTGCAGAGCCAGATGGTGAAGCTTCCCAGGACCTCCCGCTTGAATCCTTCGCGCGCCATGTGGATCAGGCGCCGGGGCGTGTGGTCCATGTACGGCGAGAGCGGGCAACTTGCGCTGCAGAGTCCGCATTGAATGCAATTGCGGATGCGTTCTCCGCCGATGACGCCGGCGACCCATCCTGCGAACTGGGGGTCCCGTTCAACCTCGTACTTGATCATTCTCTTCACCGCCATACAAACTCCCTCCCAGGCTTCACGGGTGAAGCTCGACCACGGTTTCCCATGCTGGCTGTGCGCTGAGCGCCAAGCCATGCATGGCATGGCTCACAAATTGGGGCCGTGTCCGCAGTCGTTTCAAACCTATACCCTCGTCAAGGCAGGCCAAGCATGGATGATTAAGCAAGGTACGGGCCAAGGGTGAACAGTTGGAATCAGGCCGCGCGCTTGGGTTGCCGGCACAAAATGTCTCAACGCTTTGTGAGAAATATCAGCTTCCTATATGCCCAAACTCGGACAAAGCCGCGATCAACTGTTGAATAACTTTACGAGCCTGAGCGAGCTTGACACACCTTGTCCGAACCCAGGAGGTATGCTGAATTCCGCAACCTGCTCTCCGGCCTTCTAGCCGCTTGATTTTGTCCGACTGACAGGCAAACTCTGCCGGCAGAACAGGATTAGTGTCCCTCTCCTTGGGGCAAATCACTCGATTCATCCACAGATTCAGCGGCAATCTGTCCCTGGGGATGGTCGCACCGCTTGCGGAGAATTGTTGGGTAACCTGGAGCATTCGCGGACTCACCCGCCTGTCGGAACGAAAACAGGGACGGCCTCTGAGAATTCGAAAAAAGGGTTCCCCCGGGGTGGTAGCTGTGATGGCCTGACGAGAGCGCGAGCTCGCGTGCCAGAACCCTATTGCGCGCGAGGCTTGCAGGGATCGGTTGCCGCCAGCGGCTCGTATTGAAAGCTCTGCGCGTTCCACTTGTAGGTGCTGCAGGTGGGTTCGCCCAGGGACCGATTCTCCAAGTCCCTTAAGAACCACAGGACTTCCGGAGCGTTGTCGCTCGGAAAGCGGCCTCGGGTTGTGACGAGAGCACCACCCAACACATTTCCGAACCCAGCCGTATAGAACCAGCGCTTCTCGACGTCACACCAGTGGGGCGCGGGCCCGGTCGGATCGCATCTCCGCCGGCGGCTCACAAGGGTCATCACGAGTCGGAGTTCACCCTTATACACGCGGAAATGACCCTCATTCTGCGTGTAAATGCCAGTTCCGCCGCCACTCGCGCGCAGAACCAACTCGAAGTGCTGGGGGGCTTGTGATCCGGGCTCAGGCGCGGGTTTCAATTGGACGGACTCGGCAAGGGGGTCCATCTCATACTTGCACCAGCAGTCAAATGTGGCGATGCGCTCCCATCCGCGAGCGGTGGGCACAGCCACGGCCGCGAACGTCACCTGCTTCTGGTCGGCCTCGACGGCCACGATCACCTGCTGGGTGGCATCTTCGCCCAAGGCAGCGTAACTCACCTCGATGCGGTCAGGAGTGACCACGGCCTGTCCCACAGGCCTGGAAGGTTGGGTCTCTGACCAGACTTCGATGTGGGTCTCCTGGTCGCCGAACCCGAGCAGACGGAGCGCTTTCAGGCGTACGTCATCATCTCTTGAGCGCAGGCCCTGGACCAGGGATTCCGGCGAGGGCCAAGCAGTGTGTTTGCGGTTAACGAGGGACCCTGTGTCTTCCGCCCCCGCAGGTTTCGACTCCTGCGCTGCAGCCGATACGGAAATCAGCACCAGAAACAACCCCATGCGATGGAACATTGGCACCTCCCCCGCGCCGCCTGCCGGTGCTCGATGTGCTTCCCGACCCGGGGTGAAACTACCCGTGAGACCCTCGACCAAGTCTTAGTTCTACTGCGGGACTTCCTGTTGAAGGTTCAAGGAAAGACCTCCACCCGGTGGGTAGCTGTGATGGCCTGACCAGAGCGCAGACTCGCTATCCAGAAGTGCTGCCTGAACTTGGGGGAAATGCTCGATCACCGCTTCCAGGGCGGCGTCGACCGGAGTCGTGCGCCGAGTCCCCTGCGCGACACTCTCCAATTCGACCCCCAGGAGCATGAGTCGCGGGACTCTTCGGCCCAAGGCAAGCGCCAGCCTTAAAGCCTCCTCCAACCCCCACCCGTGGCTCGAGACGGCCCCCAGCGCCCGCGGTACCACGTCGCGTGAAGGCAAGCGAACCAAGTGGAGAGTCCCCGGAGGCGCGCCGCTCTGGACTGCATCCACAAACAGCATAATGTCGGCGCGGTCAAAGAGCTCGAGCAAACCGGGCCCTCCCTCCGGCAGCTCTCGGAATTCACATCCGTAACCGCGGCGAGAAGCTGTAGAGGTGCAAGGCCTTGCGTGCCTACCCGGCAGGTCGCGAGACTCGCACCCGTAACCGCCGCGGGCGCGCAGGCGGTGAACGAGTTCAAGCCCCACGTTGTCGTCGCCCGCGAAAGGGTTCCCGCAGCCCAAGACCATCAGGCGTGGGCGCCCCACCGCCGCCTCTTCACGGCCGCCGCACGTCACGTCATCGGCCACGGTCGAACCTCAGCTTCAAGAAATGCGTCGAGCAGGAAATACACGGGTCGTAACTGCGAACCAGGTTTTCGGAGACCCGCGCTATTTCCGCGTCGGGCTGATTCAGCACGCCCGGCAGCAATTGCCGGAGATCGTCTTCCATTCGTCGCATGTTCTGGGAGGTCGGTGGAACAATCTTGGCAGCTTCCACCAAGCCCTGGTCATTGATGCGGTAGCGGTGATAGAGAAGCCCGCGCGGCGCTTCCGTGGCTGCGCACCCCTCTCCGGCATGGACCTGGATTTCCGCGCGGCTCGCGGCGGGCTCCTGGTAAGCATCGATGATGCCCAGCGCGTCCTCGAAAGCATGCACCAGCTCCACGGCGCGTGCCACGATGCTCATGAAAGGGTTACGGCAGGGCCACGACATTCCGCAGGAACGCGCGGCTGCCTGGGCCCGGGGCAAGAGTTTGTCAAAGTTCAAATTCAAGCGCGCCAGCGGTCCCACAAAGTAGCTCGAACCTCGATCGGCACGCACGGAGTGCAGCGCGGTGGAATGCGCCACGTGCTCTTCCAGAAACACTTGCTCAAACTCGGCGGGATCAATATTCAGGCCCGCGGAGGAGATGATCCGCCGCTCGTTCATGGGGTACTCGGTGGGATGCGAGACCGAAACAAACTCATACTCGGGCGCGAATTCGGGGAAGGTCAGGCTCGAAACCCACGTCACGGTTTCCTGGGCAGCCTCCAAGCCCCAGAGGAAGTCCTCGCGGAGCTTCTCAAGTTCCTTCCGACGGGGAACTTTGTAGAAGCCCCCTACGCAGACCGAAACCGGGTGGGTGGCGCGCCCGCCCAGAAGGTCCAGCAGGCCGTTGCCGATCTTCTTCAAGCGCAGGCCTCGCTCAACTTCCTTGGGATGATCGGCGGCCATCGCCACGGCACTCTCATACCGCAGGAAATCCGGCGCATTGAGGAGATAGATGTGCAACGCGTGGCTTTCTATCCACTCTGCGCAATAGAGCAGGCGGCGGAGCATGCGGATCTCCGGGCCGGGCCGAACGCCCAGAGCAGCCTCAAGGGCGTGCACGGAACTCATTTGGTAAGCCACCGGACAAATCCCGCAGATGCGGGCGGTGATGTCCGGCACTTCCTGAAAATGGCGCCCACGCAGAAACGCCTCGAAGAACCGGGGTGGCTCGAAGATATTCAGCTTAACGTCACGCAGTTCCCCGCCCTCGGCGCGCACATAGATGCCACCTTCGCCTTCCACACGCGTCAGGTACTCAATCTTTATGGTTTTCTCGCCTTTCGCCATCTCATCGGCCATCAGGTCACCGCCTTTCAGAGAGGAGGGCTGGAACTAAGATGCTGTCACGTAATGAGCATTCCATCGTGGACCGATGAACCCCCTCATCCGGTTCCCCTCTGTCGTCGCGGCGACCGAGGGGAAGGTTGATGTGGTTCTACTACCCTCGCCCCCCTGCGGGGGAGGGCGCTCCTGCCCTGCGGGATGCCCTTTCGCGGACTGCTGATCGCTTTCCCAAAACTGGGGGAGGGCGGCTTCCTGCTGCTCCACTCCCGTGCTAAGGCGCCGTCTTCGCGAGCTTGTCCCCCGCCGTTCGAAATGCCTCCGCAAAACCGGTGAAGCCGCGCAGCATGCGGATGAGCTCCGCCCGCGGCGTACCGTTCTTCAGCAGGAAACCGGCGAACGAATCCGGGTTGGGACTTTCCATCGGCCCAAAGCAACCGTAGCAGCCGCGATTGTAGGCGGGACAC
>Ga0187882_1004640_pt1 | contig 11073 bp, 6 predicted proteins | sample June2016WEW_19_1_3_FD_132991 | JGI IMG/M metagenome (GOLD analysis project Ga0187882, IMG submission 132991) | Peatland microbial communities from SPRUCE experiment site at the Marcell Experimental Forest, Minnesota, USA - June2016WEW_19_150 | ecosystem: Environmental > Terrestrial > Soil >...
GATGGCGGGGAGCTTTTGCCACTGGCCGCGGAGCTTGGTGATGCCGACGGTCGTGTCCAGCAGGTTCTGCGTGGCCGGGTTGCCCAGCGTGACGATCACCGCCGGGGCGAGGATCTGGAGCTGGCGGACCAGGTAGGTGCGGCAGGCCTCGGCCTCTTCCACGGCCGGGGCGCGGTTGCCCGGCGGGCGGCACTTGACGATATTGCCGATGTACGTGTCCTGGCGCTTCAGGCCCATGGCCGTGATCATGCGGTTCAGCAGCTCGCCCGCCCGGCCCACGAACGGCCGGCCGGTGCGGTCTTCTTCCTCGCCCGGGCCTTCGCCGATGAACACCAGCCGCGACATCGGGCTGCCCTCGCCGAAGACCGTTTGCCTGCGGCCCTGACACAGGCCGCAGCGCGTGCAGCCGCGGACTTCGTTGACGTCGATGGTGGCCAGGGCTGCCGCCCGCTGCTCCGCCGTCATCGCCCGGCCGTCGGGCCAGGCCTCTGCGCCACAGACGCCGCCGCCGTCCGCGGCGGGACCGGGCAGAGGATTGCGCTCAGCAGGCAGAAAAAGCCCGCCTAGGAGCCGCTCGCCTTCCAGCATCTGCTCGGCGGCGTCGATGAGCTTGTCGGTGTCCTTCTTCATGGATGGAATTGTAGAGGCCGGGGTGCCTGTCCACAACGCCTCAGGCAGGCCCAGGTAGAACCGCCACCAGTTGAGCCGGCATGTGCTTGTCGCCCAGGCTTTCGATGGCGGCCCGGACGGCCTGGCCCGGCTGAACGGCGGTGCAGCGGGGCAGCGTCACGGTGAAGTAGCGGTCGGTGCGTGCGACGTGCCCGCTGCCGCGGCCGTGGTCCTCCACGACGGCCTCGACCGTCTGGCCGACGAACTGCCGGCGGTAGGCGGCGGCCAGTTCTTTTTCCGTGGCCGCCAGAGCGGCCATGCGGGCCTTGACGACGGCCGCCGGCGGCGCCTCGCGGCGGAACGCCCAGGCGGCCGTGCCTTCAATCGCGCTGAACGGGAAGGCGTGAATCTTGGCGAAGCCCGCCCGCCGCGCGACGGCCAGCGTGGCCGCGAAGTCGTCGTCGTCCTCGCCGGGGAAGCCCACCAGGATGTCCGTGGTGATGGCCGGGCGGTCCGTCGCCTCCCGCAGGCGGGCGACGGTTTGGAGGAACTGGCCGGCCGAGTACCGCCGGTTCATCCGCCGCAGGATGCGGTCGCTGCCGGATTGCAGCGGCAGGTGGAAGTGCGGGGCGAGCTTTGGCGTCTGGCGGCAGGCGGCCAGGAATTCCTCGCTCACGTCGCCGCATTCCAGGCTGGATAATCTCAGCCGCCACAGGCCCGGGATGCCGGCCAGGCGGCGGATCAGATCCGGCAGCGCGGAGGTTTGTCCGTCAGCGGCGTCCCGCCCGTAGGCGCCCAGGGACACGCCGCACAGGATAATCTCGCGGTGCCCGGCCGCGACCAGGTCGCGGCATTCGCGTTCGACGATCTCCGGCGGGCGGGACCCCATGCGATTGCGGAGATGCGGCACGATGCAGTAGGAGCAAAACGCGTCGCAGCCGTCCTGGATTTTAACGATCGCCCGGCGGCGGCCTGGAAGCTTTTGAGGCTCGGTAAATAAGCTGCGGCGGGGAGGAATTTCTGCTTGACCTCGGCCGGGCGGCGCGATTTGATAAGGTCCGATAAGGAGGCGGCCGGTTCGGAGGCAGTGGCGAGGGAAGTGCTTGCGCCACCTTCACTCAAGGATGTTTGCTGTTCCTGCCGATGCAATCTCACGGAAGTCCGGCCGACGCGAGGAAAGGCTAGCAACGCCAAAACCTCAGCGAGGCAAGTAGAGAGGTCGTCGCGATGGCCGGCCAGGACCGCCCTTTGTGGTGGGACGCCCAGCTGCGCCAGCAGCTGGCCGAGGCGCTGAGCGTCGTAATCGACGTAGCAGCCCGTCACCAGCACCAGGGCGCCCGGGGCGCTTCGCACGGCCCGGGCGATGGTCTGGCGGCTTTTAGCCATGGCCGCGGCGGTCACACAACAGGTGTTGACCACCCGCAGGTCGGCCGGGCCGTCCGACCAGCCGGCGAGCGACAGGCCTGCTTGGGCGAGGGCTTCGCCCAGGGCGGCGCTTTCGTACTGATTGACCTTGCAACCGAGTGTGGTGATCAGGAATTGCACTGCGGCGAGCCTCCGGGCGCCGTGGGGCGGACTGACCCCGCCGGTGTTGTCGCTGTGTTGGATGGTTCCATGATAACCGATCCGGCCGCGAATGCAGCCCCCTGGGCGGCGCGGTCGAGGGCGAGTTGAAGGAGTTTTCATGGCGACGGTCAACAGCGTCTGGGGAATCGACATCGGGCAGTGTGCCATGAAGGCACTGAAGCTGCGCGAGGTCGACGGCGAGCTGAGGGTCGAGGCCCTGGACGTCATCGAGCACGCCCGCATCCTTTCCGAAGCGGACGTGGACCGCGTGCAGCTCATCCGCACCGCCCTGGAGACGTTCCTGTCGCGCCAGACGGTGGTCGGCAGCCTGGTGGCCGTGGCCGTCTCGGGCCAGAGCGGCTTCACCCGCTTCGTCAAGCTGCCCCCCGTGGAGAGCAAGAAGATCCCCGACATCGTGCGCTTCGAGGCCGAGCAGCAGATTCCCTTCCCCATCGCCGACGTGCTGTGGCGGTGGCAGTCGTTCCAGGATCCCAACGGCCCGGACGTGGAAGTGGGCATCTTCGCGATGAAGCGAGCGGACGTGGCTGAGATGCTCGACCACTTCGACGAGGTCCAACTGGCCGTCGACGTGGTGCAGATGGCCCCGCTGGCGTTGTTCAACTTCATGACCTTCGACGAGCAGGCGGCCCCCGACGGGGCGACGCTGCTGGCCGACGTGGGGACCAACAAGACCGAGCTGGTCGTGGCCGACGGGCCGAGAATCTGGACCCGCACCATCCAGATCGGCGGCAACGATTTTACCGAGGCGCTGGTCAAGGCCTTCAAGCTGTCGTTCCCCAAGGCCGAGAAGCTCAAGCGCAGCGCCGCCACCAGCAAATACGCCCGACAGATTTTCCAGGCCATGAGGCCGGTGTTCAGTGACCTGGCCCAGGAGGTGCAGCGCTCGCTGGGCTACTACACGGCCATGCGCCGCGAGGCGCGGTTCAAGAAGGTCGTGGGGTTGGGTAACGGGTTCCGCCTGCCGGGCCTTCAGAAGTTCCTGGAGCAGCAGCTCAACGTCCCCGTCGTCCGGGTGGACAGCTACAACAAGCTGACCGGTTCCGGCGCCGTCAACGCCCCGATGCTCAACGAGAACGTGCTGTCGTTCGCGGTGGCCTACGGATTGGCGATCCAGGGGCTGGACCTCACGGCCGTGAGCGCCAACCTGCTGCCCGACGAGATCGTGCGCCGCCGCCTGTGGGGGCGGAAGCGTCCCTGGTTTGCCGCGGCCGGCGCGGTGGTCCTGGCGGCGCTGGCGGCGCCGTTGTATCGCGGCCTCAGCGACCGGTCCGCCCTGGCCCCCGGAGAGGCGTACCGCAATACCGAAAGCATCGCCCGCACGCTGAGCGATCAGAGCAACCGCTACCAGGAGATGATCAGCCGCGTGGGGCCGGAAGAAGAGCCGGTCAATAAATACCGCACCCTGTTCGGCTACCGCGGTTATTGGCCGACGCTCCAATCGGTGGTGTCGGCGGGCTTCGAGTCGGCGTTCGCTGGCCAGAAGCTCCTGGAGGACTTCGACGCCGCACCCGACCCGGCCGCCCGCCAGAGGATGATGGCTCAGATTCGGGCCAAGTACCCCGTCCGCACGAACCGCGCGATGGTTTTCATCCGCGACATGCAGGTGGTCCCCCTGCCCAGCATCCAAGGCAAGACGGCCCACGCCATGCTGGGCGGCACCGGAGGGACGCCCTCCACCAAAGGCCCCACCGCCTCGCTGACGGTCCCGGGATATTTCATCCGCCTGGTGGGGCGAACGCCCCTCAGCAAGGACAAGGCCCAAGCCACGCTGACCAGCCTGAGGAAAAAGCTGGAAGAGGCGGGCAAGGGCGTGCCGGAACTGGCCATCGTGGACTATTTCCATGACTTCTCGGTGACGTCTCCGACCGCCGCTGTGGCGCCGCAGGGGCCGGGGAGACGTTACGCCGATGAGGAACGGGAGACTACTGAAGAGGCACCGGCGGGGCCGCAGCGGGGTCCGACCGGCCCGAGGGAACCCGACGTGATCTTCCCCGACGAGGAAGCCGCCAACGATATTTATTTTCAGGTGGGTCTGATCGTGACGATTACGGGCGACGGCCTGACCGATTCCAACGCCGCCGCGCCGCCGGCGCAGTAGCTTTCAGGAGCCTGCCATGAAGTTTGTGCGTGAAAACTTATTCCTGATCGTCGTCGCCGGATGCGTCCTGCTGGGCGGAATCGGCCTGGCGGTGACTTCTTTTAAAGTCTCCGGTGACGTGCAAAAGGCGATGAACGGCCGGGTCGAGATGGCCAAGACGCTGCAAGGTTTGGAGGGCCGCGGGGCCAACGCCGAGATGGTCGCCGCCGCCGAGAAGCGGCTGGAAGCCATCCGCTCGACTGCAGGAACGGTGGCCAAGGTATGCATCGATTGGAACCATGAGCACCTGGCGGTTCTCAAGCTGACGGTTCCTGACACCGAAGAGGTGGTGCCGGCCTTCCCGTATGACGAACAGGTCTACCGCGATCACGGACTGGGGTATGTGTTCACGAAAACCTATGTGCAGGCGATGCAGCGCTTGTGGGGCAGCCTCCATCCCACGACGCCCCCCACGGAAGGGGAGGTTGTGTCGCAGCAGTTGCAATGGCAAAACCAGCTGATGCAGCGGCGGGCGATGGAGGCGGACCAGGGGGTGGCGACGGGCGGCGTCCGGCCGCCGGCGATGGGCGCGACGCCTGCCGGTCCACCGCCCGCCATGGCGCCGCAGCCGGCCAGGCCGTTGACGCCTCTTCCGGTGCCCGGGGGTTCGGAAGTTCCGGGCGCGGCCCCTGCGCCGATGGCGTCCATGACCTCCGATCCCGCCATCGTTGCCGAGGCGACGGCCAGGGGCAGAGATTCGGCCATGATCATGAAAGCCAGGCGCGGGGCGATCTACGTCGATCCCTCGGCCTTTCGCATGGTGTTCCGCGAAGAGGTGCCTAATCCGGCGGTCGTGAACCTCTGGCAGGCGCAACTGAATCTGTGGGTCACGTCCGACGTCGTGGCGGCCATCAACGCCACCAACGAGGAGGCCTTCGCCCAGGCCGACCGGGAAGGCAAACCTCACGACGTGCTGACGGCGGCCGTGAAGCGGCTGATACGTATCGGCGTGAACGAAAACTACGTGACGTCGCTGCCCGAGCAAGGCGCCGCGCCCGTCCAGCCGGGCCGGTTTGCCGGCGAGGAAGAACCGGCGGAGACGCCGGAGTACACGAATGTCGTGAGCGAGACGGAAAAGGAAATAGCTTCCATTTTGACCCGGCGCGGTTCCGGAAAGGACTGCGACGTCCTGCACTACCGACTCTTCGTCGTCATGCCCACGCGCTGGTTGCCGGCTCTGGAGCGCCACTTGATGGCCCGCAACTACCATACGGTTCTGAGCGTGCAGATATTTCCGGCCGACGCGGCGCTTCCCACGGGCGAAGCCGAGGGGGCGTCGTCGAACGCGAATTACTACTACGGCACCGAACCCGTCGCCCGGGTGGAGATCACCGGCGAAATGCTCCTGCTGACCGCCTGGGAACGAGGCACGTGGGACACGGAGAAAAACGCCTGGTCGAGCGAATTTCCCCCGCTGATCCCCGCCGAATCGCTGGTTCAGCAGTTTGGGAATCGGGAAAACCCCGCCCTTCGGCCGGAAGATGCCGCGCGATTCCCCCAGGCAGCAGCGGGTGCCGCACGCTAGATGAGGCCTTGAGAATAGCCCCAGGAAACCCCACGGCTGGGGAACATAGGTTGAAGAGGTGAGGACCATGGCCAAAGGTCCGTTCATGGAAGTTCTGGAGCAGCACGTGGAGAAGATTTTGCTCGGCGTGTGTCTTTTGTTGCTCCTGGTGGCTGTGGGCTATTGGGGCCTGGCCTCGCGTCGCTCCGTGGAGTTGCCCGGCAGCCGCAGCGAAAAGAAAAGCACGCCCGCGGAGGTGGACCAGCAGCTTCAGGATCTAGCCAAGTCCGTGGCGTCGGCCGTGGAGGCCAAGAAGGCCGACGTGCCTCCTCCTCCGGATTACATTAATCAGTTCCGGCTGTTGATGTCGGGAGCCAGCTCGGGCAAACCGTTCTCGATGGAAGCGTTCGGTACGCCGGCCCGGCCGATCGGCGTCACGGAGGGACCGGCGGTGGCGAAGATCAATTTGAAGGAACTGTTGGACCTGATGCCCGCTCCCGGCAAGCCGGTGGTCAACGCCGTTCGCGTCCTGCCCAACCGGCCGATGGAAAGGGCGGCGGATGAGATGGTGGCCCACGTGGTGGCCGTCTATCCTTGGCAGTCGCTGGCCGACGCCTGGAGAGACAGGCTCCGAAACAGCGGCGTGCCGTTCGCGCCCGTGGCGATTGGCGTGGTGGCGCAGGTCCAGGAGCGCATGCCCGACGGCAATTGGAGCCCGCCCCAGGAAGTCGCGACGGTCTTCCAGCCGACCTCCGACGTCCAAGGCACGCCGATCCCCCTGCCGGAGGTGCCCGCCTATGACGGCACCAACGCCGGCTACCTGGCCAGGCTGCGGGGGGCTTTGGAGGATCCCGCCTGGCAGAGTTACGTTCTGGAGCCTAACTATTGGCAGGTCTGGTGGCCGGGCTACGGCTGGACGGATTGGCGCGTGAACTTGCCGGAAAACGAGATCACCAAAGAAGCCGCCGCGACCCTGGCGCAAACCGGTGGAACGGTGGCCCCCGGCGCCCCTCAGCCCCCTCGGCCGGTGCGTCTCAACAAGTATGGAGAACCGATCGAGGAAGAGGCACCCCCCGCCCCTTCCGGTCCGCAGCCCCTCACGCCCGCACGGCTGGCCGAGATCCCCGCTCCGAAATTGCCCGCGGTGCCGGACATCAGCCAACAAGTACAAGCCGGCGCGGTGCTGGTATGGTTCCACGATGGTTCGCTTCAGCCGCTGAAGGTGTATCGCTATCGCCTGGCGGTGAAATTCCTCAACCCCCTGCTGGGTTTCGATAACATGGTGAAACAAGCCGCCTTCGCCACCGAGCCGGCGGTGACCACGCCGTTCAGCGAATGGTCGGACCGCGTCGAGGTGCCGCAGCCAACGGAGTTCTTCCTCGTAGCGGCGTCGGAGTCCGTCGGTGAGATGAAGGGCAAGGTCACGGTCTTCACCCGCAGCACCGGCCAGCAGGTCAAGGAGCGGTTCAACGTCGTGCCCGGCCAGGTGGTCGGTCAGGTCAAGGACATCCAGTTGACCAACCCGGCGAACGGGTCGGTGGGCCTGGTGCCGGTGGACTTCTCCACCGGGGCCATCGCGGTGGAATTCCGGCTCAGCCGGTATGGTGCCGGCGGCGGAAGGAACGTCGTGGAGATGCTCTACCTGGACGAGAAGGGCAATCTCCAGACGAAGGTGGACATTAACTCCCTGCCCCATACGGATCGGGAATACCAGCGTTACAAGGAACTGGAGCAGAAGGAGAAGGTGACGCGCCTGGCCGCCGAGGCCGCCCGCGCCGCCACGCAGCCGGCGCTGGCGCCCGGCCAGTCCCCCTCGCCCCCGCCCCCGCCGTGACAGGAGTAATAAGCTTGAAACGGACTCAATCCATACGGTATGGTACACCGCCCAACGGAGGTGGTGCCGATCCTTCGGGCCGGCGCCGAGTCTCCCCACGCCAAGGATGCCTGGGAGGTTTTTCGGAGTCGCGTAGGAGTAGGATGCAATCACCCCTATGGAAATTAGCCCGCCTAAGCCGATTATATCTATGTAACCAGGGACTTCCGACGCAGACGGACCTGTCGGGCCCCTATCAGAAAGGGATACCGCAGTGTTAACGCTTCGCCATTGTATGTATCTGACCTTGGCGGCCACTGTCTTGCTGATGGCCCTGGCGCTTCCCGCGCAGAATCCCGATGGGGACCGCGCGGTCGCGACCTTCCGCCAAGCCGTGGCCCAATACAACGCCATGGACTTTGCCGCCGCCAAGGACACCTTCCTGAAAGTCGATCGCGATCGGCTTTCCAAGTCCGATAAGGCCAGCCTGGACGACTACCTGTCCAAGATCGACCTGGCCGTCCGCAGACAGGCCGCGGCCATGATGGCCTACAACGCGGGCGTCAAGGCCCTGCGGGCCAATGACGCCGCCAAGGCCAGGGAACAATTGGAATTGGCCGCCGCCAGCGAGTATCTCCCCGAGGCGGTGCGACGCGACGCCAAGGCGCAATTGGCGCTGGTGGCCAAGACGGCTCCCGCCGCGGCGACGAGCCAACCGGCGGCCCCGGCGGTGCGTTTGGAGGTTCCGTCACCGACGACTCGCCCCGCCGGCGCTGAAGCGGCCGGGACGTCCCAGGACGCCGGAAAGGTGCTCGGCGGCGTGCTGGAACGCCGGGCCAAGGCCAACGTCCTGATGACGGAAGGCAAGCAGGCCCTGGCCAACGGCGATTCCAAGACGGCGGCTGCGAAATTCGAACAGGCCGTGGCGCTGGTGCCCGAAATGGAGGAAGCGCAGCAGCTCCTCCAGCAGGCCCGGGCCCTGAACACCGAACAGGCCGGCCCCTTGACCGTCCTGGAGCAGAAGCGGCAGATCCGGCGCCAGCAGACCGACGTGGAATTCGACAGGGCCCTGAAGCATGCTTCGGAACTGCTGTTGTCGGCCAACTCCGCGGCGGACTTCGACGCCGCTTCGGAATCCGCCCGCCTGGCGGAGAACGTCCTGCAGGCTAATCGGAACCTGTACACCATCGGGGAATACCGCGACAAGTTGGCGGCGGTGTCCAAGCAGCTGGACGGCATTCAATCGCGGCGCCGCGATTGGGAGCAGGCCCAGGTCCAGAAACAATTGGACCAGATGGCCCGGGCCGAGGCGGAACGCGCCCGGCGAGTCCGGCAGCAGCTGGACCAGCAAATCGCCACGCTCACGGAAAATGCCAAGACGTTGCGCGAGGAGCAAAAGTACGCCGAGTCGCTGGAAGCGGTGCGGCAGATTCTCCGTCTCCAGCCGACCAACTCCTGGGCCGCCGACCAGGAAGCCGTCCTGCGGCAGTTTATTCTGCTCCAGGATCAGAAAGACATCGTCAAGACACGGCAGACCGAAGAAATACGTACCATGACCGATCTGCAGGAATCCGCCATTCCGTGGTACGAAACCATCATCTTCCCCCGCCAGTGGCGCGAACAGTCCCAGCAGCGCGAGGGCAAGGGGATTCCGCCGGTGGGATGGGAAGAAGACCGGCGGATTCGCCAGGTGCTCCAGGAAGGGATGCAGACGCCCCTGGACATCGACGTGGAAAAGCCCCTGGCCGAAGTGCTGAAGCAGCTTGAAAAGACCTGGGGGATCAACATCCGGGTGAAGTGGAAATATCTGGACAAGGTCGGGTACACGGAAGAAGGAACCATGGTCAGTCCGATGCGGCTGACCAAGGTGACCAACGAGAAGATCTTGCGGGCGATCCTGGACGACGCCAGCGACACGAACGTCGGCACGCCCAACGAATTGTGCTACACGGTCGATAGCGGCGAAATCACCGTCAGCACCCGAGGGGATCTGGCCCGTCCCATCACGACCCCCGAGGTCATGCAGGTCCGCGTGTACGATACCCGCGATATTCTCCGAGGATGGGCCTGGACCCGAACGAACTTTGGGGCCTTGGGGCCTGTCCCCACCAATAGCGTGGACTTCACCTATGCTTCAGGGGGTGGAAGCGGCGGCGGGGGTGGTGCTTCCAGTTCGTCATCGGGCGCATCCACCTCAGGAGGCACCGAGTCCAACTCAGAGCCGAACGCGGTCTCCTATGAGCAACTCAGGCAGCTCATTCGCACCACCATCGATCCCAACTCCTGGGGCGATCCCAATGTCACGGATCCCAACAATCCCCCCGGCCGGATCAACATCTGGAACGATCAGCTTGTGATCCGGCAGACGCCGGCCAATCACGCCGCCGTCGCCGATCTGCTCAACGAGATCCGCCAGGCGAAGGAAATCCAGGTCGCTATCGAGGCCAAGTTCCTCAGCGTCTCCACCAGCTATTTGGAAAACATCAACGTGGACCTGGACCTCACCCTCACGAACCTCGGATCGCACTGGGCGGGAGGCTCCATCTCGTTCTTACAGGACCCCTCCTTCGTCCAGAATATCTCGACCGGCACCGGTAGCATCGGGACAACCCTAAGCAACCTCCCCGCGTCCACCATTGCGGGGTCTTTCCTGGACGACCTCCAGGTGACCTTCCTGATCCAGGCCACCGAGGCCCATCAGGATACCCGCATGTTAACCGCCCCCCGGTTGACCTTGGCGAACGGCACGCGCGCCGCCATATGGGTCGGCCGCACGCTGTTCTATGTCAGTCAGATCACCTGGACCATCAGCTACATCACCAGCGGGACGAGCACCATCCCTACGTATCAGGAGAACGTGACCACCAGCAACGTCAATCCGGGCACGGCCCTGGAAATTGACGCCACCGTCTCGGCCGATCTGAAGTACGTGACCCTGCGGGTCCGGCCGAGCATCACCCAGTTGCTGGCCTTGAATCAGGTCAATACCGGCACCGACCCGAATCACCCGTCGTTTATTCAGGTACCCGATCTGGCCCAGGAATGGGTGGATACGACCGTCACGGTCCCCGACGGCGGCACGCTGTTGCTGGGTGGGTTGAAATCCCTGGGGGAGGTCGAAAAAGAAGAAGGCGTCCCCGTGCTGAGCAAGATCCCTATCATCAACCGGGGATTCACCAACCGCGCGAAGGTTAAAGATGACTCGACGCTTTTGATCCTTATCAAACCGATCATCATCATCCCGCGCGACGATGAAAAACGCCTGTTCCCCTAGCGCGGGGCGAATGCGTCATCTCCCGGCGGTAATCGCGGGCGGCGTTTGTGGAAGCCGCCCGCGTTGTTTTGGAGCGGTCCAGAAGGGGCACGACGGCGGGGCTGGGGTCAGGCCAACAAGCCAGCCAGCAGCCGGCCGAAGTGCCGTAC
>Ga0187882_1004643_pt1 | contig 11067 bp, 6 predicted proteins | sample June2016WEW_19_1_3_FD_132991 | JGI IMG/M metagenome (GOLD analysis project Ga0187882, IMG submission 132991) | Peatland microbial communities from SPRUCE experiment site at the Marcell Experimental Forest, Minnesota, USA - June2016WEW_19_150 | ecosystem: Environmental > Terrestrial > Soil >...
AGCCGTTATCGCTATTTTGCCACCGCCAATGCGTGCTTGGAGCTGCATTTGTCCATCCTCGCTAATCCAACTCATTGATAGCTGGGTTCCGTCGTGTGAGTATCCCAACCAACGGAAATTGCTAAACCACCGCCCCCGCAGCTTCTGGAACAGGATTGTGACGTCGATCTGGGCAGGGAGGCATGCGTCGATTACTGGTTTGGCGTAGTGTTGGTTGGTTCGCACAGTGAAAGCATACACATTACCATGATTCTTCGCCTTGTAACCCTCGGCAGTTCTTTCAATCGCCTGCGCTTCTTCGAGGCGTTTGAGAGTTCGAGTCAGGGTTTCCTGGTGAAAGCCCAATCTCCGCCTTAGGCCTTGGAAAGAAAAGTATCCGTTCTGTTCACTGGATAGGAAACGCAAAACCTCTCGTTCGCGCTCATCAAGGTCGGACTCGTCGAAGTCCGGGTTGAAATCGATGTTTGATGCTAACATTGTTGAACGCCGCATTCTTCTTCGCGCGCCTAATATTGACTAGGTCGAACTGTTGGGATAATCGATTATCTTTTAAGCATAAACCGCATATGCGTTGAGATTTGAGGCTAGCTAGCTCGAAACGCTTTGAGGTGACACGCAGAGTGGCAAAAGCCCATAAAAAGAAGAAAATGAAGAAATAAGTGCCTAAAAGTAACCGATAGACGTTTTTCTACGTTTTTTCCCTATTATTTTCCTATAGAATCCGTGCTTCTGCCTTCCTCAATTCCCATGAAAACATCAGTGACCAAAGCCTCGCACGCGGACCTAGGATAGCTCGGAGAGGAGCTCCGTTGTTGCAAGGCGGACTGCCGCATCACTGTTCATCTTTGGTTTCCATCCGCGTCTCTCCATCTTTGAAATATCGAGTTGCATAGTCTTGACGTCTCCCGGCCACCCTCTGCCTTGAGGACCAGGCGTAGTTCTAATGGTGACGTTACGCAAGTTCATCGCTTGTGTGATGGTTTCCGCGATCCTGAGAACGCCCGTCTGCTCGGCTGTTCCAATGTTGTAAACATCAACGCTCGTTTCCCAAAATGAATCGTTTATGGTCGCTAGGAATGCGTCCACACAATCTCTGACATGGAGGTACGATTTCGTTTGCGTTCCATCCCCAAGAACCTCGAGTTCAGAAGGATTCCTGCGAAGCTTCAAGATGAAATCATATATGACCCCATGCCTAGCCCGAGGGCCGACAACGTTCGCAAAGCGAAAGATGATCACTTGAAGTGGGAGGAGTTGGGTGTAGGACGCGGCTAAGGCCTCGCAGCCCAGTTTCGTTGAACCGTAAACAGAGATCGGCAGGAGAGGCCCATAGTTTTCTGGGGTTGGCATGATTGAGGGTTCACCGTAGATTGTGGATGTTGAGGCGAAGACCAGTTTCGTGTGGGTTCCGCGGGCGCGTATGGCTTCAAGGAGGTTGAAGGTTGTGAGCAGGTTCTGTTGGAAATGTAAGCTCGGCTCCACGGAACCCCGCTGAACCTCAGGGTTCGCGGCTAGATGAAAGACAAGTTCACACTCACCCAAAGCTTGTCTTATGTTATGAAGGTCAGCGAGGTCGCCTTCGATGAATCGGAACTGGGGAAACTCATTGGCTGAGCCGAGGTTTTCCTTTCTACCTGATGAGAGATTATCAAACCCAACGACGTCCCACCCCTTGTTCAGGAGTTGGTCAACAAGATGGCTCCCGATGAAACCGGCTGCACCTGTAACCAAGGCTTGTTGCCGCAATTGCTAATCCAGCATGTACAGGAAGCACACTATCGCTTAAGACTTGGTCTCAGGCCGATTCCACGGCTGGCCAGATAAGATGAATGACTCTCCTAACGCTCTGCGAATGTCATTTTGAGCCAGTCCAGTTCCATCGCAGCAGTCTATCTTTGGATCTCTTCAATGCTATTCCGCAGACGATATCGGACGAGTGCCAGGAAGGCGTTGAAGCCCCTGATAACTATCTTGAGCATAGGAATCCTCAGTCTAATGTTAACAGAAATCTCGCTGAACTCAATCTTGGCAGGGGTCAGTTCGGCCACAATAATCCTATCTAACCTACTCTTCGTCGCCGCCCTCCCATCAGTCTTCCACAATGGAGAGACTCTTTAGCTCGCCGGGGATTCGGGCAACGAAGCCTCTGAGTTAGTTCCCTGGGATACTGCGTAGCCCTTTCCAAGTTGCCTTTCTGCCGAAATGGGAGACCCGATACACTGACTCGATTATCACCGCAATAGACATTCCTAGAAGGTTAAGCATGAAAACGACCTCGCGATTGGGTTCCCATACACCCAGGATACTGACACCGACGTAGTACATGGGCAGTTGCAATTGCAACAAGTAGAATGCCGTGTCTTCAAGTCCAAAAGCAACCAGTAGAGGAATGAACAGCGGCAGATGCGATCGCATCCTTATGGCTACTGCAATGGGTAGCGCAACAATCAAAGTCCAAAAGATGATGTTCCACACCCATATCTCGTTCCATAGTGCCGAGGGACGGAAAAGGCTCTCCACGACAACAATATCAAGTATGACCAGACCAAAGAAAAGAGAGGCTGTGACGAGGCCGCATGCTTCGGTCCTGAAGGATTTGCTCGTTTCTTGAGCCAACTCGCTTACAACCTTTGGCGAACTGGTAAGAGCAGTATGGACCTAGCTAGACCAGGCTTGCCTTTCAAAACTCTTTCTCTGAAAGCTCCAGGCTCCATCAGCCAGATCCGTATTGTTTTTGCGTTGAACGTATTGTCTGGCTTGACACGGACAATGCAAACAGCTAAGCTCGCAAGAGGTTTGACTAGATGACTTGGTCGTAGTAGAAATATGGAATCCAATCACGCTCGATGTATAGCAGGTCACAGTTACAGGAGGCCGACCATCTCCGGCCTGAAAGTAATCTTGCCTGTCTTTTCCGTTTTGACCCAGACAGCTTTTCTTCCAAGGACCATTTGTAGTAGAGCGTTCGCCGCTATTGCTGTCTGCAGGAACCAGTACGCGAACACCAAGGGGATCCAAATGAGATTTCGAGGTCTCATCGGGCGAATACTATGGAATATCGCGAAGCTACAAACCATCAAAGTTACAACTGTAAGAATAGTAGCGGCGTCAGCCAACATGAGGACAGGAAAGTCAGAAAATGTCCGAGAAGGCATGAACGCGTCAAGAATCGCGATCGCATACGTAATGAGGGTGAGGTTGAGTACAAGAGGCCCCGCAAGTGTAGCCTCAGCGTCAACACTAACCTTGTTCGGGTTCTTGAGCAGTGACCCATACTTCACGAAAGTTTGCAGGTAACCTCGAAACCAACGAGTGCGTTGGATAATTAATTGACGTAGTGAAGACGGGTACTCCTGGAATGATACAATGTCTGTGGCGTAGCGGATTCGGCCTCCGTGTTCGACTATTCGAGCCGCGAGCTCTATGTCCTCTGCGACCGCCGTGTTCTCCCACCCTCCGAGCTTCTGGAGGAATCCGCGCCGAACAAAACCGCAGCTTCCTGTAAGTGGGATGAACAAACCCAACGTTTCTTTGCCTTGAATGTAGGGCCTGAACCACGCACCCTCTTCGTAAGAGCTGAGTTTCGTGATGAGGTTTTCATCCCTATTGATTGGACGCGTCACCCCTTGCACTGCCATTACGGTAGGATCATCGAAATATTTCGTAGCTTTGGTTAGAAACTCCCGTTCAGGAACGTTATCAGCATCAACGACAACGACAACTTCCCCGGAAGCGAAGCTCAAGCCGTAGTTCAAGGCCGCTGGTTTCCCGGTTGAACTTGAGCGATGAAAGAACCTAATCAGGTTAGGAAACTTGGCTTCATAATCACGTCCGACCTTCGCTGTCTGATCGCCCGATCCGTCTTCAACTATCAACACTTCATATCGGTCTCTGGGATAATCCAGATCAACCAAACGGGACAGAAGCCGGCCCAAAACGGGCTCCTCGTTCTTAGCTGCCACGAGAATCGAGAACTTTGGAGAAGCCCCGCTTCTTTTAGCTTGAGGTACAGTAGCCACGTTCTGAAAGGATTTGCGCAGCCCTTTTACAAGAATCGGCAAATTATATAAAGTCCAAAGATAAAGGCTACCGAGAACCACCAATGCGACGTAAGAGAGTGGTTCCATAACAGTTACCCATCATGTTGAGGCTGCATAGCATACATAAGCATTCGCATAAAGATTAAACTAAGATTTCTCTTAACAGGCAAAGTAAATGTTCCTAACGTTTTTGATTTAGACCTTTCGCCACCCTCACGTGGCTGCTGATGCGAGCAATATAACCGCGTTGGGATGTAGGTTCACGGTCAAGTCAACACCGCCTCTCTCGTATGCAGCGTCGTGGAAGCCATAGCTCGTCCAGAGATCAGATTGGGTATACCTCGAGAAGATAGAGTTAACCCAGCTATTGGTTGGAAACGTGACCTTCAACGCATACACCGCATCGACTGAGGAGGATGTAGAAGCCAACGAAGGGCTTGTTTCATCAACAAGCGTCCCGGTGGTATCAGGTCTAATTTGCCATGCCTTGTACCCGACATTGGGCACGTAAGCGACTAAGAATTCCCCGCTGGAAGGAGTCGACCCGTCAGCTAGTTTGACATGTAGCTCTGTCCCCCAGGCACTATACATGCCGGTAGCAGCATAGCGCTTCGCGGCCCAAGCCGTCATGTCCTGAGCGTACCTCAGAGTGTTGTTGTAGTCGTCTCCCTTCTCTAAGAGTTCAATCGCTATCGGACCAAGGTTTAGTTGATACATTTGAGGCATCGAATTACCATATGCGTCCGTAACCCTAGTACCTCCAACCCAAGCGTCGTAGAAGTTGGTTAACCAAGCCGTTTTATCATAACTGCTGTTCAGATATCTGAATTGGTGAAGACCTAACTCGAAGTCTCGAGCGTAGACACATGTTCCAGCGGTTCCTAGTACCGTAAGCATGGAAAGCCAAGTTTTCAACCGGCCCGTGAGCAGATTATCGATCCGGTTTGAAAATGATGGATCGGCTCTTCTTAGATATGCTAGGGCATTGAGGAGTCGGCCGCTATCAGATCCATTCCAAGGGTCACCTCCGGCTGGAGCACCTGTGTCCCAGTAGTAGATGCCGTAGGGTCCTCCATCGGAACCTAGCGGCATTGTCTCTAGAAAAGCTAGTATCGCACCAATCCTGCTCTGGTATTGAGTTTCAGTGATGAAACCATTCTTGTAACCCCCTATTGTGCCATCAATGGCCATGCCTAAATCCCAAAACGTGAAGACATTTCCACCGATCCAGCCACGAGGAAGAAGGCTAACCGAGTTAATGCCGTTACCAAGAGCAAAGTATTGCCAAGCCGCACTTGAATAATCAGGAGGACTGGGACTGAAACCAGAGGAAGGGGTTGTGAATGAGTCGCCGGAGTCCGGGATCCCGTTGGCGCTGGCACCTGATGATGCATCATTCCAAGTGTATACATACCATGAATTCAAGTACGCGGATGGGTTCTTCAAGATCACTTCAACCAAGTACTCTATTCCTGAAAATGTTCCTTGGTAGCTCTTGCCCCAAAGAATGTACACTGGCCGGCCTACAGAGTCACGGATTGCTTCAACTGCTAGGACATCCTTTGTGGGGCTTGTGGAATCACATGCCACAGCCTGACCCGTGTCGCGCCTCGAAAGGCAGTTCGTGTTCCAGTCGTAGTAAAGAACAGTTTGATTGGTGCTCTCGATGTAGTAGCGGCCGACTTGGTTGACACTAGGACCAGCCACTATCACGATGGACGCCGACGCTGGTATTGCTAGGGGTTGACCGCAGGTTGCTACTATCTGCGACACATAAGTCGGATTTGTGTCGAATACTTCATTTTGAGCGTTAGCGAGAGCGCCAAAGAGGTATGTAGCCGAGAAGATGTCCGTGTCCATCGCTGCAACCGCATTACACTTAGAAGAGGACTTGCGTACCAACGTTCCAGCGCTCGTATAGATGTTGTAATCTGGCATGATAATCCAAGCACTTCCCGCTGGTGCCTGCACAACGTCTGTCACTATCTGAGAAAACGGAATTGATGTACTCACCGCGTAGGTCTGTGCTGGCTGGACCAAAAGTGGGAGTACAATCACGGAGATTGTTAAGGCAGTGATCGCAATGGTCCGGAGACTGAGCAGAATTTCCATCCGAGCCTTGGACACTGCGATGGTCGCCTTCAAAGGTCAGGTGTTGTAAGGCGACATCTCAGGCTGGTGTAACCAACACCAATCATCCGAAGTTACGTCAATCATTCTGAATGTTGGGGAGAAGTTGTGTAAGAGCTAGGGCTGACTCAAGGAGGAATTCAAGCTTTCTCTAAGTCCTAAACCACTTCAGCTAGGAACAATCCTCCAGAAGACTTCTGCCACAGAGAAAACGTAGATTTTTTTGAAAGGGGGTTCGAATGTCGACATCGATTCACCAATGGTCTTGGAAGCTTGAAGAAGCCCAAATTGGGTACAATTCAACTTCTTCGATGAGTGACTATGGGAAGCGCAGATGAGCTCGTTCCAGACGTAATGCAGAAGATTTTTGACGCATCTCTCAATTCGTTGCTCGACTGCGCTTGCGGCTATCTCAGCAGGGTGCGTTTGAGTATCTCAGGCAAAAGAGCTTACTTGGTTGGGTGCGACCTCTGGTTGCCGAACATCAGGTTCTGCAAGAAACACCAAGTCTACGACGACGTTATTCGATGCGATGTCAGAGCCCTTCCCCTTCGAGACCGCTCCTTCGAAGTAGTTATCGCCTGCGAGGTGGCGGAACACCTTTCAAAGTGCGACAGCCAAGAATTCATAGTTAGAGCCCAACGAATTCCCACCAAGAGATTTCCAATAACCACACCCAACGGTTCATGGTATCAGGATGAATCTTCAGGCTTTAGACTCTACTAGTTGCCGTGGTTGACGGGTGTGGGGGTGACTTCGCTAACTTCTGCGAAGCCGTTTCTGTTGGTGTCGCTCCAAGAGTAGATATACCATGAATCCGTCATGGTTGGGAGTTGGGATATCAGGACGGTCTTGAAGTATACGCCTGCGACGAAGGTACCATGCCAACCAAATCCCGAGAAAATTACCACAGTATTTCCAGCCCCGTCAGTGAAGGCCTCTATCAAACCCATATCCTGCGTGCCAGGGCCAAGCACAGAAAGCGATATGCTAGCAACCGGTTGGCCTAGGCGATTGTAATAGTACTCTGTGCCAGATACCCACCCGCCAACCAATCCCCAATGCAAAAGGGCGATTCCGTTCGACTCGTAGTAGTGAACTACTTCGTTGACGAGTGGCCCACCGAAGAGTACGATTATTTTGTTGCTTACCGTCGGCGCACCCGTAATCTGGTCAATGTAGGCACTGTTCGTGTCCAGGGCAATTGTCTGCGGCATATTCGTTAACGAACCGTACACGAAACCCAACGCCGTCCAATCCGTGACAGAAGCATAACCGACACCAGTGGGCTTCGGATGCGCAGTATTCCCATCAGGAAAAATAAAGTAAACCGAGTTCGCGGGGGCATTCAGAAGAACCGTTGAAAGTAAGTATAGAGGAGTTATTATTGTGAGCAGGACGGTTGCCGTATGAGTTGTTGCTCCACTTGTTCCGGTGACTGTGATTGTGAAGGTGCCTCGTTTCGCACCTTGAGTGGTTTTAATCGAGAAGATGGATTGATTTCCGGCGGAGCTGATTTGATTTGTCGTAGGGTTGAAAGAATAGTTGCCGTTTGGCAAGGATGACGCCGCACTAAGCGTAACTGGAGCGCTGAAACCTCCCAAGAAGACCCCAGTTACAGTGTAACTTGCGGTTGCTCCCGGCGCAATACTCTGCGAAGAGGGACTCATGCAGAGACAGAAATCGGGACTTTGAGTTTGAGCGGCTCTCACAGCGGAGCTCAGCACGATTTGTTGTGTCTGAACCTGCACGTTCGTGTCGATTGCAGCATTAGCATAGATGCCTTCTTCGAAGAAGTTATTCCAAATTCCGCCATACGTCGGAAATGTTTGGAGTGCGCTGGCGTAGGTGTTGAGCATGTTCGTGGTGTACGGGGTGCCGTATAGGGCGTTGTATGCGAACATCAGCTTGGCGTAGGCGACTGGAAGCCGCGGATCATTGAAAGGATTGCCACTCTGGTCTAACGTAACCCACGTCTGACCTGTAGTCCACACAATCCATTCTGAGACGAAACCAACATTTTGGAAATCTAGCCCGCCACCAGTCCAAAATTGAGGCGTATTGGAGAGCGCCGCCGATCTGTACTCCTGCACCTTATAGACCTTCCAAGCCAACTGAAGGAAATTGCACCAACTCGGCAGGCCTGAAACCTGCGCAACGTTACCAACCTCTAAGATTGCATCAACCAGTGGCTCACCATCAATCCTCGTATTCGTCGGAATCCCAGAGACCCCGTACATGCTGGAAGACGCAAGAAACGGACCGTTTTGCATTAGGTTTTGGAAACCATTTTGGGCCGCGGAGGTGGCTGAAGGGTTGATCCCCCACAACCAGAAACCGAGACTAGCATAGTAACTGTACAAATCGCTGCCCAACGTTCCCGCCAGGTTACTGTTGCCGGTCACCCTGCTGACGGCGGAGGTGACTTTGGTCGCCAAGGTTGGCGAATTCTGCTTTAGGAGGTACATGGCAATCAAGTATCGACCGTAATCGGCTGCGTTAGTGTCGAAAGACGCGCCTTGTTGCAGAGTATCACGAGAATACACACCATACGGAACCCCGGTGTTCGGGTCCAATGAGATCGAATTTAGCGAGGTAAGCACCGCAGTAACCCTGTTGAGAAAATCAGTATCAGAGAATAACCCCAGTTGATGCGCATTAATCACCGCAAAGATGTTCGATGCCAACCCCCAATATGTGAAGAAATTCCAGCAGGGGGTTGGGGTAAGGTAGGGTGGGTGGCACGCGTCAGCCGTCATACCAGTTGTGGGATTCAAAGCCACAGAGCCAGTCTGAAAATAAGTCCAAGCGGCCTGCGCCCAAGTATTCCAAGTACTCGCAGGAATTGATACCGCATGTGAGTTTGAAGCGAAGGCGCCTGGCACAAACGAGACAGCTAGTATGATGAAAACCACGGCAGCTACCTGCGACCAAGTTCGCAGTCTCACATTTCTCATTTCAAGCTCAGCGACCCATTCATCAAATCTTGAAAGACCCGCCCCTTATAAAATAACCCTTGGTCAAGCGCGCACAAAATGCTGAGAAATGCTAAGTAAATGCTAAGTAAATGCTGAGGATCGATCCATTTCTTCAGGCAGGTAGCTGCTCTCTCGAAACACTCCAATTTGGCCTATTGCGAGATGAACACGTGCCAAAATCTTGAGAATCGACCAGTCTCTCCTTACATCAGAAGACGCACTTGAATGCACTGAGAAAATAAGATCCTTCAGTTAGGTAACTGGCTCGCGTAATGAGCTTGGTCCAGATGGAGCACTGTCAACCCAAGTTTGCTCGTTTGCAGGATCAATGGGACGAAGTTCAAGTTGAGTTTCTCATTGAATGAATGACATGAGAAAAGGGTTTGCTCTTTGCGTTAGGAACAATGGTGGTTGTTAGGTTCCGTGGTTGACGGGTGTGGGGCTAACTTCACTGACGTCTGGGAATCCATTTCCGTTGCTGTCGGACCAGGAGTAGATGTACCATGAATCCGTCATGGTTGGTAGCTGCGAGATGAGCGCAGTCTTGAAGAATAGGCCTGAAACGAATGTGCCTTTCCAACCAAACCCCGAGAACACTATCACGGTATTCCCATTTTGATCGACGAAGGCTTCAATCAAACCCATGTCTTGACTTCCGCCGCCAACCGTTTGAACACTCATGCTTGCAACTGGCTGCCCTGCACGGTTCAAGTAGAACTCGGTACCAGAGCTCCAACCCCCAACCAAACCCCAATGCAGTGACGCAATGCTATTCGCCTCATAGTAATGGACTACTGAATTGACTAAAGGTCCACCGAATACGACGATTATGCTGTTGCTGAGCTTCGGCTGACCCGTGGTCTGGTCAACATAGTTTGTGTTCGTGTCCAGGGTTACAATTTGCGGCATATTGGCCAAGGAACCGTAAACAAAGCCCAGTGCTGTCCAGTCGGTAACGGAAGCATAACCGACACCAGTGGGCTTCGGATGCGCAGTATTCCCATCAGGGAAAATGAAGTAAACCGAATTTGTCGGCGCATTCAGTAGGAGGGTGCTAAGTGACGATAAGGGCGTCGTTACTGTGAATGAGATGAAGGCTGAGTGTGACATCCCTCCTCCGGTTCCAGTGACCGTGACCTGGTAGTAACCTCCTTTCACCGTTTGAGTGGTGCTAATTGTGAATTTTGAGGTCCCACTTGCGCTGAGCGTCTGAGGGCTGAAAGAGTAGGTGGCGCCTGAGATGGATGGCGTTGCACTAAGCGAGACTGACGAACTAAAACCTCCCGTGAAGGTAACCGAGACCGTGTAGGTTGCCGCCCCACCTTGAGCGACATTCGCGGAAGTCGGGTTCACGCCGACGGTGAAATCGGGACTTTGAGTTTGAGTAGCCCTTACCGCGGAGCTGAGCAGGATCTGTTGTGTCTGAATCTGTCCGTTCGTGTTGAGTGCGCCGGTAGTGTAGGTGCCTTCTTCGAAGCCATACGCCGTTGTCTCGAGGCTTGTGGCGTAGGTGTTGAGAAAGTTCGAGGTGTACGTTGTGCCGTAAAGGGCATTGTATGCGAACGCGAGTTTCACGTAGGCTGCTGGCAGGAGCGGGTCAGTGAGGGTATTGCCACTCTGATCCAGGGTAACCCAGGTCTGACCTGTGGTCCAGACAATCCACTCCGAAACAAAACCAGGTTTAGGAGGCGCAAAATCCAACCCGCCACCGGTCCAGAACTGGGGGGTATTGGAGAGAGCCGCCGACCTAGCCTCCTGTGCGTTATAGACCTTCTGACTTAACTGAAGAAAATTATTCCAGCTCGGTAGGCCTGTGACTTGAGATAGCCCGCTGGTCTCTAGGATTGCGTCAATGAAAGGTTCCCCGTCAATCTTCGTGTTCGCAGGAATCCCGGAGACCCCGTACATGCTGGAAGACG
>Ga0187882_1004651_pt1 | contig 11055 bp, 11 predicted proteins | sample June2016WEW_19_1_3_FD_132991 | JGI IMG/M metagenome (GOLD analysis project Ga0187882, IMG submission 132991) | Peatland microbial communities from SPRUCE experiment site at the Marcell Experimental Forest, Minnesota, USA - June2016WEW_19_150 | ecosystem: Environmental > Terrestrial > Soil >...
CCGCAAGAATTCGCAGGCGCCGGGGCGGCTCTCCCCCCCGAGCCGCCCCGGAGAGAAGAACAAAAGCAAAAAACTACCCTGGAACTCGCATTATGATTGGTACAGAAAACGGGGGCAGGTCACCTGACCTGTGCCACAGAGGTTCGAAATTCCGGGTCGAACAGAATGGTGACCTACTTGGCTTCAATACCAGGGCTTAACAGCTTTTCGCGATTCTTAGCTAGACGATATCTGGACAAAAGCGAGACGGAACTTGTCTTAAGGCGAGACAGAATATAGGTGATCTGCCATTTTCTTGGGTTAGCTTTCCAATTCGTAAAACGGTTTCTGAGAGCGTCTATCATTCAACGCCTTCCCAGCCCCCAGGCAGCTTTCCTTCTGTGGCTTCGGTCGTACGATGGATATATTCTCCCATATCTATGAAAATGCTGCACGAGCCAGCAACCTTACGACATATCGGCGACGTGGCTCGCCAGAACGAGAAATGGACGCCCGCGCGTACAGTCCTGCGTGCTGTTGGATTGGGATGTGGCCAAATAAGACTTGAATAGCGTCCTAGGTTACTTGCGCGGTGCCCTTGCTTTGGGAGGGCTACCACCGCGCCGGAACTCCACTCGGCTTAATAGCCCGCAGCCCAATCGAAACCTCGAAATCCGGATCACAGTACTCTAGATCGTCGTGTCGGAGATCTTCTATTGTAACGAGCATGAGGACTGTCGAAAGGGGGTGTAGCAAAGTTATCAGGAGCAATCTGCTCAAAGCGCCCACAACCAGCAGCACCAACGCGTACCTGCTAAATTTGTCCCGCTGCTCCGGCATTGTAAACCCTCCGGCGAACACCGGTGCCGACACCCATAATCCGATACGGAGGCGGAGAGAAGTCCGCACTTCCTTGCTCGGATGCGGAATGATAACGTCGCCTATCCGTGTCGTAAAGACCAGCGGGGCAAGCAGTTTGCGGAGGCACGGGTAGGAATGCGGAAGACTGGCTTGAAAACTAATCAGAAGTGGCACCGGCGCCCTGGGATGAGGTTGCGGTGATCCACAGCCAGACCCGCGTCAAGACGGTGTAGATAATGAGCATGTACAAGGGCACACAGAACCGGCGGTTATTTCCAAACTCCGTAAACGCCCCGAATGCTGAAACCCATAAGGCGATTGCGAAGGTAAGATATTCAAGTCTTGTAAATGCTTTCAGGCGAAAGAGAGCACAAGGGATGGAGAGCAAGGCCAGAACAAGAAAGGCGGCCTTGATTTCGCGGACCAAGAAGTTAGCTATTGCCGTCAGAAACTCGGTAAGTCTTATCTTGCCGCCCTGCGGCCACGCAACTTCATCATGGAAGGGCTCCCCCCAGAACTGGATCCAGCCTTGCTCGGCGCGCCGGAGGCAATAAAGGGGATGATGGATTTCCAGGTAAAGGGCCAGAGAAGCGAGTTCATGGGACACCTGGATTTCTGTTTTCCCCGTTCGCCTTTCCATTTCTGGCAGCGCGCTGCCATAGAAATATTCAGTGGTGCCGATAGAGTAGTCGCTGCTTTGCTCACGAGACTGTAGCCAGATATCCCGCAGCACTGCAAATCGGTCAGGAGCCAGGTCAACATAAGGATCAACCTGGTCCATTAATTGTTGGCCGGCGCGAGTTGTAGGGGAAAAATATCCGTTATTAAGATAGTTAAATCCGCACCAACCCAAAATGAAAACGATCACTGGGAGCGCAAAAGAGAGTGTCTTCTTGATGTTCTCACGCCTCAAAATCTTCGCGGGGGGCCAAAGAGGAACCAGGAAGCAGTAGTACACGGGCACCAAACAGATCATCAAGGGACGAGTCAAACCCGCCAAAGCCACGGTCAAACCCAGCCCCAACGGATACCGGATGTTGCTTTCTCCCGCACCGTCGCAGCGGGTGAAGAGCCAGAGCGAAGCCACGAGGAAGAAGTTCGTCAGCTCTTCTGTCCCGATCGAGGCCTCATAGACGAGAATTTCCGGAATAAGGCTGCCGGCAAGCCCGATGAGGAGTGAGCAAAGGCCGTGGCGGGTGCGGCGGAAGGCCATATCGAAGATCATCAAACTCGCCGCAACTCCGAGGATCGATTGTGCAACCCAGATCGCCCGAGGATTGAGGCCGCACAAGGCAACCAACAACGGGTAAACGGGAACGCGATCACCCAAGGCATGGAAATTAAACCGGAGAATGTCCTGGGCCGTCTCGATATACGAACCGTCGAACGGGGGGACACTAGAATAAAAGGGGCGCGGCAAAGTCAGCAGCAGTAATCTGCCCAAAGCGCCCACAACCAGCAGCACCAACGCGTACCTGGCAAATTTGTCCTTCTGCTCCGGCATGGCAAACCCTCCGGCGAACACCGCTCCCGCCACTCGTAATCCGGCACGGAGGCGAACAGAAATCCGCACCTCCTCACTTGGGTGCGGAATTATAACCTCGCCTATCCCTATTGGAAAGACCGCCGGGGGTTGAGCCCGACTTCCGCCATGGGATTTATGATCCTGACTTGACGTCCGGACCCGTGGGCGCCGGGCGGAGGAGGAGACAAGTCTTCGCTTTGTGCCGGAATCCGGAACTGATCCGCCGCACCATGCTTCCAAACAGTCGCCGCGTCAGGTGACTCTCGGCCAGCAGCAGCCAGTAATAGCGGGCGTGCTTGATCAATCGGCCACCCGTCTTCACCAACCGCTGCTGCAAGCTGGTCAACGACCAACCGTCGATCCTCTTCGGCAGCACCAGCCGCCGCCACAGGTTCCCCAGGTTGTAAGCGATCACGCTCAGCCACAGCCGCACCTCGTTCGACCGAAAGCGATGGCAGCTCAGCCGCGTCATTTTCACGGCCTGCTTCCCCTCCTTGATCCACTGCTCCGCCGTACCGCGCTTGTGATAAAACCGCACCACGGCCGGGTGGATGACCGGGGCGATCTCCGCCGTGGGCCTGTACCCCTCCGTGTGGCACGTCACAAGCGGGCCGCATGCGCTGGGGGATCTTGCTACGGTCATCGCAAGTCTTCTTGTCCTGCTTCCCGACAGTCAATCGGGTGAGCTGAAGGCAACGACGAGGCTGATGCTCGTTTGCCTCGCCGCTTACACGGCCGCTTCAACCAAGATCTCGATTTTTCCTCTGTCCGCAACGATTACTTTGATTGCCGTTTACAGGGCAGCGGCCCAGATCGGTTGGAGCAAGGCCACGGGGGTGGCATTCGGCCTCTGGGGTGCCTTCTATGGCCCGACCATCCTGTGGACCACATTACAGTGTGGATCACCGTTTGGCCCTGTGACCGCGAAGATGTTCCACTCGCACTATTTCGGGCCAGATACGATCGCGGCAATGGAAGGTCTAAAAGGCGAAATTTGGGAGGGAGGGACGGCGCTCCTCACTTGGCTGGCCCCATCTGTCTCGGTGGGGATTATCGTCGCCTTTGCGGCTATTGTTTTCGCAGCTCTGAAGCGCGAGCGGATGTTCAAGGTTCTTTTCGGGCTCGTCTGCGGGCCGGCAATTCTTATTGTCTGGCTGCTGCCGCACGAGTTCCGGTTCCTGGGTGGACTTCAATATGTTGTCCTCATCATGGGTGCGTGGGTACTATGGCCGTCCGGGCTTGGAACGCGCCTCATCGCACGATGGTGGTTGATTCTGTTTGGGGCATGCCTTCCGTGGCTGGCCGTCCAGGTCTACTACGCAAGCCCGGTCATCAAGTTTGTCTCGGGCATCGAAAGCCGCGATTCCTTTCTGCACCAGTATGCCGCCTTCACAGAGGATTTTCACGCCCTTGATCGCATTCTGCCTGCAAATGCTGTGCTTTACGTGGTGAATTCACGGCTCCCTTCCTACTATGCTCCTCGTCCCGTGATCTTCACACTGGAAGACCTTAGAGGACGGGGATCTTTGTATCGATTCGTAGTGGGAAGTGGTTCGCCTCTCGGGCAGGGTTCGCTGTCATGCCCGGAGACAGTCTATGAGAACCCCCACGCCGTTTCGGTGGTTTACCGCACACCCGGCCGGGCTGCAGTGCACGAACCGCTGAAGGTCAAGCGCTGTGACGTGGTTCACCCGGTTCGGCCCGATAGCTAGAATGCTCTCTTCGGCTTTTCTCTGCGATTCTCAATGAGTTGCTGGTCGTGCTACTGTTGCATCGGTAGCAGCAGGTGGAGGGGAGGATTCATACAACTTCTCATGAGCCCAAAATGGAAATCCTGGTTCCGAGTGATGCCTGCCGGCGAGGCCAATGTTTCAAGGGCTTCCGGCCGCAGCGAGCCTTCGCTGTCGGAGGTCCTCCTGATGCTCGGCATGATGTTTGCCGTACACCTTGTGACTGTTTGCAGGGTGCGCAGTTTTTGGGAGCTGCCTAACCTATGGTTCGATCGAAAAGACTACCTGGAAATAGCCACAATTGTTCGCTACTGGCACTTTTCGGGCGGGCCCATCCCCAAATTCTTTTGGGGGTTTCCTTACGCGATTGCCGGAATTTCCAAACTGTTTTCAATACCGGAACCCATGGCCGTGGTGATGATTTCGATATTGGGATCCTTGGCCGTAGGCATTCTGGTGCATCGTCTGTACGGGGGCTGGGTTGCCGCGGTTTTCATCTTCGTTGATTACCAGTGGATTGTGCTCTCGGTGGAGGGGGGCAGCGAACCGCTGTTTATGTGCTTGCTGTATGCTTCCTTCCTGGCGGTACGCTCCAGCCGGTGGAACACCGCCGCGTTGCTGGCGTCGCTCAGCACAACGGTCCGGCCGGTGGGAGTGTTCGCCCTGCTGGGGTTTGCAGCCGTCCTGGCCAAGCGAAGGAACTACCGGCAACTGGCAGTTATCACGCTGATTGGCCTTGCCATCGGAGTGCTCTACGTTGTTCCCCTGTGGATCATCCTGGGAAGCCCCTTCGCCAACTTCGCCGGTTACCGAAGGCACTGGGGACCTCGCGGGTGGCCACTCACTTATCCTTTCGGCGCCTTGGTTCCCAGCTACTTCTTAGCCTTTGATGAAATGCGGTGGACCTTGTTTGTCTTCTCCGCGGTCTGGCCGATCGTCGCGTTGATTGGGATTGTGGCGATGTGGCTCCCCCGTAATAGGCAGCGGTTTTCGCTGTATCGACCCGAAGCCCTGTTTGCCTGGATGTATGCCCTTTTCGTGATTACATATAATGATATAGATATTGCTTTGGCCTTGGACAGGTACTTGGCGCCGGGTCTGCCGTTGCTCTTGTTCGCTATGCGCGATTGGATTCCGCGCGACCGACGCTTGCTTTGGGGGGGAGCGGTCCTGTCGGCGCTGCTGTCAGCCGCAGTCGTGGTGGGCTTTAAGAACGTCTTTGGATTCAGACTGCCATAATTTCACGAAAGCGGCGCCGAATTCCAGCGAGCTAGACAGGTCGGGGATGACGAACGGACGCTGCGAAGCAAGCTACTGATCGGTTGCTTTTGGGGGAAGCTTTTGTGCCCTTGGGTAGGGGATGGCGGGCTGCCTGCCAGTCGAAAGGACGCTTAGAGTGCCATCATCCGGACCCGCTCAGTTTGTTTACGATGGCGGAGAGCTCGCCGCCATGGTCGAGGACCACAATTATTACGATTTTGCCGCACCCGGAAGAGGCTGGATGGCCCCCGGCGCCTAGCGTGGGACGCGCGAAAAAACAGGGCCAGCTGTGGCCCTCGTGTATACTGGAGCCCGGTCGGAGCAGCTGAGGCCGGAATCCTGATTCACGTTGAGGCCGTCTGCCGAGAAAGCTCTGGAACCTACACCCTGCGACAGCTCGCGTAGAACGGGCTCACAAGACACCAGGCATTCTCCTGAAGGTTCACTTCCTATGGCCGGAGATGCCGCAGAGACGAGTCGAAGCGAGGGACTGAACACCGCGATGACACTCGAACGAATAGCGCTGTTGTGGTTGCTGTTCGTTCTCATCTGCTTGGGGTTGGGGTACCCCGTCTTGAATCGGTATGACCCCACGAAATTGGAGGGAACTTCCGACGTGGGGGAGTATCGCGATATCGTCATGGGGCGCAAGCCCCAACGCGCCGCTGCGGAAAGCGGAGCCGACGCGCAGATCGCCCTGTCGGAGAACTATAGCCGCGTGCTCGTGCCCTACCTCGCTAAGCCGTTTTATTGGCTGGCGAAGGGCCACGCGCGAACCTGGGACCCGGCCCTCTTCGGACTGCTGATGGCGAATGCGATCTTTACGGCGACCACCGCCTGCCTGGTGGTGAGCGTAGGCTGTCGTTTGACGCTCAACGCTTCGACGGCGTTGCTGGGCGCCACCCTCTACTTGCTCAATTTTGTCGTTGCGAATCTCAATCTGGTCGGACTGATCGATTCCGGCGAAGGTTGTTTTGTGATGATCATGGTCTGGTCGTTGCTAACAGGCCGCTGGTTTCTGTTGCCCGTCTGGGGGGTATTCGGCGCGCTCGCCAAGGAAACCTTCGCGCCGCTTTCCGCGCTGTTCGCATTTGGTTGGTGGTTATCGGAGGCGCGGCGGGGCCGCCTTCAACTCTCTCGCCTAGCCTGGATATGCGCATTAGCTGTGGCGAGCCTGACCGCTGTAACCATCGCCATGTCAACTGCCGCGGGTGGGCTGATTTGGCCCTGGCAGTTTGCAGGGTATATGGGTGCCGGTGTCGGATTCCTGGCGGGATTGCGGGGGTGTATCCTTGACCACACTTTCTGGTATGTATTTATCTGGTTGCTTCCCCTGGGAGTCCTGCGCTTGCTCCGTCTGCCCCGGCCCTGGGTGCTGGCCTCTGCCCTGGCGTTTAGTGCGGCTCTAGCCATGGGCGCCTACAATAACGCGTTGGGCAACACCACCCGCGCGCTCTTTAATGTCGCGGGACCCATTCTTAGCCTTTCTGCGGCGGTCTTCCTTGCCGACCCGACGCGCGCAAGCGATGTCAGTCCGGAGGTCACCGCAGGTAGCTCTAATCGTCTACTTGGTTAGCAAATCGGGTGAGCTTGCCAAGGTTAAGGCGTTGTCATGAAATAACTGTGTGTCTCAGTGCGCCCCGACGACGCAGATTACCAGTGGGGCAAGGTCCCACCCAAGTAATTGTCGGTAAGACTTGGTAGCTAACGAGCGGTTCGATTCAGACGCCCAGGGTGAGAGTGCGATAGGACTGGCGGCCCATCTCGCCCTCATGCGAGCCGGCGAGCAGCAAGCTCTCCCGGCCAGGAAGACAGCGCCCTTGCAAACAGGGGCAAGAAGGGCTACAGTGCCACTGGGGGTAAGTGGATTCGATTTCGTGGGGACCCCGAAGAGGGTGAATTTATTGCACAGTTGCTGCACAGCTCACCGTCTTACGAAGTCAATTCGCTAGAATAAAAGCACTTGAACTCAGCGGGAGTAATTCAGCGGTAGAATGCCAGCTTCCCAAGCTGGACGTCGCGGGTTCGATTCCCGTCTCCCGCTCCATTCTTTTTGTCAGATTGTGCCCCTGCCGGCGATGAGCCGAAACATTCGTTTTCTCGATTGACAGATTGCGATAGACTCTGCTGCCCGAAATCCTGCACGCGGCGGAGGTGTCCGGATGGTTCCAACGAAGGATGTCATTGTTGGCATCGACATGGGGGGGACCAGCCTACGAGCGCTCGTCGTGAATCCCCAGAACGAAATTCTGGCGGTCGAGAAGACGCCCACCAACGTCGCGCAGAAGCCGGACGGATTGATTCGGGACCTGGCGGCGCTGGTCGAGGACGTGGTGCGCGCAGCGGGCCTGCGCAAATCGCACTTGCGCGCCGTCAGCATCGGGGCTCCGGGGGCTGTCGATCCCGAGCGTGGTGTGGTTTATCACGCGCCCAACCTGGGATGGGATGCGGTTCCTCTTAGTGCGAAGCTCGGGAAGCTGTTGCGCGTTCCAGTCTTCGCCGAGAACGATGTGAACGTGGGCGTCGTCGGTGAGCATGCTCTCGGCGCCGGGCAGGGGGCGCAGGAGCTCGTGGGCATTTTCGTGGGGACGGGCATCGGGGGCGGGATCATCTCCAAGGGCCAGCTCTATCTGGGCGTGCGGGGTGCGGCGGCGGAGGTCGGTCACATGATCGTTAAGGTGGATGGACCTCTTTGCGGTTGTGGGAACCACGGGTGCATCGAGGCCCTGGCCAGCCGCACCGCCATGGAGCGCGACGTGCGCGCGGCCATCCGCGCCGGGCGGAAAAGCAGCGTGCTCAAAATCATGGCAGAGCGCGGCAAGGAGCGCATGACCAGCAGCATCATCCAGCGCGCGCTCAAGAAAAACGATCCCGTGATGCGCAACGTGATGAAACGCGCGCAATACTACCTGGGAATTCTCGTGGCGAACGTTGTTAACATGCTCGATCCTGAGTGCGTGGTGATCGGCGGCGGAATTGCTGAGCGCCTGGGTGAGTACTACGTTGCGCCGGTCCGAAAGACTGCCTACGCGAATTTCCTGCGACGTCACGACGCGGAAAAGGTGAAAATCGTCTCCGGCACGCTTGGTGACAACGCGGGGCCACTCGGTGCAGTCGTTCTAGCGCGAAAACGGTTAAGAAAGTAGGTGTGGCCCTGCGGGTTTGAATGAACCCACGCGGGGCTCCTGCAGCAGGGGCAGGGTAGCCCCTCGTCCCGCTCTGCGGGAGGAGGGCTGAACCCTCAACGCGCTTCGGGGCGAACGGTGCGCTCTGTTCCGCGACCAAACACTGGAGGAGTAAATCCGTGAGAGGTCTGAAGCCGCTCGTTCTGGTTTTGCTTTTTTCGGTCGCAGGCACAACGCGAGTTGCGCGGGCGGACGAGGCAGCCAGCGCCGTCGTCGTCGTGAAGGTGGGGCGCATGCTGGATCTGCGATCCGGAAATTACCTCGCCGATCAGCTCATCCTGATCGAGGCCGGCAAGATTCGTGAGGTCGGCGCCGAGCGGGATCTGCAGCCTCACGTACCACCCAGTGCACAAGCCATTGACCTCTCCCGGTACACGGTTCTGCCGGGACTGATCGATGCGCACACGCACCTGACAGGTGACCCGGGTACAGAAGGCTATCGGGGTCTGGGCATCTCGGTCCCGCGCGAGGCGCTGACCGGCGCGCGCAATGGCCGCGTAACTCTGGAGGCTGGTTTCACCACGGTTCGAAACGTCGGAGCAAATGGCTACGCCGATATCGCCTTGCGAGACGCCATTAACGCCGGCGACGTTCCCGGCCCGCGCATTGAGGCCTCCGGGCCTGCGATCGGCATCACGGGGGGTCATTGCGACAACAACTTATTGGCGCCGGAGTTCCACTTCTTCGACCTCGGGGTTGCGGATGGGATCTCGGCCGTGATGGCCAAGGTTCGTGAGAACGTCAAGTACGGCGCAGACGTCATCAAATTCTGCGCCACGGGTGGCGTGCTCTCGAAGGGCGACAGTCCGGACCGGGAGCAATACAGCCCCGAAGAAATGCGTGTCCTTGTCCAGGAGGCGCACCGCTTGGGCCGCAAGGCCGCTGCCCACGCGCACGGGGCACAGGGGATCAAAGACGCCGTCCTGGCCGGAGTCGATTCTATTGAGCATGGAAGCTTCATCGACGACGAAGATATTCAACTGATGAAGGAACGTGGAACCTATCTGGTCCCAACCCTGTACCTCAGCGACTGGTTTATGGAGAACTATCGCAAGTTGGGTTTGACCGACGACATGGTGGCGAAGGCTAAGTACGTGTTGCCCGCCGCGCGGCAGAACGTGGCCCGTGCCTTCCGCGCGGGCGTCAAGGTGGCTTTTGGGACGGACGCCGCGGTTTACCCGCATGGCCTTAACGCTCACGAATTCGCGGTTATGGTGAAGCTGGGCATGACGCCGCTGGCAGCCATTCAGGCAGCCACGATCAACGCTGCGGATTTGCTCGGGTGGTCTGACCGCGTGGGCTCTCTTGAACCGGGCCACTATGCCGACCTGGTGGCGGTTGAGGGCGATCCTCTCAAAGACATTACGGTTCTCGAAAACATGAAGGTTGTGATGAAGGGTGGCGAGGTTGTGAAAGGCGTCTCGCCTGACCGATAAGCAACGCGACTTGCCGGCAGCATTACGGTTTCATTCCCGGCGTCCGCGACCAAGATGGCAAACGCTCCGGCAACTCCTGACGCGCAGACTGCCCATCGTGCGAACCAGCGGAATGCTCTGACCGCGGGCTTCCTGGGCTGGACGCTGGACGCCTTCGACTTCTTCGTGCTCGCCTTTGTGCTCGCTCCCGTGGCGCGGGATTTCCGGGTTTCCATTCCTGACATCGCACTGACGATCACTGCGAGCCTGGCCATGCGGCCAGTGGGTGCGGTCATCTTCGGCCTGATGGCCGATCGCTATGGTCGCCGGCTACCGTTGATGCTCGACATCATTTTCTACTCGGTCATTGAGGTCCTCTCCGGCTTGGCGCCGAATTACGCCACCTTCTTCGTCTTGCGACTCCTCTACGGGATTGGCATGGGTGGCGAGTGGGGCGTCGGCGCATCACTCACTATGGAATCAGTCTCTCTGAAGTGGCGCGGGATTCTCTCCGGCGTCCTGCAAGAAGGTTATGCGCTCGGTTATCTTTTGGCCGCGGCGGTCTATTACCTGGCGTTCCCGCACTGGGGATGGCGTTCGTTGTTTTTCATCGGCGGCCTGCCCGCACTCCTCACACTTTTCATTCGCGCCAGGGTGAAAGAGACCGAAGCGTGGCATCACTCGCGCACCGATTGGAGAAGCTACTGGGGCGCGGTTGTCCGCCATTGGCGGTTGTTTCTTTATCTGGTGCTGCTGATGACCATGATGAATTTCATCTCGCACGGCACTCAGGATTTGTATCCCACTTTCCTGCAGCGGCAACGCCACTTCAGCCCCGGAATCACGGCAATGATCACCATGATCTCCATGGTTGGAGCCATCTGCGGTGGACTGGCGTTTGGTCATTACTCGGACCGTCGGGGGCGTCGTCGCGCCATGGTCACCGCGGTAATGTTGGCGTTCGTGCTGACTCCCGTTTGGGTTCTGGCGCCCAACGTGCCGCTGATAGTTGGCGCGGCGTTCCTGATGCAGTTCATGGTGCAGGGCGCGTGGGGGGTTATTCCCGTCCATCTGAACGAACTATCGCCCAACGAGCTGCG
>Ga0187882_1004652_pt1 | contig 11053 bp, 11 predicted proteins | sample June2016WEW_19_1_3_FD_132991 | JGI IMG/M metagenome (GOLD analysis project Ga0187882, IMG submission 132991) | Peatland microbial communities from SPRUCE experiment site at the Marcell Experimental Forest, Minnesota, USA - June2016WEW_19_150 | ecosystem: Environmental > Terrestrial > Soil >...
AAAATTGGCGTTTTCAAACCGGACCGATTTCTTTATCGAGTAAAAGAACAGATCCCAGATGATCTGGGCAATCTTGGAGATCGAAGGATTGTGGGTCGCTTCCGCGAACGCATAATGGAACTTGAGATCAATAGCCGCCAGATCGTCCCAATTCGGGTTTTCCTTGTCATAGCTTTGCTCGAATTCGAGAATGGCATCCTCCATCTTCTGGATATCCTTTTCATCAATCTTGTCCAGCAGGATTTCCATGATCCCCGTCTCGATCATCTTGCGCACCTCCAGCAGCTCGTGGGGCGTCCGGTTGCCCATGATGAGACTGAAGATCATCGGATCAATGACGGAAGGAGATATCTCGCTGGCAATGTAGGTGCCATCCCCCTGCCTGATCTCTGCCACCCCGATTGCAGCCAGCATCTTGAAGGCCTCTCTGACCGCCGTCCTGCTCACCCCGAAGTTCTGAGTCAGCTGAATCTCCGTGGGAAGCTTCTGCCCGGGCTGGAGCTCTCCCTTGATCAGAGCTGACTTGATGTAGAGGAAGATTTTCTGGACCAATGACTCTTGCTCTTTGATTTTTACACCGAATGCCAAGGCGATCTCCTTTCTGAAGTATCGTCATTCATCATACATAACAAGGCTTTGTTTTTCAAAGGCCACGTCAACTGAGTTGCCGGTCTGCCCCTGCCTCCAACCCTATTCAAAAGCAATCGCCCTCACCGGGAACGACTCGAGCCCTCCCATCTTGGCCGGGATTGCGAAAAAAAGGAACCGCTGCTTCTGCAGCTCGCCAAGATTCGTCAGGCCTTCAATGAGAGGTATATCGTTCGAAAGCAGCAGGTCGTGCGTATGGTATTTATCAAGTGCCTTGAGCCGGTATTCGGGGTTTTCGCCATAGACCGTATCATCGATCCCCGCCATCTTGATGCGTTTTCTTACCAGATACTCCGCCCCTTCCTTTGCCAGGAAGCAACGATTTTCCACAGAATGTGGCGAGTTCCCAAACAGGACAATGTCCCCCTCCTTGATGGGAAATCGATCAAGGATTTCTTTTCCTATGGGAGTGCACGGTGGCAGAGCACGACAGTCGACGAGGACCGCTACTCCGAAAAAAGCGGTAAGCGGCAATTCACTGATGTCTTTTGCCTCCCTATGATATCGAGGTCTGATGTAGTGTATCGGAGCTTCGATGTGAGTAGATATGTGGCTTTCCATGCTGATTCTGTGCATCAATTCCCCTGGGGGATACGTGAACGGCTCGATCTGGTATAGTCGCGCCCCGGTCTCAAAGGGGCCCGAGGCCTTTCCAGGGGTGACCTTCTTGCTCAAGTCGACGAGATGTGCTTGCACCAGAAATGCATTAACATCGCTTAATTCCATATCAACTCCCCCGGGCCCGCGGTCCTCTGCTACTCTCGATTGCCTGACACAAATCGCTCCAGCCCTTGATAAAGCTATTCCTGAATCTTTGGAGCGGAGCAAAGCCTTTGAACTCTTCGGCCTTCAATCCGTCCTCGCAGTAGGCCTGGGCAAAGACATTCAGCTTTTTGCGCAGCTCCTCGATATCTTCCTGGGGATCCCACGCGTCTATTCTCGCAATCACAGGCTGGTTGGAATTGATCAGTTCCTTCATCGTGTCCCAATTGAGGGTTATATGGAAATCGCCTCCGACAAACTCCGTGAAGTGCTTGGTGCCGCGGGCCCCGCCCCCGAGGAGCGTGATTCCGTACCCTCTGCTCTTGACTACCTTATATATCCTGCGAGCTACTATACATCCGGCTCGAGCGACCAGTTCCGGATCGACGTCGATTCCTTCCGCGACAACCCTGCTTTTGATTTCCTCGTCAAAGATCCCCGTGATGTGAGTGAGAAAAAACGGGGGAAAGCGGCCGGTGACCTTCGATGTCTTCCTGTGCAGCTCGCATACGGCAATGGCCTGAGAGAGAGAGAAACATTCCGTAGCGCAGACAGGAATGCCCCGACCTATGAGGTATTCAATAGCCTTCATCCCTGACTCAGTGGCCGGAACCTTTGCCATGTAGTTTGGCCCCAGGTTTCCATGGCGAAGTGCAGCCTCGACGATCAATTCCGGGTTTTCATCCCTGTTGGGGTTGTCTTGCATGGTCACGAATCCCTGTGTTCCAGCGCTTTCGGCGTATAGGGGGAGAAACGCGTCCATGAAACGCTTTGTCACTTTTTGATAGATGATATCGGCGGCCGTATCGACGTTGTCGATTTCCCTGGCAGCCCTCTGAATGAGAGGTCTGATATAACCCGGCTCTCGCTGCAGCAATTTTGAGCAATATGAGGGATTGGTCGTTCCCGAAATTGCACCCGCGGCTATTGCCATCCGTGTTTCTTCGCTCGTTGGGTTGTTGATCCAGACGCGAGTGGACGTTTCCGTTGTGATGCGATGGAAGTAATCTGGGCTCATTGACGTGGTCTCATCTTCATGTGCTGTATAAAAGCTCAATCACCCCATGAATCATCATACGTATTATATAATATGTATCAATTCCATGTCAAGCCCATCTGCGTCATATCTGAAGGCGCTGTGCCCAATCAAGTTTTTTTCAATTCTTATATCTGAAAGTGCGGCGCCACAAAATTCTATTCGTCCTTCGTGAAAACCTACCCCTCTCGCAATGCCTGCCACTACGGCCGCTTCCACCTAGCTTCTGTCACCAAGGTATCAGAAGCATTCATCCACTTCGGCGACTACCGCTACGGCGTCGCCCGGGTCCAGTGCAGTAAACCCCACAGACGGCAGCGCGGTCACTCCTGGCGACATTTCCGGCCGCGTAGCGGACTGCAAGAGCCCCGAGTGCCGCGGCGAGCTCTTCCGCTCCTTTACCTGCCAGGGCCTCCCTCTCTGTCCTTCGTGCTCGCAGAAGCGTGCTCTCTTGTTCGCGGAGTTCCTCAGCCGCCGTCTATTCTTGAGGCTCCCCCTTCGGGCGTTGAACCCTTCTTTCGCTACCACCCAGAGCTGTTCGCCGAAGTCAGACGCCTGATCAATCGCCTGGTACGTCAGTTCCACGCCGGCGCCGCAGACCAGTCCATCCGTAGTTGTGGCGGTATAGCCTGCCAGAGCTGCGTCGGCGGGGGGAGGCCAGCAAGCTTACCGGTGCGGCAAAGATCGGTGTTGCGGCAGAGCGGATCATGCAGGCTCATCATGCGTATCGCTATTGCCGCTTGCAGCTTGAGCAAGGACGCTTCTCCTTCGAAGAAGACCCCCTGCGCCCGGAGCATGAGAAACGAATTAAAGGCAAATACCTCAGCTCAATCTGCGAGGCCAGCCTTGGCGCGATGGACGCGGTGCGTAAGAGTAACGTGGGCGTTCTCATCTGCTCCCTGATCCTCTATGGCCATCGTGAGATCGACAGCGAGGTTAATGCCGGTTATGAAGGAAGCACCGCGAAACCGGCTTTCCCGGCGGCCTCCCGCATTCGCCCATCGAGGGTGACGATCTGGATGGGCTCGTCGTGATACGGCTTGAAATACAGGGCGGTGGCGACGTGAATCGCATCCAAGGATCGGCAATTCGACAGGAGGGAGTTTTCCCTGATAAGGCCAAGAATATCCTCGTCGATCCGTTTGCAGTTCAGCTCTTCGAGGAATGCTTCAAGCAGACGGATCCGCTCCCTGCACCAAGGACTGTCCGGGGCGAGTTTCTGAAGCGTGGCTGCCCTGCGGACACCGATCACGCACTCGATCTTGGACAATATCGACGAGAGGCGGGTCTCCGCCAAGTCCCACAGCGATGCAATGAAACCTTGCGATTCCTGCCCCAGGATTCCGGCAAGCAGGATGCTTGAATCGAAATATCCCACCATCAATCGGCCTTGATATTATCCATCAACTCCTGGATATCCACAGGCACGGAGGGTCTGGGAACCTCCAGCAGCTTGGCCAGGGACAGGGGTTTTCCGGTTTTTGCCCTTGTCACGCTTCCGCGGCGAGTTTCCTCATTGAGAAAGGCCTCCCATCTGCTTACTTTTCCCTGGAACGGTTGCGTGGGTCGATGGATTTCAGCGATGACTTCATCTCTATCCATTACGAGGATCGTCTCGCCTTCCCGGACCATCCTGAGGTATTTGCTGAGATTGTCCTTGAGAACCTTTGTTCCAACAGCCTTCATGAAAAGAAGGTAGCTAAGTTAGCTACTTTTGTCAATTGAGAAAAAAAATGACAGCGCTGTCAAGAATGCTTGAGTTTTCAGTGCGCACGCTGTTGGCTGAAGAAAAAGTACGCGGGTGTCGCACGCGGGTATGAGTGTTCGAACCCTGATGTGGTGCAGCCGCGTATACCCTTTCAATTCAGACCCTCGTCACGCAAGGTGAGCAGCATCTCCACGGCCGCGTCAGGCAACAAGCTGCTTCTCAATGTGGCGATGGGTTCATTGCCAGGCACGCTCGATGATGAGATCCTTCATGGGAAAATGTTTCACATTGAGGGTATAGATTTTGCCGCCGGTCTTCATGACGGTCGCAGCGAGCAAGGCGTCCGCGATGTCGATGCCGTGAGCGGGATGGAACTCGTGATACAGCTCTCCACCCAGGTCAACGATTCCGGAATCGATCGGGGCTGTCTCAAATAGGCTGAGAAGGAGCAGGGTGTCCTTCCTTTCATGCGGCTTCATGAAGAAGACGATTTCCGCCCGTTGGAGCGCTCCCAAGCACAGGATATTCCGTGGGTCCTTCCGCATGCGCCGGAGAAAATCGAGGGCTTCGCGTTCCCGCCGAAGATGCCAGATGAGGATATCGGAGTCGATGTACGCTCTCATCGGGACCGGCGGGCGAGAGAGTTCCTGAACGCGGAACGCGCTTTCCGCAAGGTTGTGGCGGCGGATTCGCGGCGATTCCAGGCCCCCCAGGTCTCTTTCAAAACGTCGAAGGGGGGTTCTCCGCTGCCATGCTCCGCATATCCTCGCAGCGCCTCCTCGAGTATTTTCTTTTTTGATTTGTGGTGCTTATGGGAAAGGGCATCGAGGAGGATCGCGATTTCTTCGTCGATACGCGCCGATAGGATCCTGTCCATATGTAAGTAGAATAATGTAAGATTCACCGTTTGGCAAGAGCCCACCAAGGATACGCCGCTGATTCTTTCGACCCTGATCGCGCCATACTTCCATGTTGATTGGTCGGCTGCACACACGGGGGGAGCCCATGGGCCCCAAAAATCTGAAGAGGGTGAACCTGTTCAGAGTTTGTTTGCCGCGCTTGTCTGCTGCCGCAGCAAGGTGAGCTGGCAGATGCGCGGTGGTCGTGCCGCAACACTTTCTTCTTCTTGGTTAACAATAGAACTAGAATGGATAATATTCCATTTTAGTTGAACCGAAATGGAGTAATATTCATGAAGAATATCATCCCTCGGACACTGCGGATCAGTCTTCCTGAGCGCCAGTCCGCTTTCCTCTGGGGCCCTAGGAAAACAGGGAAGACCACCTACCTTAGGACGGCGTTCCCAAACAGCATCACCTATGATTTTCTGAGGACAGAGATTGTTCTGGAAATGTCCAAACATCCATCCCTGATCCGCGAACAGCTATCGGCCCGCCATCCGAAGGGACTGGCATATCCGATAATCCTCAACGAAGTTCAGAAGGTACCGGCGATCCTGGACGAGGTGCATTGGCTGATCGAAAATAAGGGCCTCAGCTTTATCCTTTGCGGCTCCAGCGCCCGCAAGCTGAAACGCGGCAAAGCAAACCTGCTGGGGGGAAGGGCGTGGCGCTTCGAGCTATTCCCCCTGGCCACCGCGGAGTTGGAATCCCCTGATTTGCTGAGAGCCCTCAACCGGGGATTGATCCCATCGCATTACGAGTCGGAGCAATGGCGGAAATCCCATGGAACGGCGGGTGGGTGAGATTCGCATCGTTCCCTGGCGCAGCTTCCTTGGGGAGCTCTGGTCCGGGGACATCATCCAATGACACCAACAGCGCCCTGTCTTTCTCAGCCTCACCACGGGGCCTCTTCACGTGGCTGATCCCTGATCTGCTCAGCCAAGGCTTCCCTCCCGTGTATCCGGTTATTGCGATCCTGCCTTCCCGAGGCAGAGCCGATCCAGGAATCGCTCCAGGTCCGGCATGCACTCCGCTGAGTTGAAGCGGATATCCTCGTGCACGTACTGGTCCCTCACTCTGAACGCGACGGTGACCCCTGCCTTCTCCAGCTCATCCCGGAATCGGACCGCACTCGCGATAGGGACGACTGTGTCTTTTCCGCCGTGGAGTATGTAGAATGGCGGATCGCCGCGGCTGATGTATCGGAGGGGATTGGCAGGGATCTCCTTTTCGCTGTCCGCCTCAGGTTCGTATCCGAGCAACTGCCGTGCCGAGGCGTATGCGCCGCCGCTGAGCTCAGCCAGGTCGCTGGGAGCGCACCACGCGACGACGGCGACGATGCGGCAGGGGCGATTCCCACTTTCTAGATCCGCCGATGTGCCGACCACGCTGGCGAGGTGCCCGCCCGCGGACATGCCCCAAATAACGGTTGCCGCCGGATTAATGCCGTACGTTGCCGCGTTGGCTCCCAGCCACTGGATCGCCGTTCGGATCTGTTGAAGCTGCGCGGGCCACTTCTCCTCGTAGCTCAGGGAGTAGTCGACGCTGGCCAGTGCGTAGCCCCTGCTTACCTGATCCATTGCGCCCTGCTCAATGCATGATTTGTCGAGTGTCTTCCAGGCTCCCGAGTGCAGCCACACGATCAAGGGATGCGGATTGCCGCGGCCCGGCGTGTAGATGTCCAGTCGCATGGACCTGCCGTTGAAGACGGTGTACTCAATATCCCTGAATATTTGAGCCTGGGCGGGTATCCTGGGCCTATAGCGATGGCCGCTCGCCCAGATCAGGATCGGCTTCCGGTTCATATACACCGCCACGGCCCCGGCGACGCAGATTAGCACGATGAGGAGAATCGAGCCCAGTCGAATGAGGACCGGCATCAGCACTTTATGCATATGCTAACCCCTCAGGATCTCCCACGCAAGCACCGCGGTCGAAGGTCAAACGTCAGGCGATGCCGCCGTGTCGTGTTGTATCAGCAATGCATTCCGACGTAGATCATTGCTCATGCACGCATGCGGGATCAGAGGGACCTCAGCAGTGCCTTTCCCTCATCGCCGCCCAGCTTTTCTGCGTACGCGCGCAGCCCTTGGACGTCAGTGATTCTCTCAGCCTTGTACGCCTTATAGGCGGCAAGGAGAGCCTTCACGCCGGAGGTTGGCCCGTCGGGGTGGCTGTACACGGAGGTGCCCGCAAGAAACATCCTTCCGGTTTCCCCGAGTGCCATCATGTTCGCTCCGATCACCTTGGGCCCCATGCCGCCCGCAATGGCAAGGGTCATCCCGTGCATGCCTTCCAATCCGTTTTCACGCAGAGTGGCGAGAATTGCCGGTTTCTCGACGTCCAGCGGGCGGAGATACCCGTTCATCGTGGGCAGCTGCATGAACGCAGCGCCGAAGAGGCCCGCCAGCATGTACATGACCCTGGAATCAATGCCCCAGAAGGGCGATCCGCATGTCACGTTCATTCCCGCCGTGTGGGCGTAAACAGGCACATCGTATTTCTCTACGAGCGCTGACAGAGAAAGGAACCCGCCCGAATAGTAGGGAGAGAACATCAGAGCATTCGCTCCGGCTTCAAGCGCGGCGCGGGCATATGCGTCAATGGAATCCACATCCGTTGTGATATGGGGGGCGAATAAGAATCTCTTTCCGCGCGCCTTTCCCTTCAGCGCGAGATCAAAACCCGCGGCCTTCAGGTCCTGGACCACCCTTCCCACATATCGGGACACCTCCTTCAAAGTCAGGTGCATGTTCTCGTCAGCCTTCGTGAACCGAGCGCCCGCTGTGGCCGCCTCCACGACGCTTCGGGAAAAAAGCTCAGGGGTGAGCCCGGTCTTCGGCTTCACGATCGTCCCGATGAGGGGCTCATCATCATCAAGCTCGAGGTACGACCGAATTCGCGCATGCGGCCAGCGCGTACCGATGCACCGGCTCTGCAGAGCGGCAGGCAGTTTCACATCGACGATCTTCGCGGCACGATAGAAAGAAAAGGCGGAACACGGCTCGCTGGCCGCAGCCATGAGGAACTGGCTCAGCGGAAACCGCCCGTCGGAACGCTTGTCAAAAAAGGCAAGAGGATAAGCAATCGTAATGAGGCCGGCCTCCCCACCGGAACCTGATTCAAGGAGGGTCGCGGAGGTCGCCCAACTCATGAAGGAGTCGTAGCCGTCGGGCTTTCGTACTGCCGCGTCGCCCTCGGCGTGCCACGGCTTCAAAGTCCCATGCTCGAGCACCATTCTGCCCGCTCGGGCGATGCCTTCGAACGGCGCGCCATCATGGTTCAGGCTGAAGTAGTATGTCACTTCCACGGCGGAGCCGCCCTGATGCCGGTCTGCGTTGAGCGCCTCGAGGACCTTTGCTTCCATGCCGGGAGTGGAGACAGGGATTCGGCCGATGTAGGGATGATCTGATTCGCTGGCGTTCAAGCGTGCCGTGTCAGATCTTCTCTCTACTGCCATGGGGCCCCTCTCCGCGGATGTAAGGATTTCTTCGATGCGCTTTGTCTCGGCGGAGGAAAGCGCCCACCACCGTGGCATTGCGCGTTCGCACGCATTTCACTGTTGCTTGCTGTATGCTAATATACCATCGTCATTATAGAATGTCTTTGGCTCAAACATGCTGCCGTGCCACAGTGCGTGCGCAGCTTGAACGGCACCTCCGCGTCTCCGCTATTCAAAACAACCACAACTATCTTGCCGTCAGGTCTCCGCGAGGCGGTCACTTCGAGCGCATCCGTGTAGGTGCTGCATGCAACGCGCTCCGAGCCCGGAACAATAAACCGGGAAAAATGGCCCAAGTAATAATATGAGCTTTGAAATTCCAGCGTTCCGGTCTTGGTATCGGCAATAATGGGCGCGCTGCAGAAGTTGCCGACATGATTGGGCCCGCCGTGTTCATCAAGGATGAGGTTCCAGTCGCACCATCCCGATGTCCAGTGATTAAGGTCGCCGATAATATCGTGTGCGTATTTTTCACCTGTGTCCCATGTCCCTACGCTGGCATGAGAATGGCACCCCTCCGTAAAGAGCATCATTTTATCCGGATAAAGGTGGTGGAACGTTTCAAGCTCCTCAAAGTGATCCCCCGAATACCAGTGAAACCCTATGCCTGCAATCTGTTTTGAAGCTGCCTTGTCTGAAAAAATCGTCTGGCCGCGCTCGACAAGGCGTTCCTTGTTATGGTCCCATACAAAAATCTTGACGCTGCCGAGTCCGGCTTTTTTCAATGCCGGACCAAGATACTTTTTGACGAAATCGCGTTCTTCCTCGGCCGTAAACACGCACGAATCCCAGCGCTGTGTTGCCTTGGGCTCATTCTGCACGGTGATGGCCCATATTTTCACTCCTTTTGAGGCGTAGACCTTGAGATACTTGGTAATATACCGCGCCCATAGTTCGCGGCATTCAGCCTTCAGCTTGCCGCCTTTGTTCATGGCGTTATTCGTCTTCATCCAGGCGGGAGGACTCCATGGCGATGCGAGCAAAGTGAGGCCCTTGCCTGCTGTTTTCTGCGCCTCCTGAATAAACGGGATAAGCGCCTGCTCATCGCGCGCAACGGAAAACGTTTTTAGCTCCGTATCGGCACGATCGTCCACGTACGCGTAATTTCCCAGCGAAAAGTCGCAGCTATTGATGTGGGTGCGGCACACGGCATACCCGTTTCCTTTCTCGGCGTCGAAATAGGCGGACAGAACCTGCTTTCGTGCGCGCGGCGGGAGTTTATAAAAAGTATAAGCAGCAGCTTCGGTAAACGCCCCGCCGAATCCAAGAATCTTCTGAAACCGGATCTTCTCGTGGATATTAATGAGCTGGTTCTCCGACTCAGTGTCGTCAGGATTACACACAAGGGACCTTTTCTTTGCTATTCGATCTTTAGTTCCCTGTGCGGTGAGGAACACCTCTATTGTTCTCTGCATCTTTGACATATTTCCCCCTGTCTTTTGTTGTTCACAAACACCGTTGCCATTCAATCCACTCATCGTCACCTTGTCGATGAGACATTCACCAAGATTAGGGTCATATCACGATCACTGGCTTCCTGTCAAAGTGACGACAGCAATCCCACTGCTCCGATAGCAGCGGCAGGAAAGGGGCTTTGTTCATCCGCGGCGCCGCGTGTATGATACGGTCAGGAGACCTCATGGCAATTCAAAAAGCAGCACCCGTGCGATCGTCCAAGAGCGTGGGCCATCGAAGCGGCTTCAGCCGGCTCCGAGACCGCAAGCGTTTTCTCCTCGTTGCCCTCGGAGTCTTGTACGCGTCCATGGCTGCCGGCGCCGTTCCAGCGGAGCGTGAGCCCGATTTTTCCGGATGGAGCCAGGTTCGAACGGAGCATTTTATTTTCGTGTATGAGCCCCGGGACAAGGAGGCGGTTCGCGAGCTCCTCTCTTTCGCGGAAGAAGCCTATGCGGAGGTGACGCTTTTCCTGGAAACAACGCCGCGGGAGATCTGGGTTGTGGTCAGGGGCCGGGTCGATGCCGCGAACGGGTACACCACTTCCTCGCCCCCGCATATCGTTCTCTACCTGGCCCCGCCCTCGGAACCGCTCATCGGCCTGGACGCATCGAGCTACCTGCGCCTGCTCTTCGTCCACGAGCTCACGCATTACGTCAATTTCCAGTATGACAGGGGCGCCCTGTCGCTGGGGGAGAACCTGTTCGGCCCCGGGATAAAGAATGTCGAGGCCGTCTTCTACGGGTACGCCATGATGGAGGGCATCGCCACTGAAACGGAAACCCTCTTCACGGATGGAGGACGCGGCCGCAACCCCTTTTTCGAGCTTGAACCACGCGCTCTCGCCCTGGAGCACTCGTTCTTCTCCCTGAGGCATGTTTCCTTCGGATCGAGCTTCCCTCCGTATGACCGTGTCTGGCTGGGCGGCTATCTCTTCGTGCATTATCTCCTCCAACAGTACGGGCCCGACGTGATCAGGAAGGTGCACGCGGCCTACGCCGCTTCTCCGTTGCTCGGCCCCTGGGCTGCTGTCCGCCGCGTTA
>Ga0187882_1004654_pt1 | contig 11047 bp, 12 predicted proteins | sample June2016WEW_19_1_3_FD_132991 | JGI IMG/M metagenome (GOLD analysis project Ga0187882, IMG submission 132991) | Peatland microbial communities from SPRUCE experiment site at the Marcell Experimental Forest, Minnesota, USA - June2016WEW_19_150 | ecosystem: Environmental > Terrestrial > Soil >...
TAATCCTGGGCGTGAGCTCACCGAGAGCCGACAGACCTTTGATGAGATCGCGCATCTCTTTGAAATACGCCTGGAGGGTTTCGGACACCCAATCCTCGGTAACCGCAATCCCAATCTTCTGCGCTTCCTTGAAATGTTTTTCCTTTACCTTGGTGAGCAGGTCCAGCGCTTCCTGTCGTTTCCCGCGGGCAGCCGTCTGCGCCGCTTCGAGCAGTTGGTTGGTGGTTTTGCCCATGGCGGAAGCTACGACCACAGGCTGTTTCTTTCGTCTGGCGCTGATAATTTCCGCCACACGCGTCATTGCTTCCGCATCTTGAACGGATGTTCCGCCGAATTTGCAGACTATCATAATACCGTTTCCCGTTTACGCGTTAACGCGTGAACGCGTTAACGGCAAACCTTTATTTACAACATCCCTTGAGCCTTGAGCAGTTCCGCATTCAGGATGGAAGCGCCTGCAGCGCCGCGAACTGTGTTGTGGCCCATCAGGGTGAATTTAAAATCTAATATCGAACACGGTCGAATGCGCCCCACGAGTGTTGCCATTCCCTTCGAGCGGTTTACATCAAATCGGGGCTGCGGCCGGTCCTGTGCTTCCATCACGAGGAATGGTTCTTCGGGAGCGCTGGGTAGGTGAAGCTGCTGCGGCAGCCCGGAGTAATTCCTCAGCAACTCCGCAATCTCGGCAGCCGTTGTCTTCCGGGCCAGCTTGACCGAAACGGATTCGGTGTGACCGTCTTCAACCGGGACGCGATTGCATTGAGCGCTGACCGGAAAATCGGCCAAGTCAATGCTTTTCCCATTGAAAGTCCCCAGAATCTTGCGCGTCTCGATTTCAACCTTCTCCTCTTCGCCACCGATAAACGGAATTACATTGCCAAGAATATCCAGCGAAGGAACTCCAGGATAACCGGCGCCGGATACGGCCTGCATGGAGACCATAAAAACTTTTTCGATCCCGAAAGCCTTGTGAATGGGACCGAGCGCCATCGCCAGGAACATGGTGGTGCAATTTGCGTTTGTGACAATGTAGCCGGTTGATTTCCGTCTTTTGCGCTGGATCGGGATCAATCCCAGATGTTCGTGATTCACCTCGGGAATAACGAGAGGCACGTCCTCATCCATGCGGTGGTTCTTCGAGTTGCTGAGGACGGCATATCCAGCGCGGGCAAAATCGTCTTCAATTTGTCCTGCAACGGAAGCGTCGAGTCCCGAGAAAACGACGCGGCACTTCAGATCCGGGATGCAGGGGCGGACTTCTAGAAGGCGAACGGATTTTGGAATGGGAGTCACCTGTTTCCAGGAAACCGCATCTCCGTACACCTTGCCTGAGGTTCTTTCGGATGCCGCCACTTCGGTCACTTCAAACCAAGGATGATCTTCAAGCAACTTGATGAATTTTTGTCCGACAGCACCGGTTGCTCCGAGGACTCCTACCGGAATTTTTGCGCTCATTGCAGAATCTGCTCCATTCATTGGTGAAAAAATCGCATTTTCGCACAAGCCGGGGGATGCGACAAGTCAGTAGTTAGTCGCCAGTCTCCAGTCGTCAGTAAAAAAAATGGATCAATAGCCCCGATTGCCATTGGTACTGTTGGAGGTGAAAGTGCCAGCCAGAGACTACAAGGACCTTATTGCCTGGAAGAAATCAGTCGCATTGGCCCTCGCAATCTATAGGGAGACTTTCAATTTTCCCTCTGAGGAAAAGTATGGATTGATATCTCAGCTCCGAAGGGCTGCTGTTTCGATACCCTCCAACATTGCCGAGGGGGAAGGACGGAATGCTAGAGATTTTCAGCGTTACCTTTTGATTGCGCTTGGATCACTGAAGGAGCTTGAAACCCAAATCCTCATTTCGGACGCACTGGGATATTTGGGGAAAGGGAAAGCAATAGTGCTTATGGAAAAAGCTTCGGAAATTGGCCGGCTTATCCACGGGCTGCTAGAGCATTACTGAAGGACTAACGACTGGCGACTAACGACTTGTCTCCCGCAGATATCTTCCCAAACACATAATCGGGAAGTACAAACGATAAAGGTGGTAGCGCAGATAAAAGACCCTGGGGAATCCCGTGCCCGTAAACCACGGCTCCTCCCACGTGCCCGATTCCGTCTGGGTCTCCATAAGGTAACGAATTCCCTTGAGCACGCTGGGGTCGTCCGGTCCGTAGATGGCCATGAGCGCCATAGTCCCCCACGCTGTTTGAGATGCGGTGGATGGGCCAGACCCCTTCTGCGAAGGGTCCTCGTAGCTATCCGCAGATTCGCCGAAAGATCCGTCCTCCTTCTGAATGCTGCGCAGCCACGAGCCTGCGTTCTGAATCCAGGGCTGGCGCATATCGGCTCCGACAGTTTTCAAACCACAGACCACCTGCCAGGTTCCGTAAATATAATTGACTCCCCAGCGGCCGAACCAGCAGCCTTCGGGTTCCTGCTCGAATTCCAGAAAACGGAGTGCCTTTTGAACCGCGGGGTGATCGGGGCGATACCCGAAATGGCCCAGGCATTCAAGAGTTCGTCCCGTAATGTCGGGGCAGGATGGGTCCTGAATCGCGTTGTGATCTGCAAAAGGGATGTGTTCAAGAATCGGACGGCTGATCGTGCGGTCGAATGCGGCCCAACCCCCGTCGTCATTCTGCATCGCAAGAATCCACCGGATCCCTCGCTCCGCTGCGGGCCTCGCTTCGGCGCAATCGGAACGGATCAAGGCCATTGTGACCATGGCGGTATCATCTACGTCGGGGTAGTACGAATTGTTGAACTCAAAATACCATCCTGAGGGCTCGACCGGCTGCCGCATGTTGGCTTTCCAATCGCCGAAATCACGGCATTCCTTTTGCAGGAGCCACTGAACGGCCTCGTGCATTGCTTCCTGCTTCTGGTCGGATCCCGCTTCGCAAAGCGCATAGGTGGCGATGCCCGTATCCCATATGGCTGAAAAGCAGGGTTGAATCCGAATGCTGTCGCCCTCGTTGATCATGAGTCGCTCGAGTTGGCGCTCGGCTTCTTTGACGCGCGGATGATCCATCGAGTATCCGAGACAGCGCAGGGCAATAATGATGTAGACCATCGGAGGGAAAATCGCGCCCAGTCCGTCTGAACGCTGGCCGTCGGCGCGCTTGAGGATCCACTCCTCGATTCGCTGCAGAGCACTTCGCCTCAACGGCTTCACTTTGCTTTTCTCCCAAAGCTTGAGTCCCCTGTCGATGGCGAGGAACAGGTTTTTCCAGGTCAGCAGCTGTTTGTCGAACTCGGTGAAGGGGCGATGCACGTAATCGTGGCCGGAATATAACTCCATTATGCTTCTGGGCGCGGGAAGCTGACGGACCGGACGGTAACTGGAAATCACAGCCAGCGGCATGATCATGGTTCGAGACCAGGCAGACACCTTGTCCAAATGAAAGTAGAACCACTTTGGGAGCAACACCAACTCGGGCGGAATAACAGGAACAGAGTCATAATGCATCTGGCCCAGGGCCGCGAGGTAGAACTTGGAATAGGTGTTGCACTGCTCGGCGCCTCCCAGTTTCAACACAAGCTCCCGAGCCCTCTGCATATGGGGCGCATCAATGCTGTCCCCCATCAATTTCAGCGCAAAATAAGCCTTCACCGTGGCGCTTAAATCGGGTTTTCCTCCCGGGTACTGCACCCAGGCTCCGTCAGAAGGCCTCTGCTGCGTGCGGAGGTAATTGGCGATTTTCGGCAAACGAGGATCGTGTTCCTGTTCGACGATGAACTTGAGCAGGATGTACTCGCTTTGCAGGATGGAATCGCCTTCGAGCTCTCCGCACCAGAAGCCGGATTCATGCTGCATGGAGACGAGGCAATCCGTCGCGCGGGATAATGCGGCACGGACGTCTGAAGCGGATGCAGGATCCGACGGATCTGAGCATTTGGAAGAATCTTCAGATAGCGCTTTGCTTGAAATCATTTGTTCAGTCTCCTGTTTCATTGCCTGAATGGGGAGCCACCCTATTTCGCAGATCTTGCTCGGGAACGCCTCTGCTGTCCCTCGAAATAGGGTGGCGTCCCCATTCTACTGAAGCGCATCGCCAGTGCTTTTAGCGCGATCGCGATCTTTTCGGAATTGGCCAGGCGGATCCGGTTGCGGAATACATCGAATTGCCTTTGCACGATCCGGTCAAGTATCCGCTGATAAATCTGGATCATTGCCCAGAGCGCCGGCTTGCTCGCTTTTTCTACAAGCGGGATGAGGTTGCGCGCCTGCGAATAATATTCCCGCGCTCTCTCCGCTTCAAATCGCATCAAATTCCGGAAACGCTCGTCCATCACTCCTTTTCGAAGCTCTTCTGGAGAATAGCCGAATTTTCTGAGATCTTCGAGCGGCAGGTAAATGCGCCCCTGGTCCGCATCCTCCTTCACATCTCTCAAGATGTTGGTAAGCTGAAAAGCGATGCCGCATTGCTCTGCATATTTTCTTGCCCGTGGTTCGCCGAAACCGAAAATCTGAAGGCAGACAAGCCCCACAGCAGAGGCCACATTGAAACAATATTTATAAAGATCATCGAATGTTTCGTATTGGCAGACGGTCAAATCCATTTCAGCGCCGTCAATGATCCAGTGAAAATATTCCGGAGGGATGGAGAAGTTTTTCACGGTATCGCGGAAGGCAGGCAGTATCGGATTTTCCTGCAGAGTCCCGCACATGGCGGCATCGAGTTGAGATCGCCAGTGGCGCAGCATTTCGGATTTTGCGTCCTGACTGGAGTTTCCGTCGGAGATATCGTCGCATTGACGCATGAATGCATAGACCGCGCAGAAAGCCCGGCGTTTCTCCGGAGGGAGGACGACGAAGGAGTAGTAGAAATTGCTGCGGCTGCGAGCGATCCCTTCGGCGGATTTGTATGAGGCGATCAGTTCCGGTTCCATGCACCTCTCCGTATCAGCCATCAGCTGTCAGTCATCATCAAAAAACCTTCCACGTAGCTGATGGCTGATAGTCGATCGCTTATAGCTGATGGCTGATCACGGCTTCAAGGGATAATAGCGATCTTGATGTCCCCGTTCCGGTTCAGCAATCTTTCCAGGACGCTGCCGAGGGCGGCGAGATGCTCTTCCCCGGTGATGAGACTCTGAGCTTTTATCTGGCCCCGGTGTATGGCGTCGAGAGCTTCCCTGATATGGCGCGGCGTATGGTGGAAATTGGCCTTGATCGTTATTTCGGAATAATGGATGAGAGTGCTGTCGAGCGGGATATGCGTGCCGGAAGGGCATCCGCCGAAAAGGTTGATGGTTCCCCCTCGCCGGACCATGCCCATGGCCTGCTGCCAGGTCTCTTTGGATCCCACGGCCTCAATGACCACATCGGCGCCGCGCATGCCGCTCGTAATTCTGCGCACCTGCTCGACCACATTCGATTTCGTTGAATCCACCACGCAATCCGCGCCCATCACCTCTGCCATTTTCAGCTGCGAGTGCCGGTTGCCCAGGGCCACCACTTTGACGCCCAGTGACTTGAGGAGCTGAACGAACATCAAGCCGATCGGTCCCATTCCGATCACCACGACCGTGTCCCCTTCTTCAATCCCGGTTTTTTCCACCGCGCGAAGGACGCAGGCGAGAGGTTCGACCAACGCCGCCTCACGAAAGCTGACGTTATCCGGCAGGATCAGGAGATTCTGTCGGACAATCGATTCGGGAATTTTGATGAACTCGGCATAGGCGCCGTTGATGAACTGCAGATTCTCGCAGAGGTTTGCAAGATGGCGTTCACAATAAAAACACTCGTTGCATGGGCCCGAGTTGGCTGCCACGACGCGCATCCCCGGTGAGAAGCTTTCCACTCCTTCACCAACTTCCTCCACCACTCCAGCAAGTTCATGACCGAAAACCGCAGGAGGAACGATCATCCGTGCGTGAAATCCCTGGCGGTATACTTTCAAATCTGTTCCGCAGGTCAGCGCCGCCTTGATTTTCACCAAGACCTCGCCGGCCTCCACTCGTGGAACAGGGATCTGCTCGATGCGCACGTCCCGTTTTCCATACAATACGGCTGCGGTCATCTTCTCTCTGGTACCCTTCATCAGTTCTCTCATGGCTGTATCACGACCTTTAGCGAATGCTCAGAGGGATGAGATGCCAGGCGAATCCCTTCCGGGAGCAGTTCCAGTGCGAAGCGGTGGCTGATGAGTCTGGCCACGTTTATTCTTCTCGAGAAAATCAAGCGAGCCGCCTTCTCCTGAAGCTCAATCGAGGCGCTGTAACTGCCGATGAGTTTTTTTTCTTCCACGCAGATGCGCGAGGCATCCACCGGGACCATCTCGCCGGGGACGGTCTGCGCAAACAGCAACATGCGGCCGCCTCTCCGAATAATCTTCTGTGCATCCTCGATTGCACGAGGACTGGCCGCTGCAACAATCGCCAGGTCCGCTCCCCGGCCTTCCGTTAGCCTGCCTACTGCTGCAGGGACATCATCTCTTTCAGGATTCAGAGCAGCAGCGGCGCCTAATTCTCTTGCGATTTCCAGTCGATTGTCCAGAAAATCCAACCCGATCACCTGGGCGCCGGCACAACGGGCCGCCTGCATCATCAGCAGTCCCACCGGCCCTTGCCCGTAAACAACCACCACTTCTCCGGGTTCAAGATCTGCCGTTTCCAGGGCCTTCAGACACGTGTTCAGCGGCTCCAGGAAACTTGCTTCCTCAAAGCTGACGTCTTCCGGAATTAAGACCGTTCCTTCCTCCACAATCCAATCCATCACCCGGACATACTCGGCAAATCCTCCGCCTGCCGGCTCAAAACCTGCCGTGGTGCCGGTCCGCCTGTAAAACTCACATTGAGAGAAAAGCTTCCTTTCGCAATAGAAGCATTTCCGGCAAGGAATGTGGTGATGTGTTGTTACCCGGTCTCCAACCTTGAAACGGGTCACCTTCGACCCCGTTTCCACAACCGTCCCGGCGATCTCGTGACCGAATATTCGAGGCGGGGGGACGAGGCCGTACTCGATTTTCTTCAGGTCGGTTCCGCACACTCCACAGGCATGCACCCGGAGCAGAATCTCTCCATCCGCGATTTTCGGAATCGGCACCATCTCCAGCGAGATGTTGGACGGGCCGCGGTAAACAGCCGCCCGCATTTTTCTGCCGTTCACCGAGGGTTTCATGTCTATTGCCATCGTGCTCTGCAATTCTCTCATTCTAGCCGTCGCCGTCCAACCTCAAATCATCTTGGCCCGCAACTTGGAAATTCGGTCTTGAGCCGAGTCCGGGTGCCATTCGTTACGGAAATATTCTACAGCCTCGCGCAGCGCTTTTTCGGCCGGGCCGGGATTGTAGCCCAGCTCCTTTCGGGCCTTTTCGCTGCTGATATACATTTTGTATCGGGACATCCGCACGCCTTCGAGGGGAATCAGAGGCTCCCGGCGCAGGATGGATCCCATGACAAAATTATCCAGATAGCCGGCGACCAGCGCCAGCGTCCATGGTATCCGGAAACGCGGAGTATGTCTTCCGCAGATCCGTGCCAATGCGTCCAGTATTTCTTCCAGGCTCCAGTTTTCTCCGCCGAGAATATAGCGCTCGCCCAGGCGGCCGTTCGTTTCCGCCAGAAGATGCCCGCGCGCGACATCCTCCACTCCTACCAGATTTAATCCCGTTTCGACATACGCCGGCATGTGCCCCTTGATGAATTCGAGAATGATTCTTCCCGTCGGGGTTGGTTTAATATCTCCGGCGCCCACGGGCGTTGTCGGGTTAACGATAACGACAGGCAATCCAGAGGCTGCGAATTCGCGCGCCACCTGTTCGGCCATAAACTTGGAGCGTTTGTAATGGCCGATCATATCGTCCAGCTTGACAGGACTGTCTTCGTCGACCGGGAGCCCGTCTTTTCTCAACCCGATCGCACCGACAGTGCTCGTATAGACGACTTTCTCCACTCCGGCCTCGCAGCAGGCTGAGAGCAGGTTCCGCGTGCCTCCCACGTTGTTGTCGTATATGTCCTGCGGATTCCTGGCCCAAAGGCGGTAATCGGCCGCCACGTGGTAAACCCGGCGGCAGCCCTGGACGCATCGCAGGAGCGACATTGAATCTTTAAGGTCGCCGATGGCGATTTCGCAGCCGAATGTTTCAACGTTCGACTTGCGGCTGGAATTTCGCGCCAGGATTCTGACCCGGTCACCTCTAAGCAGAAGCTGGCGCACCACATGGCTGCCGATAAAGCCTGTTGCGCCGGTTACAAATGTGAGATCTTCAGCCATAAACTCCATTCATCCGCCAGGAAACCAGATTCCTTGCGGGCTTGCGCAGGTCAATCTCGAAATACAGCGTCTAGAGTATACGACAAACTAGAAACTATAGCCCAAATGCTTGACTTTTCCAACATTCCTAAGCACTTCAACGGCTTTTTCTTCCGGATTTTGCCTGGAGCTGTGGGTTCCAGCCGACATGAGCAAGTTCAGGAGGGAGAGAAAATTCAACGTCTTCGACAATTTCGCCTGCGGTTTCGACGTTCGGGTATCCGAGGCCGTTCAAATAATTTACGACTCGTTCTACAAGGCCTTCGGGAGCCGAAGCCCCGGCCGTCAGCCCGATTATCCTGACACCATTCAGCCAGGGAAGCTGAATGTCTTCTATGTCATCGATCAGATAAGCCGGCACGCCTGCGCCCTGGGCGACTTCCACAAGCCGGCAGGAATTAGAGCTGTTTGCCGAGCCTACCACCAGGATTAATCCCGCACCTTGTCTTCGGGCAAGTTCGAGCACCGCGCTCTGGCGGTTCTGAGTCGCGTAGCAGATATCCTCCGAACTGGGCATCTGGATCAACGGAAACTCCTGACGCAATTTTTCCACAATATCGTGCGTGTCGTTCAGGCTAAGAGTCGTTTGAGTGAGATAGGCGATCTTGGCGGGATGCGAAACTTGAAGCTTTTCGATGTCACCTTCCGGGTCCAGAACCGTTATAGATTTGGGGGCCTCTCCCAAGGTTCCGATGACTTCGTCGTGGTCCGAATGGCCGATGAGCACGATGGTGTAACCCAGCCGGGCATATTTAACTGCCTCCCGATGAACCTTGGTCACAAGCGGGCATGTGGCATCGATGATTCGGAGATTGCGCGCGCGTGCGGTCGCGGAAACTTTAGGGGAAACGCCATGAGCGCTGAATATGACGCGCGCTCCGGCCGGCACCTCGTCGAGTTCATTGACAAAGATGATCCCCTTCTGATGAAGCTCGTTGACGACAAACTTGTTGTGGACGATTTCGCGCCGGACATAGATGGGCTGGCCATAAGCTTCGAGGGCGAGGTTGACGATGTCGATTGCCCGAACCACGCCCGCGCAGAATCCCCTCGGAGACGCCAGAACTACTTTTTTGCTCTCCCTGCTCTTCATGATTCCCGCACTTGATTCCCAATGCAGGATACAGGATGCGGGCTGCAAGATGCAAGGGATGCCCGGTTCCCGAAAAATTCCCCCACAATTTTCATGACACCAATCCATGCTGAAGCACTGCGGTTGTTCCTATCGATTATGCTTGATAATGAATAATTACGGTATATACTGTAAATATGAAATTTGAGTGGGATGCCGGAAAGGCTCGCCGCAATTTTCATAAACATGGGATTACCTTTGATCGGGCGATTACTGCCTTCGATGATCCCTTTGCCTTGATCGCTCCCGATGAAAAACACTCCAGCACGGGAGAAATAAGGGAGTGGCTTATCGGTGAATCAGACAATGGGGTGCTCGTCGTGGTGTTTACCAGGCGGGAGGAAGGACAGGTTTGCCGTGTTATCAGCGCTCGGCGAGCCAGCCGGCGTGAGAGGATAAGCTATGAAGAATTCAAAAGAGTTTCCCTTTGAAAAGGCAAGACGGGTCAGCAAGAGGGAAGTAGCCGCCGCCCGCAAGGCGATCGAGCTGAAAACCGGCGTGCCGCGGCTTCCTCGTGGGCGGCCCTCAAAATCGGAAGAGGACAAATATCAGCCCACGTCAATTCGACTGCATCCTAAAGTCATCGCTTGGGCACGCAGAGAAGCACGGAAACGAGGTGTGGGTTATCAGACCGTCATCAATGAAGCCCTGATCGAGAAGGCGGGATAGCGAGTTACTTGCGGCGCTCGGAATTCGGGAATTAAGCAAAGCTGTTGCCGATATTTCACTTATTTTGAAGTAAAATGATGCAAAAGGCTGGCGAACTACGATGACGACCGAACGTTTGCTTGTGGAAAAACGAGAAGAAATCCTGCGATTGGCGGCCTCACGCGGAGCGCACAATGTCCGCGTTTTCGGTTCGGTTGCCCGCGGCGAGGCGCGGGAGGACAGCGACATTGATTTACTTGTCGATGTGGCATCCGGACGCAGCCGGCTGGATATCGTAGGTCTCTGGCTGGATCTGCAGGAATTGCTCGGCCGCAAGGTCGACCTCTTGACTGAAGGCGGCATCAGTCATCATTTGCGGGGCATAATCCTGGCTGAAGCGAGGCCCTTGTGAAGGACGAGCGAATTTACCTTCGCCATATTGTCGAAGCAATAGAAGACATCGAGAGCTATACCAAGCCGGGATATAAAGCATTTACTCTCGAGCGGATTCGGCAGGATGCCGTCATCAGGAAACTTGAAGTGATCGGTGAGGCGGTGAAGCAACTGTCGGCAGCGACCAAAGCCGCTCGCGCCGAGATCCAGTGGTGAGAGATAGCAGCGATGCGGGATAAGATGATACATGAATATTTCGGTGTGAATCTCAATATCGTCTGGGAAGCCGTCGAGAACAATCTACCTGAACTGAAGCGAATAGTGGAAGAGATCCTTGGTTCGATGCAGTGATGATTCGAAAAATATATTCAACGAGAGCATTTTTCCTCATCCAATGGGAATATCAGTTGGTTGGAACAGCTGACTGACCTAATTCGGCGAGACTATAGGAACTTGGAAACCGGGTGGATATTCGCATTATCCAGCGATATTCCAACGTTAGCGAACGAAATAAAAGAGAAACAATCGAAAGGCTGTCTCAACTTGCGGCAAAGCCTGCGGAAATTGCCAGTCGGATAAGGAGGCCCGTCAGATACACGAAAGACTCTGCCTCAGCA
>Ga0187882_1004661_pt1 | contig 11044 bp, 15 predicted proteins | sample June2016WEW_19_1_3_FD_132991 | JGI IMG/M metagenome (GOLD analysis project Ga0187882, IMG submission 132991) | Peatland microbial communities from SPRUCE experiment site at the Marcell Experimental Forest, Minnesota, USA - June2016WEW_19_150 | ecosystem: Environmental > Terrestrial > Soil >...
ACCGGTCTGCACCACGGTCAGAACATTGACCATTAACAATATCAGCTGCGCCTGCCAGTGGGTTATCCTGCCGGCTGTTTTGAATTTTTCACCCGCAAACCGCTTCCAATTAGGCGCACGAGCACCATGTAATAGCCTCCGCAGTCGTGGAGTTAGCAGCGTGATGGCACTAGCAAAGGCCCTTGTCTTGATCCGCTTTGTCACCATTGACACCGGTGCAGAAAGCGCAGTTGTTTGAGCTATTTAAACCAACACAATCTACGCTACTGCCAACTCGAGGGTGTGACTCCTACTGGTCCTATCCCATGCAAGCAGCACGGTCGCCGAGCGTCTAGCCGCATATTTCGCAATTTGACCTCAATCACTTCTCTAATCGTTCCCTGACCAATTCAGCATCCCGTCCGGGGGCACCTCAGATTCCCAGCGCATTTCCTCAGCTGGTTGGGCCTTTGGCATAAATCGCCTGGCAGAGGCTGTTGCGCCAGTATCGCTCCTGTGCGATGGCACGCCGCTCGCAGACCTTGAACAGCAAAGTCGCAGCCAAGACCGCGCAGAATATGGCGGACAGGATTATCGCGATCACCGCCATATCGAGTGAAAACAAGTAGGCAAAAGAAACCAGAGAAACGCAGAGCCCCCCGCTCAGCACATACACCCCACCCACACCCACAGTAAACCTGAAACGCCAAGCATCTATCCCCCGCGCCGCTTGGGCTGTGCGCCCCCGCAGCTCGGATACCATCGAGTCGGGCAAGCTGCCCTTCCCACCAAGCAGCGCCTGCAGTGTGTCGTGCCGGTTGACTGGGAGGCGTTTCATTCACGTTTTCCCTGTCACCGGATTAGAAGGGCATGAATAACTTGCGCAATGGCAATAGAGACGACTATTGTGGCTCCTATGAACCCGATGAATTTTGCGTTGTCGTTATCGAAGTGCGCTAAATGGTTGTTTCGGCATCTCACTCTTCATTCCTCTGTCATGCATATTTGTGGATGTGCAATTAAACCTGTCGGTCGCCTTTCGAGGAGGCCCCCTGATAAACTCTATATAGAAGATGCCGGAATTGAGTGGTGTGAGTCAGAATGGTTGAGGGCTGGCACTGGCTGGAGAACTCCTCGAAATGGCACTACTTTGGCGACGACGGGCGGTCGCTGTGCGGTCGGTGGGCTACTTTCGACAAAAAGCCGGAAAACTTTGAACAGGGGGCCGACTCCTCTTCCGATAATTGTGTCGCCTGTGCGAAGAAGTTACTCGCGAGAAGAACGGCTTTGATCAATGAGCGGAGTGCGCCTGCCAAAAAGCTTTAAGGCAGTTCATAGTACATGTGTTAGGGTTTCACTGAATGTTCGGGAATCGAAAAGCGATGACAAGGACGATGGCTGCGTTATGGGTCTTTGCAGTAGCGGTTGCCGCCGCAGTGCTTCTCGTCGTCTTTGCTTTCTGAGAAGCCCCGAGCAAAGCCTGGCACAAGGCTAAATACCGCTTATCGCTCATAACTGTAGACTACACGGGCGTTGGAGGAATCGGCAGTGCCAATCAAAGAGCTCATGATCCAACTGAACTACAAGTGCAATCTCAACTGCATCCACTGCTCATACGGAGACATCGATTCGACTGCGGAGGCGCCGGTCGAGCGAGCGAAAGCCTTCCTGCGACAGCACCCGTCCGCAGAGCTCATCAAACTGAGCGGCGGAGAACCAACACTGGCCGCCAACTTTCACACCATAGCCGCCCTCGGGAAGGCGACCGGCGCCAAACTGGTTTGCTTCAGCAACGGGCTTGGAACCACGGACCCAAACGTTGACGCATACTGGGTCAGCGTATACGGCAATAAGGAGTGGCACGCGCACATAACAAGGAGCGACCAGTACGAGAACGCGATCGCCTTCATCAGACACAACAACGTCGAATACCTCAACAGCCCCATATTCAGTGAGCAACAGATCGTCTCACTTATCCAGCTCGGAGACCACCTCGGCATACCGCTGCGCATCACCCGCCTGCTCCCCCACGGCATCCCACACGAGACCCTGTCCCTTTCAGAACAGCAGCAAATCGTCCGAAAGTACAGTCTCAACTCCGAACCCAACCACGTCACATGCAGTCTAGGATTCGAACCGTCGAAGTGCAACATAAAAGCCTGCCTCAAGCCGGACGGAACAGAGATCGCCTGCACCGCCCAGATCCGAGGCCTTAAATGCCCGTTCTGGAAAACGTGACAACACCGCTCCGTTTCACCTACAGCCCGTGCACTCGAATTCACACCCCATCCGCATGAAAGGGGGTATTCACTATGCGGAAGTTAGCAATGTGAAGGAATTCGGTCCGAGATTACGCCTCGGCTTCAGTGAGGGCGGGTTCGGGTTCAACGTTGGATGCCGCCTGGGCGTTTGCTACGTCATGTTCCTCGTTGTACACTAGCTCTTCATGCCCCGATCGCTGTTGCGCCTCTTCATCAGGCATCTTCGGCACTGGTTTCAGCTTCGCCTTGACCTTGCGCTTTGCGGACCTCCTCTTCACCATAACCCTCCTCTTCACTTTGCGTTTCTTCGCCAACCTTCACAATCACCTCTAAAAACTTTTTCAGCTATTTACCGGGATAGTACCGCTATCACATACTCCCTCATTTAAACCTTCGCCCTTGTGATTCTCAGGAACAGCCTTCCTCCAGCCAGACCAAAAAGTTATATCTACGTAACCGAACATGTGTCACGCCCTCGTGACCAGATGGTTAGACCCATGACAGCTTCAAAGAAAAAAGTGAAGATCGGTTCCGACGAGGCTGTTCACAGGGTGCTGAACCTGCACTTGGACCTCTTCGATCAGGAACTACACCGACTCGAATCGTCAAAGAGATCGGACTCGAGAAGGTGGAAGCGCTTCAGAGACCTCAAAGCCACAGTGCAGCGCGCTCTCGAGCTAGCGTACGAGCTCTCGGAAGGGCGGAAAACCGTTACCGATGTGATAAAGGAGCTACGGGAAATCTACGACCTAAAAGCTCGACAAGAAAGCATGGGCGGTCAGGGAAAATGAACGCCACGGAGACCGAGCGCCCTATAACGGGCGTGCGTTTCAAATCCACACTACTGATCAGCGCTGGCATAATGGCTCTCGGGCCAGTAATGGACTTGCTTCTAACGTACTTGTTCGGGTATCAACCCGCCAGAGGATACTGGCTGGCAAACGAGACAAATCGATTTGTTGCTGCTTGTGTGGCGCGGTACGGCTTCTGGATCGGAGGACTGATCGCATCGCTGCCGCTATTCGCGATGATTCCTATCGCCCTCGCCATTCTCATGGCTGCGTTGCGGAACCTGCCGCCGAAATGGACTAGGATTACACTGTTGGGCTTCAGCTTTGTTCTCCTCGCGCTCAAGGTCGCGGCCGGTCTAACGTGGTTCGAGTGGCTGAATGGTCTTCCACGCCTTTGGTTCTGAGCTTAACCCGACCATTCAACCCGTGCGCGAGCAATGTTTACATTTTCCGTACCGCGGTCTTTGCTGGTACGTTAAAGACCGACAGCTGAGGGGGGCAAGTACGAGGAAAACGTTCGGTGAAGCTGGAAGGCTGTCTAGTGAGCCAGTCGACTAGCAATCCTTAAATTTTGGCTGTCACTACCACCATTGGTGACCCAGAATGATGAAACTGAAGTGCGATGGCAAGGAGTTCATCATGGCGGCCGCTGACTCCGGAGTTGACTTGTCTACTGAGAACGTCTTATGGGCTATCGGAGCGGCCGGGCAATTGGCACACAAATGGAGAAGCCTCAGTCAGGCATTCACCGTAGCCAGCGTAGCCATACTCGTTTTTGGTCTCGGAGTGACGAAGGCAGCTCAACCGGTGGACTTGTTGCATATGATCGAAGACAGCGTGGGTCTCTTCATCTGCATTGGCGTAATGATCTTGTTCGATAGAAAATTGCACACTATGATGGATAAAGTCTACAAGTGGGAAGCTTCCGCGTTCGGCAGAGCATAATGCCCCGAGTTGCAATCAGGGTAGAACTGTGGCTGTGGCGTGAGTGAATCCACGCTTCAGCACCCACACAATAGACCCGACCACAACAACCGCATCAAACAGGAGCACCGCTATGGCAACCATTAACGACCCGAAGTCGCGAAGCGGACTCAACGACAGGACAGCGACCGATGCTCCCAGAAATATTTCCAGCACCAAAACGAAAATGACGGTGTAGGCCGGATCCTTCAGAAAGTTGGAACTCGGAATCTGCAGGTCAAAAAACATTGACCCAGTCATCACTCCAGTGCACAGGAGCGCTACGCTGAACAGAAAAGACGCTTCCACCGTAGAGAATGCAACACCAATGTTGCATAAACTCAAACCAAACAGACTCGCTAGCATTAATTTCCCTTTTCCGCTACGCGCCAAACCTATCCCCAAAGCTCAATCACCAATCCGACATTAAAAGCTTTTCATTCAGAAAACCGTTTGACCTCAAAAATCAATGATGAGCATAGGTGCGCTCAGAACACCTTTCCCAGCCATGTTGCACATAATCTTCAGCATGAACCCCAAGAGAACAAGCTTAAATGGCACGCCTGCACATGAAGGGTAGAAGGCAAAGCAAGTTTGAGCGCGAAAACGACCAAATTCAGATTCCTCATAATTCTTGCCACAATCATCATGGCTACAGCCACGCTAGGCGCCACGTTAGCTGCTCCCGTTCAGGCTAACAGCACAAATAGTTTGAACGTCCAGCTGATTTCGCAGTGGACGGACGTTTCCTGTTGGGCCGCGTCGGGCACCATGATCATCGGATATTACGCTCACACAACAATGTCCCATGGCTTCGCGACCAAAGTCCAGCAGTCTTTGGCATACTTGATGACCGGAAACACCTTTGGGCTTACACACGGTATTACTCTCAGCGTCTTCCAATCAGTATCCGGGGCCTTCGCCAACGCGATGGCGCAGTTCAATGTCCAGATGGTCCCCGTGTGGGGGGGCCTTTCTTTTGGCACCGTCGTTTCAGAGATCGATGCCGGGCACCCCATAATCCTTCTCTACATGCCATCCGCAAACATGGGTCACGCAGTTGTCATCTCGGGGTACCAGCAATCAACTGGCCAAGTTCTCATCTATGACCCCTGGCCGCCTAACAGCGGAGCAACCTATTGGCAGTCCTTCAGCAGTTTCAAGCAGCAGTCGCTTATCAGCGCCTTCGAGACCGGCGCAACCTATGACTTTTCGATGTCAAATTCAGGCGGGATCACGGTTATGCGTGGCGGTTCCGGCTCGAACGTGCTCACGGTCAATTTGATGAGCGGCTCACGCCCTCAGTCAATTAGCCTGTACTGTAGCACTGTTCCCAACGGAGCGTCCTGCAACTTCAGACCCTCTTCAAGCAATCCGACTTTTCAAAGCACACTAACAATCAGCACTTCGGCCTCAATGCCTTCAGCCTCCTACGTGGTCGTGGTGACAGGAACGGGAGGCGGCAAAACTCGTACAACCCAGTTCGGCTTGACCGTAAATGCTCCATTCGACTTCTCACTCTCGAATTCCGGAGGAATTACTGTTACTCGTGGTAGTTCCGGTTCAACTAGAATTACGGCAACTTCGACGAGCGGCTCAACCCAGCCAGTCAGCCTATCATGCGGTGCGCTTCCGACGGGCATGTCATGTAGTTTCAGCCCTCAGTCAGGCTACCCTACTTACTCCAGTACGTTGACGCTCAGAACCACACCTTCAACCCCCAAAGGATCCTACACAGTCACTGTCACTGCCACTGGCGGCGGTAAGACTCACACCACACAGTTTACAATAACGGTCAAGTAGAACAACCCCCGTTTACCCGTCAAGCCCGAAAAGTCTAAATTCCACATAGGTTACATGAGTTTGGGTGCAAGGGTGTTGCGGGTTCTCAGAGCGGCGCGTAGTATCTTGACAGACAACAACACTCCACTGCTGCTTTTGGATAAGCAGATTTTGGAAGCTCGCATTAGCCCGCGATATTGTTTTTGGCTGCGTTTAATTGGAAGGAATCGACACCGCCGCATACTGGATTCCATGACCATCATTAGCACCGAGAAGGGTGACCGCTACTGGTGGAACCTTTACGCTCGCGGCATACCTCAAACGAAAAAGGACACCACGGAGTTACTGAATTCTCTAGGATTCAACCCTGCGATCCTTGAACTGATGACCTCCCACGACTACGAGGAGTCCCGCAGCAGATGGACCGCACCGATCTACATGGCCATCCACGAGCCGAGCCTCTCAACGTGCCGACAGCTTCCGATCGTAACGCGCAATTTCAAGACCAAAAGGCTGGAGTTTTTGGACGCGGTCTACGTCGCCGAAAGCTCCAAAACCTTTCACACTCCTCTCAGCCAGCTTGGCGTGTGGTGGCCCAGGCTTCAGACATGCAACTACCTTCAACCCAGTGAACGCTCTCGTTGCCAGCTAAGCAAATCTGTGCAGGAACTCGGCTTCAATCCTGAAATAGTCGATCTGGCGTTCAAAACCGAGATCGGCGAGTGAAGTCGCGACGTACTCATGGTACTGGTCGAGGCACCAGTGGAAGGTCTGGTCCCGAGGTGCAGAAGACCCCCATCTCGTCCGCGAGCTCGCATGGACGACGAGCTGCAGTGTAGAAAAGCCGCAGCACATCCAATGCAAGATGGTAGGCCATCTGGAGTCCAATCCGGCGGCTACCACGGAATCCCCCGTTGAATGCCTGCCAGGCGGTGCACCGCTGCGCTCGCAGCGAAGCCATCATCCGGAAGAGTTCCATCCGTTCTACTCCCATCCCACACGCCAGCCTGTCTGCACCATACTCGTCAACCTGACGAATGTACTTGCGAAGCGCACGGTCGCCCAACATTCCGATCGGAATCCGAATCATTCGCTGTCACTTGAGAACATGCTGGTTTGTGACGTCAATTTTATCGGTACTTTATGTACGCGTGCGATGCCATTATGAGCGTGATTGTAAGGGTGAGCGTGGCGAAGATGCCGGTGATGATTGTGCCCACGGAACTTGATGCGATCATGGATTTGATGCCTATTCCTACAACTACAATCGCTTCTCCGATAAGTATCAGTAAAAACGTCTTCCACTTTCTACTCCTACCGAAAGCCTTGCTGGCCCTCATTCCATCCAAGGATCCGCGCTTGTCCAACATGATCGACGGAATAACATAGTAGTACCAAGTGTAAATGATCAGCCCCGGAACCACAACTAGCAGCGCGCCTACTAAGACCAGAAATCCAACCAGCATCTGAGATCCCAAGATCGAGAAATATTTTGAAGCTGAACCCTTTAACGCATCAACGATCCCTAAACGTTTTCTCTCAGTCAGGTTTCTCACCATCAAAGGGTACGCACCATTGATGATCGGCCCCATAAGAAGACCGAAAATGGTTAGCATTGCCAAGTTGACAAAAACACTAGTCAAATAAGCCCCCGTATTCGCTAACGCTATCTGCGATGCAGATGTGTCTTTAACAGAAAAGATTGAAGTCAGGTTTAACGCTAGCCAGGTGTAACCTACCTGGTACACTAGAGCTGGAAGCAATAGCATGGGATTCTCTTTGAGCATCTTGATCGAGGATGCGAAAACTTCAGTAACGCTGATTGTTGATGGAGCTGGTTCAAGAACGGTTTGAAGTTGGTGCCCACACGAGGAACAGAACTGCGACAGCTCAACTGTGTCCCCGCAACTCGAACAAACTATCCTTCCATGAGATGCCGTGTGACTTCGACTCCTGAAATAACAGGGGCAGAAACCGATTTAAACGTTCCTACCCATTCTGAACCTGCTTATTGCGAGAAGGGGGAAAGTACGGGTTCGGTCGGATCGTTCTCGCGCTCTAGTCTTGATGTTTCGTCAGGGGGCGCGCCCACCGCTCCAGGGGCCTTGCACGGGCACTCCACTTCCCGCGATCGGGTAGAAGACGTCAATGACCGACGGGTCGAAGCCGAAGCCTTCGAGGCGCTTCTTAGCAGACTGCCTATCAACGTTCGTTCCATTCAGCAACTGAAAACACCAGACGTTCGGCCACTCGGCCGATTCTCTTCTCCCTCTCTCCAGAAGGTAGGTGATCCTCTCCACTATCACTCCACGTTTGCGGTCACGGATTTGGAGCCCGGTAGCCTCCGATTCGGTGACCGAGAACCCTTCGAACTTTATTTCCGGCGTCATTCCGACGAGCAGCTCGAGACTGCTGCGTGCGATGTTGAGCCCATCGGCTTTCAGAGCGAGTTTGAGTCGTTTCACCGCTTCATCCCACCTGGTGAAGCCGACAACGATATTTTAGGCTTTCCCAATTACTGGTTTTCAGTTGAGGAGACGAAATTGCGGTGGGGCGGATAACAGCCTGTTGAGAGGAAGACCAGGGTTTTGGAGTATGTACTCGGCCTCGTAAACCCCATAGTGCCGCCTAAGCTCAACTTCATTCTTTAGCTCACTACAATCAGCACCATAACCTACGTCTGAGAAAAGCTTCCACACAGGGTTCAAGTTAAGGCAGGTGTAGCTAGAACATCGAATTGCCAGCCAAGCATTGCGTGCTCCGCCCTCTTTCCGCCACGAGTCCTCCACAGGACCTTGCAGGGAGCAACCGCAGCGTCGACACCTGAACCCGCGTTCTATGCGGACGAGTTCAATGTGCTCTAATGCCCCTGTGACCTGATTCCTCGGCAACCGCATCTTGTGCCCACCAGTTAACACAAAGGGGGATAAACTAAAAAGCTTTTCGACGTCGCTTCATGGATCAACAAATCAGCATATTCATAGAAGCTGGAAGTGGTCACACACTCTCCCAGTGCACTACAGTGTGAACTACAAACCAACAGATACCGCAGACGACGACTGCACCAATGGTGTTCAGGCCACCTAACACTACGATCGCCCAGCTCGCAAGACGACGCTGACCCGTTCATCCGCAGCGAATCTCCACCGTAATCATGATGTTTACAGTTTGAGGTTGTTATCATGCGCCTGAAGGTTGCTGTACACGTGAACCCAAGTGCTTGCCGAATGCAGTGTCAATCAGCTTCGGCTCGAATCCCATGCAGGTTAACGCGAGGCGCATCTTCTCCAGCCCCTCAAGGTCGGCCAAATCACCATACCCTAGATAGGTTGGCGCTTTGATCAGGTGTTTGAGCCACGCTTCTCCAAGAATGCTGAACGCCCAGTGGAAGAGCGGCGTACTACTCACATAATTCAAACCAAGCACCCCTAAGACTTCCAGTGGTTTCGTGTTCAAACTGGTTTCCTCAATGTAGACGACAATTTGTACCGTGCTTTCGCTTCTGGTCATGCCTGCCTTGAGTTCTGGTCGTTCACCGACCACGTCACCAGGGTCCATTCGCATGGCGTCCGATAATACTCTGCCGAATCCTAATCTTGCAAGAAATTGGTCAACTTGTTCACGGTGCCCCCGATGACCGTAGTTCGCCCACGAGTAGTGCCCATCTGTATCGGATCCGATGAGGCGGTCCAGAACAACCCTGCCTTTGGTTCCCTCAACGCACAGGTCCAAAGCGCACACTGAGCCTGTGCCAAGGTCGAGCCGTTCGTGGCAGAGCAGTAACATCGGTTTCGAGTCCAAACCAACAAGCCACTCGCCACTAAACGGCGGCCCATGGACCTCCCAGAGGCCACGCCCCTCGAGCTCAATCAACCAGCCTAGCCTCCATCAGAACAGCTTTTGCCGGTGATTAAAGGAGATGCTAGAGGACAAGATGCTTCTTCCCATCCAGTAACACATCACCTATGATGAACACTTCATAAACATCTAGGACGTCATCTTTCAAATCCTATGTCTCCATGCGTTGGCGCTCCGAGAATGATGCGCGGCGGCGCGGATAAGCTTTCGCTCTCTCAGAACTACAGTAATCGACGCAGCAGCGTCGCGTACTCGGCTACGCACACCATTGCGAGACCAACCAGCAGCGTAATTGGGAACATGCTGCCGAGGACGCTGGCGAGTTGCATTAACAGTGCGGGAAGGGTAAGCGGTATGGCTATGACGGCAGCTATACCTGCTATGGTTATGAGGAATAGGTGGGCGAACGGGAGCTTTGGATGCAGAAGTTTCATGCATATGTTTACTGCTTCGTCTACCTCTTTCCGGCACATCGGAATCTCTTTCAACGAGTTCACATCCTGGTCTGTGCTCGTCTATGTCACAAGCTAACTTATGACCTTTTCGGCAAAGGCCCTAGACGCATTCACCTCGTCTTCTAGTCCAGGAATACACACTTCTGGAACATGGAACGAGTTAGATGCCCCCTAGGGGTAGAACAAACCCTTAAATTTTTGGAGAATGATGGAGTACAGTCAACGGGCGACATCAACTGATACCACTGCCGATTGATGAGAGGTTCATCATGGCCGCCGCCGACTCCGAGATTTCCCTATCCGCCGACAACCTGCGGTTAGCCGTACAGGTAATCCGTGGCATAGCACACCGATGGGGTAGGGTCAGCCACATCGTTGGCGTCAGCAACGTGGGAATAACTCTAACCGGTCTATTGTTGGTCAAATCACGCAGTACGATGACCAAAGTGTATGCGTGGGAGTCGCATAGGCTGCCTAATGCGAAATAGCGTGTCCATTTGATCGATCTTGTTGACGCGGTCATCTCTAAATTTGCTCAGCGAGTAATTATTTGAAGCTTCGAAGCCCGCAAAAAGTGACCGGCGAAAGACTTATATCGCTTGGCTTAACAAGCTTTTACGAGTGTTGAAGGATGAACATGAATAGTAAACGTCTGATGCTCTTTGTGACAGTTGCGATAATGGTATCCGCGTTTCTAGTTCTGCCCCATGTGTACGCAGAACCTAACGGAACCACCAACCTTACTAACCCCAACGTTACCGAATTTGCCGGGATCGTTGTCTCGGTCACTGTTTCCCACTCAGGGTCAGGGGCGATTGTGTTCAGTGTACAGCTAGTAACCAATCCGCTGACAAACACTCCTTTAGGAATTGACAAGTTCTTCTACAACGGCGCTGCCGCTATCGCCTCGTACAATGACCCAGGTTGCTCCCACGGCTGGTCGGGCTCCGGTGGC
>Ga0187882_1004666_pt1 | contig 11039 bp, 6 predicted proteins | sample June2016WEW_19_1_3_FD_132991 | JGI IMG/M metagenome (GOLD analysis project Ga0187882, IMG submission 132991) | Peatland microbial communities from SPRUCE experiment site at the Marcell Experimental Forest, Minnesota, USA - June2016WEW_19_150 | ecosystem: Environmental > Terrestrial > Soil >...
CTTTTGCCAAAAGAACGGGAAACGCCTGGATTGCGATGGTCTTTGGCCCGAATGGAACAAGCTCAATACCCAGTTTTTCAAAAAGCTGCGAATTATTTTCGAGCGTGTCTGATTGCTCTTTGGTCAGTTGAAAACTTTCCGGCACCAAGAGTTTCTGCGATTCAAGATGACTGTTATGCACACGCCTTTTCAATTGCTCATACATAATCCGTTCGTGCAATGCGTGCTGGTCGATAATTACAAAGCCGTCTTCGTTTTCAGCGATAATGAAGCAGTCGTGAATCTGCAGGAATTTCGATGCTCGTTTCTCGATACTTGGTTCTCGATATTCGTTAATGCGTTGAATACCAGAAGGGTGGGTATCGGGAATAAAATCGAGTTGTCGCTGGCCGGAAGGGCGGTGCCGTCTGAAAAATTCTTCCATCGCCTCCGCTATTTTGTTATCGCGGCGCATAGGCGGCGCTGATGTCTGCGGGACACTGGCGAGAGTGTCGAGGTCGGTCGCTAACAGTTTTTCACGAAGGCAGGCAAGAATCTGCGAGTGAACGAGATTAGCGTTGAAGAACCGCACTTCTATTTTTGTCGGGTGGACGTTGACGTCGTAATCATCGTAAGGCATTTTGATAAATATAAAAGCGGCGGGGAATCTGCTCGGGTCGATTGCCCCGCGATACGCTTCTTTGATTGCGTGCGAGATAAATTTGTCGCGTATGAATCGGCCGTTGATGAATATATATTGCAGCCGGTTGCTGGTGGTGGCGATTGCGGGTTTACCGAGAAGGGCAGCTATGTGCAACCCTTTTTCTTCGCTTTGGGTTTCGAGCAGGTTGTCCGCGACCTCGTGGCTGAACAGTTCCGCAATCCTTGCGCGAATGCCCTGTTGTGCGGTCAGTCGATATTGTTCTTTGCCGTTGTGCGTCAGGGCAAGTTCAATAGCGGTATTGGCAAGAGCAATTCTGATGAACTGCTCAACGATGTGGGTCATCTCGGTGTTTGCGCTTTTGAGGAATTTTCTTCTGGCGGGCAGTTTATAAAAAATGTCGCGGACCTGAATCGTCGTGCCGACGTCTGCGCTGCAAGGCGCAAGGCCTGCTTTGTCGCCGCAGTCGATTTCGAGGCAGTTGCCTGAAAGCTCGTCCGCTGTCCGGCTGACGGCTTTAATCTGGGCAATTGATGCGATACTGGCAAGGGCCTCGCCGCGAAAACCTAGCGTTGATATCGCCCGCAGGTCGTCCGATGTTTTTATTTTGCTTGTGGCGTGCGGCTCGAATGAGCTGACGAGGTCTTCGGCGTCCATTCCGGAGCCATTGTCGGTTACCGAGATGAACTTTCTGCCGCCATCCTCGACGGCGACGGTGATTTTTGTCGCGCCGGCGTCGATACTGTTCTCGACTAATTCCTTGACCACGCTGGCGGGCCTCTCGATTACCTCGCCGGCGGCAATCATATTCACCATATTCTGGTCAAGAACTACTATCCGGCCCATTTTTCTCCCGCCCACAAAAAAGCGTTTAGCGTTTGGCGTATAGCGGATAGTTGTTATTCTTGTCTATACGCTGCAAGCTATCCGCTATTTTTCAAGTAAGCTTGTTCCGGTCATTTCCGTCGGCTTTGGCAGGCCCATCATATCGAGCAGTGTCGGCCCGATGTCGGCAAGAATACCGCCTGAGCGAAGCTTTCTACCCTTGTATTTTTCGTCAAAAACAATCAACGGCACGTCGCCGACGGTATGCGCAGTGTGCGGCTTGTCGGGGGTGCCGTCTATCATTTTCTCGAAGTTGCCGTGGTCTGCGGTTATTATGGCCGCGCCGCCCATTTGTTTGACCTTATCTAAAATTTTGCCCACGCAGGCATCATCCGTTTCGGCCGCTTTAATCGCCGCTTCGAGAACCCCCGTGTGGCCGACCATATCGGGATTGGCGAAGTTAATGACCGCAACATCATACTGGTTTGTTTCTAAACGCTGCAGCACAACGTCGCAGACCTCATACGCGCTCATCTCCGGTTTCAAATCATAAGTCCGCACCTTCGGCGACGGGACAATCTGTCTGTCCTCGCCGGGGAACGGCTTTTCGGTGTAGTCATTGAAGAAGAAAGTCACGTGCGCGTATTTCTCGGTCTCCGCACAACGGATCTGCTTAAGCCCAAGCGAACTCCAGTAATCGGCTAAGATGTTTTTCATTTTAGGCGGTTTGAGAAATGCCACCGGCGCCGGGATTGTCGCGTCGTATTCGGTCATACAGACGAAATAAATGTCCGGCTTTGTGTTTCGCGGGAATTCCTTGAAGTCGGGCTGGACGAACGCCCTTGTGATTTCACGGGTCCTGTCGCCTCGGAAGTTGAAGAAAATCACGCCGTCGCCGTCGGCGATTGTTCCTATCGGTTCGTTGTCTTCATTGACGATTGACGTCGGCTCTATAAATTCGTCGGTTCCCTGTTTTGCATAGCTGTTCGCGATTGCCTCAGCGGCGCTCTTCGCCCGCAATCCTTTGCCCACCCGCAGGCACTCGTATGCCTTCTGCACGCGGTCCCATCGGCTGTCGCGGTCCATTGCGTAAAACCTGCCCATTACCGAAGCGATTTTACCCACGCCGATTTGGGCGGCTTTTTTCTCGATATCCGCGATGTATCCCGCCCCGCTGTCGGGCGGCGAATCCCTGCCATCGGTAAACGCATGGATGAATACGTCCTTGAGGTCGTTTCGTTTGGCGAGCTCAAGCAGGCCGTACAAATGGTCAAGCAGCGAATGAACGCCTATATCGCTGCACAGGCCCATAAAGTGGATTTTGCCTTTGTGGTCTTTTACGAATTTGATGCAGTTTGCGAATTGTTCGTTTTTGAAAAACGACCCGTCGCGGATGGCGTAGCTCAGCCGGACCGATTCCTGCGGAACTATCCTGCCGGCCCCGATATTCTGATGGCCCACTTCGCTGTTGCCCATTGTTCCGTCGGGCAAACCCACGTATTCGCCATACGTATGAATGAGGGTGTTGGGGTATTCACTCATCAGCATTTTATCGGTTGGAACATTCGAGCATTTCGTGGCGTTATACGCGTCCTCTTTGGGGTCGGGGTTATACCCCCAGCCGTCACGGATAATAAGCACGAACGGTTTGCGTTCCAAAACCACTTTTTTTGCCATAAAACACGACCTTTCAACCGATAACTATATTGAAGCAGCCCAATATGATAGGGTCTGACGACCGAAAAGTCAAACATTGCCTTGTTGGAGTAGCCGGCCGTTACTTTACAGTTGTTTGCATAACTGTTAACATAATAGAGATTTACGAAACTAAATCTTGTTCGGACCCGCCTCGCCCCTTGGGGGTGGGCGAGGTCTCGCTGAAGGCGGAGTAGATTATGAGCGGACAGTCGGCTGAAGTATCCGTCGTAGTACCTGTGTTGAACGAACAGGACAACATAAAGCCGTTATATGACCAGCTTACGCAGGCGCTTGGTAACAAGTGCAAGTACGAGTTGGTTTTCATAGACGATGGCAGCACGGACGCCAGCTTCGGGGTATTGTCTGAACTGCACAAGGCCGACGACAAAGTCAAGGTTATTAGGTTCCGGAAGAACTTTGGCCAGACGGCCGCACTCAGTGCCGGTTTTGCCAATTCGCAGGGGCAGATAATCATTGCCATCGATGCCGACCTGCAGAACGACCCTGCGGACATACCCCAAATGATAGAGCAGCTGCATAAGGGGTACGACGTGGTAAGCGGCTGGCGCAAAAAAAGGCACGATAACGCCATTACACGGCTGATACCCTCGAGAATTGCCAATGGGCTTATCGCGAAAATTACAGGCGTCAAGCTGCACGATTTTGGCTGTACGCTGAAGGCATACCGACGCGAGGTCCTGGCGGGGACAAGATTGTATGGCGAAATGCACAGGTTCATCCCTGTGCTGGCCAGCTGGAGCGGGGCGAACATCTGTGAAATGGAGGTCAACCACAGGCCCAGGACCGCCGGCGTCGCCAAATACGGGCTGGGGCGGACATGGAAGGTAATGCTCGACCTGATTACCGTGAAATTCCTCGGCTCATATTCGACCAAGCCAATTTACATATTCGGAGGACTGGGGCTTGCATGTGCAGTGGGAGCAATACTTACGGGCCTGATTGTGTTTTATCAGAAGTTCCTCTCGGCCCAGCATCTTCCGATGAACAGAAATCCCCTGCTGACGTTAACAGCGGTCCTTATTGTGTCAACGGTACAGTTTATCCTGATGGGTCTGCTGGCGGAACTGCTGGTTCGGACGTATCACGAATCACAGAATCGGCCAACGTACGTGATTCGCGAAATCCTCAAATGAGTCAAGAATTGAGAATGCAGAATGAAGAAAAACAGGAAAATTGCAAACGCAGAATTCTCAGTTCTAAATTCTAAATTTTCAACGATTATAATTGTGGTTCTGGCGTGTATTCCCTTTTTGCTTGGGCGGTATTTCGAGTTCAACTATCCGGACCCATTCGACAGCGCCGCCAATGTTTATTCCGCCCAGCATATCCTCAATGGCGCGAGAATCGGTGTTGAGGAAGCGCCCAGCGCCGGTCTTGGAACGCTGCTGGTCAATATTCTCGGAGTCCGGCTGTTTGGGTTCAGTGAATTCGGGCCTAAGCTGATTCAGGCAGTTATGCAGGCGGTCGCCTTTGTTTTGATGTTTGTCGCGATGCGAAAGATGTTCGGCAAGCTGCCGGCGGCGGTGGGAGTAATTGTCGCCGCGATTTATACGTCATCGCCGCTCATCGCCAAGTTCGGCAACGTCAAAGAGCAGTATATGATAGCGTGTATGGTGATGGCGATAAGCCTGCTGATTATGCGGCAATTAGGCGGGAAGTGGTGGCTTGGTTTGCTGGCAGGCGCAATCGCCGCGTGGGCGCCGCTTTTTAAGGAGACCGGCGTATCGGCAATTGGAGCGATGGGGCTTTTTGTGATTGCCCAGCCGATATTTAAACACAGAACCTGGAAGCAGACCGGTGTTGATATTGGGCTGCTGTTGGCAGGGGCGCTGGTGTCAATAGCACCGTTATATATTTGGATAATCGGCTGGCATGTGCAGACGGTACTGCCTTTTTATTTTGTATGGGACGCCATTGCGGGATTGCTGCCAAAGGCGTCGGCTGCGGGCCCGCAGGCCGGCGGTTACGTCTCGAGCATGAGAAACATAATGTCGTTTTCTGAGCAGTGGCCTAAGGTTTTGCGATATTACCTTGCCCTGTGCCTGCCGGTCTCATTAGCCCTTGGTGCAATCATCGCAAGAATCGGCAGAATGATTCATAGTTTGCTTCACGGGGCGCAATCATCATCCAACAAGGCGGGTTACGACCGTTTCCTGCTTTTGCTCGCCGTCTGGTGGCTGCTTGATATGGCCTTTGTCTGGATAAGTCCGGCTTCTTATGAGCAGTATTATCTTCCGCTGACGGTATCGGGCGCGATGACGGGCGGGTATCTGATAGCCATTTATCGCGACAAACTTGCCGGAGCCGTATTCAAAACCAAATGGGTCGTTACCGGTATAGCCGGTCTTGTTCTGATGGTGATTATGTCGTGGCACATATTTGCCGGCCTGCCGAGAAGCCCGTATTCGGGAATGACATACCCGCAAAAGCGAAACGGGTTTGTTCAGCGGTGGGAGGAAATATCGCAGCGGCGCAGTTTTGGAGCCAAGGGTTACTGGGAGCAGGCGGGCGAATACATACGCAGCCGGACTACGCCGACGGACAAAATATATGTTTGGGGCTGGGTCCCGGGAATATACCTGTCGGCGCAGAGGTTCAGCAGTTCGGCTAACGCCTTTGAAAGCGAGATGCATACCAGGTCCCCTCAGCAGCTCGAGCAGATAGTCGATGGTCTTCTCAGCTCCTTTAGCAAAGAGATGCCTAAATATATTGTTGATAGTCGCAAGCAGCATTTGCCGCTGAACAGATTCAAATTTGAACTATGGCCAATCGTTGGTTATTCCGCCCAGGGGCAGCCGCAGTTTTTGCCGCCGGACCCGCCGACAGTGGCGATGTTCGAACAGAAATGGGGCGAGATGACGCGGCAAAAGTTCGGCGACGACGAGACCCGTAGATTCGAAGTTATGGGTAAATTCAGAAAGTTCATAAGGGAGCATTACCAGATAGACCAGGTATTCGGCGACGAGGTCGTTTTTAAGCTGAAAAAGTAAACAACGTTTACCGCAGGAAGGTTGCCCTGTATAAAAGCCGTGATAAAGAAAAAAAATAAAAAGCCCCAAAGTATGCCGGACGCAGGCCGCGATGATTTGATTACGGTCGAGGCCCGGAATCGGCTGGACATTCTGACGGGCGTGGTGCTGTTAGCATTCGGAGTTTATCATTCGGTTCTGTATTTCGGGCACACGGCTGTCCCCATTTCCGATTTTCCCGATTTCTACCGGGTGGGCAAAGAAATATTATCTTTGCAGATGCCGTCAAATTTCAAGATGGCGCCGGTCGTGGGTATTCTGCAGAACCTGCTTACTTATGTGTCGTGGGGTTCGCCGCCGGAGTTGACGGCTGGCTGGCTGTTAAACGCAATTTTGCATCCCTTCACAGTGGTTTTGCTGTGGCTGGTCGGCAAAAGGATTATTGGCAGGTCCGCCGTCTGGTTTGCCGTCATCGTGTCGATAAATCCCTGGACGATTTATTACATGACTGAGCCGATAGTAGAAACGACTTATCTGTTTTTTATCCTGTTGACGTTGTATCTGATTTTCCGGCGGTCCCGCTGGGCATATCTTGTCGCCTCGGTAGCAACGATGGTGCGATACGAAGCCGCCGCGCTGATTTTTGGCGCGTTTGTCGCTGACATCATTCACAGAAAAGACCGTCGAGATGTAATCATGGCATCGGTTTGTTTGGTTCTGGCGTCCCTGCCGCTCGCGATATGGCTGATTCTGACCGCCGTTACCTGGAAGGGGGGGGGGTCGCACTATTTTAACGTCTTTTTCTCGAAGGAATACGCCAAGGGGTTCGTAGAGTCGGTCAACAGGACGGGGATATTGCTGCATATACAACTGCTGTGGCAGGTGGCATTCCTGCCGCTGTTTACTCCGTATCCTGGCGCAAGCGCTGAGTTCGTGGATGTGCTCTCGAAATTAACCATCTTGGCCTGTATTGTGGGTCTTGTTTCAGGCTGCATATTTTCAATTATCCGGCGCCGCTGGGAAGTACTGATGATGTTTTTGTTTTTCGTGCCGTATTTTGTGCTTCACGCTTATTATCCGTATCCCTGGACGCGGTTTCACTCGACTATTTTCTGGATAGCGTTGCTTGTGGCGTGGTTCGGGCTGCAAAGTATCGGCGGTTTTTTGGCCCAAAAGGCCCGGCTGCCCTGGCAGGCGACGCTGGTTCTGAAAATCGGCGTGACAATAGCCGCGGGTTTATGGTTTGCAGGTTTGGCGAGGAGTTTCGGTGAAGCAGCGAAATTCAGTCCCGATTCGGCTTCGATACCCTATGTCGCAATGCTTGTGGGGGGGATAATCATCGCTTCGAGGGCGATTGTTGAGCATCCGATACAAGTGTCGCGCCATTTATGCGCGGCTTCGATGCTTTGCCTGGTTATCGCGTCGAATCAGTTTGTTCTGGTTCGGCTTGTTGGCGACAGCAAGCGGGAGATTGAGTTCAAAATGCTGGGTGAGTGGTTTGCGGCCAACGGCAAGCCGGATGAAAAACTGGCCGTCTATCAAAACGACACACGACTGTTCGCGGGGAAAAATGCGCCTAATGTCGTGGGATTCCCAAAGGCGGACACCCCCGAAGAGCTTGTGGAAAAACTTCGCCAGCAGGGTATAACGTATGTTGTCTGGGCAACGAGGGAAGGATACAGTCATGGGCAGCACACGGGTTATCAGCAGCTCGGACTTAACAAGACCATCGCGTTTTTGAATAAGCCCCACAACATCGGTTGTTATGAGTTCGTAAGGCAACTTGGTTCGGAGAGGGGATTCGTAAACATCTTTCGACTCAAGAACAGGGGCGAAGAGCAACTGCCGAGGGTAGAAAACTAAACGAATTCTGGCTGTTACGCCGCGAAAGCAACTAAGCCCGGGACGCAGCGGTATGATATATCATACTAGTGAATACGACTTACGTAGAGAAGGCAAAGTTGGGGTTTCATCGGGTTGGCGGTTGACTTGAGCGTTTCAACGCTGTATAATCAAGTTTCCGTTCTAAAAAGGCCTATGTCAGTATGAAAGGGTTGACCTGAATCGTGCTTAAAGATGAAATTACAATAGTGATACCCTGCAAAAACGAGGAAAAGACCGTTCAGGATATCATCACAAAATGTCAGAAATATTCTGACGACATCGTTGTCATTGATGGCCATTCAACGGACAAGACAAGGGAAATAGCAGAGTCGATGAAGGCCAGGGTGTTCCTCGACAATAAAAAAGGAAAAGGCGAGGGTCTCCGCGTTGGTATTTCAAAGGCCCTTAAAAATATTATTGTCTTCATCGATTCTGACGGTTCCCACGACCCCGATGAAATCCCTGTGTTGGTCCAGCCCATTATAGAGGGAAAGGCGGATCACGTTACGGGTTCGAGAGGAAGAGGGGGGTCCGATGAATTACACGGGGATCTGGGCAAGTTTATGAGGATGATAGGGTGCGATATTATAACCCTGGGTATTAATTACAGATTCGGAGTCCGGCTGACGGACAGCCAGAACGGGTTCAGGGCAATCAGAAGAGATGTTGTACGTTCGCTGGACTTAAAAGAGAACATAACGACGATAGAGCAGGAAATGATTATAAAGACGCTCAGAAAAGGTTATCGAATGTATGAAGTGCCGTCTCATGAGTATGCGAGAAGGTATGGTAATTCCTCTATAAAAGTGAGCAAGGTATGGTTTCGCTACATTTATAGCTGGCTAAAATATCTTTTGTGGGGTTGATTCGGAATGAATGTTCTTGTTCTAAACGCACCCGCGGTCGGCGGGGTTAAAATAGTAAGAGAAGGACGCTGTATGCAGCGGCAGGAGGCCTGGGGGACGAGTTGGGCGCCGCTTACGCTGGCTCTTATCGCAGCGGTTTTAAGGGAAGATGGCTTTAAGGTAAGCTTAAAGGATTGCTCCAACGATGAAATAAGTTTTGAGCAGCTTGAAAAAGAGATTCGTGCCTTCCAGCCAAAACTGGTTGTTGTTAATACATCTACGCCCTCGATAGACAGTGATCTGGAAGTTGCTGGCATTGTGAAGAGAATAGACAAAGACATAAAGACGGTTTTTTTTGGTATTCACCCGTCGGCTCTCCCGGAGGAAACGTTCAATGGAAACACCGATGTGGAGTTCATAGCCGCCGGGGAACCCGAATACACCATTAGAGATTTTGCTATAGCCCTAAGAGACAAGCTGCCAATCGACTCCGTAAGGGGCCTGATTTACAGGGCAGATAATAACAGGATAACTTACAACGAAAAAAGGCCTTTTATTGAGGATTTGGATGAATTGCCGTATCCTGCCTGGGACCTCATCAATACAAATGGGTATAAATTGCCCATAACAAACAGGCCCTTCCTGCTTGTTCTAACGGGCAGGGCGTGTCCCTATCCGTGTACTTTCTGCGCAGCAGGAGCTTTTTATGGCAAGAAGCCAAGATTCAGGTCCTGGCAGAAAGTTGTCGCGGAAATTAAGTATGTAAGAGAAAAGTATAACATTCAGGACTTTCTGTTCTGGTCGGAAAACGCGGTTTTTAACAAAGAGCAGATGTATAATATCGCCCGAGGTCTTGAGCGTGAGGTTCCTGGCGTCAGGTGGGTCTGCAATGCGAGGGTGGATATTGTTGATGAAGACCTTCTGAAAACTATGAAGCGGGCGGGCTGTTGGATGATTGGGTATGGTATCGAAGCCGGCACGCAGAGGATTCTGGACCTGATGAAAAAAGGCATAAGGGTGGAAGATATAGAAAGGGCCGTCAAACTCACAAAGGACGTGGGAATTGAAGTGACGGGCCACGTCATCGTAGGTTATCCCGGCGAAACAAGGGACGACATTTTAAAAACGATGAAATTGTTAAAAAAAGTTGACCCGGATTACATCCAGGTGTACTGCTCTGTGCCGTTCCCGGGTTCCGACCTTTATGAAATGGCGAAAAAAACCAACTGGCTCACATCGAACGACTGGTCTATGTATGAGCAGAACTTTTCAGTGCTCAAAACCCCACAACTGTCCCCTCAGGATGTTATGGCTTTAAGGGAAAGGGTGATTAAGAGTTTTTATCTGAATCCCCGTAAAATACTTAAAACTCTATTTAAAACGAGGTCTCTGCAGGAAGTAACCATTTTACTTTCGTTTGCAAAAAGATACTTTAAGTCGTGGGTGGGCTCATAAATAACCCGTAGCATATTCGTCGGATGGCATGGCAGGCAATGAGTTCATAGATACGTTTTCAAAATTAGGCAAGTTGATTTGTATCGTGGGCTTAATTTCTGGTTGCATATTTTCAATTATCCGGCGTCGCTGGGAAATACTAATGCTGTTTTTGTTTTTAGTGCCGTATTTTGTGCTTCACGCATATTATCCGTATCACTGGACGCGGTTTCACCCGACAATTTTCCGGATTGCATTACTTGTGGTGTGGTTCGGATTATAAAGTACGAACTGTTTTTTGGCAGAAAAAGGCTCGTCTGCCCTGACAGGCGATGTTGGTACTGGAGATAGGCGTTGCTATCGCCGCGGGCTTATGGTACGTAGACTTTATGCGTGGTTGCAATGAGGCGGCATCTATCGGCCTGACTTCGGCATTTAGAATAACAATATCAAATGCAGTGTATCTATGAGCGAACGGACAGACAAAGATTCCGGATGCGAAGAATCGCTTCTAAAATGGCGAAGGCGCAACAGCTATTACTATGGCTGGCTCGACAGGATATATAAATTCGTCGTTCGGCCCAACAGCAGAGTTCTGCACATAGGTTGTGAATGCGGCGACCTGCTTGCAGCCGTGCGGCCGGCATACGGCGTGGGCGTTGACGGAAATGAATCTGCAATAGCGCTTGCGAAAAAGCGGTTCCCGCATTTGAATTTCATTAC
>Ga0187882_1004667_pt1 | contig 11038 bp, 9 predicted proteins | sample June2016WEW_19_1_3_FD_132991 | JGI IMG/M metagenome (GOLD analysis project Ga0187882, IMG submission 132991) | Peatland microbial communities from SPRUCE experiment site at the Marcell Experimental Forest, Minnesota, USA - June2016WEW_19_150 | ecosystem: Environmental > Terrestrial > Soil >...
ATAGGCGGATTCGACGAGCGAATCCGCTTTTCGACACGCGCCAACGATTGGCATTTTTATCTTTCTGCCGAGGCGCGCGGAATTCCCGTCGAGTTCATCGGAGAAGTGTACCACCTGGATCACGAGCTCGGCTTTCGCAACACCGCCCCTGATCTGGTCAGCACCGAAAAGGCTCATTTTGGCGGTATTTGGGATATCGAATTCGGGTTGCCTTATCTCAACCCGGGAAACTGGGGATTTCATGACGTACCCGCGGGAAACTACCAGGGGGACGAGCGCATTTGTCTGGTTGACGAAAAAAAGTGCGTCGTTGCGGAAGACCAGAATTGTGTGGATCGGCAGCTCTCAAGCTGGCTGAGCGCTCCGCCGGAAGCGATCCTCCGCGAAACTGCCCGGATCTTCCATGCCATATGTATGGGGCAATGGAAGCGGCGCCGCCTGATTTTTCGGCTCCACGATGTTCATTTGGCCATCGCTCTTTCCGGATTCGACCAGGTTGCATCAGCCCACGGCGTTCAGCTGTTCTGCAATTGGACTTGGCCGGCTCTGCCCGGCTTCACAGTGCATTCTCTCAAACCTGAGCCGTCCTCACCCGAAAGAGGTGATTGGATTTGTGAAGAGGTCAACGGCAAAATTGAGATTCGGGAATACTGCGCGGCAAAAAGGATCGACGTTGAACCGGCCCGGATCCGGGTGGATCACCCTTCTTTCAATCCTTTGATGGCGCGCCGGATGCTCCACGCGATGCTTCGCCTGCAGAGGCGAAACGTCAAAAGGCTTGGCATCTATGGCGCCGGCAGTCACACGAGAGAGATGCTGCGATGGGGCCTGCCGGATTCAATCCAGCTGATGGCTATTGTTGTTACAAAGGGCGGACACGGTACACTTTCCGGAATTCCCATTGTTCCCCTGGCAGTCATAGAACCACTGAATCTGGACTCAATTCTTCTTTCATCCGTGACCTACGAGACGGAAATGATCGCGCAAGCCCGGGAAGCTGGAATCCCCAATATCCTCGCCATGTATCAGGATTGGCCTGCCGATGTTTCGCTTTCGCAACTAAGGGAAATTAGATCCCACACCAAAATTAGGAGGCAATGACAACCGATGAACTTAGCATATCGCCAACAATGTATTGATGCGGTCGGCAGGGATCTTACACCCGGAGTTAAGTGGATGTTTTGGCCTTTTCCATTTGACTCGGAGGAAACACGCGAAATCTGGGCAACAATGGTCAAGATAGAAATTGATTTGTTCAGAAAATATCTTGCGCAAATCAAAACACTCAATATTCCTGGCGCAATAGTAGAACTGGGAGTTGTTTGAGGAAGAGCGCGAAAGATATTGGCGGGATTCGGGGAGACTCAGCTTTCATTTGATCGAACTATGATACGCTGAGCTTTAGGGGCTTAAATGGCATTTCCCTTCTGCGCTGCAACTGACCTCGAATTTCCTGAGCGTGGCACCTTTCCGTGCACTGGTGACAGGATTAGGACTAGCTAAAATCAGTGCCTCTCGTTTACGACTATTTGCCTGTTTTCCAGGCCCGCCAGAACAGCCGTAGACTCTTCATCCTTCTTGGATTGAGGAATGCCCGTGGGATGATCCAGGCGGATGAGAGCGATGCCCCGGTCTGTTACGAATTCCAGTTTCCGGCAGATTTCCTCTGCCCTTTTCGAATCTGCCACGACCACTGCATCCGGCGCCAGAAACCGGATCTGGGACGGGCTGAGCACCTCACGGCCGCAAAAGTCGCTTCCGATCCTTTCCGGATTGTCGTCGCAGACGCCGACAATGTTCGTGCTTGCCAATTCGAGTGCATGAAACGCAAGCTGCGCAAGATGGCCACTGCCAAACAGAATGACTCTTTGCAGGTCGGCTTTCGCCTGGTTGGCGATGCGATTCCGGATCTGGTCCTTCGCCGCCACGAACATGCCCACCATTTCTTCGATCAGCGTCCCTTGCAGCGCTTCAAGGGTTTGTATCCCCAAAGGAGTCAAGTGATAGGTTACGCTCTTGGTCGTCTTGCGATGGTATTCGAGAAGCCCCAACCCGCACAGCTCCTTCATATAATTGTTGACCATCGCAACAGAAAGGAAGCAGCGGTTCGCCAGTTCCGCTTGCGTGATATGCGCATTGGCTGCAACCTCCCTTAGAATATTCAATTGATTCAGCCTGGGGGATTGAAGGTAGAGACTCCGGAGGTCTTTCGTCTGCATATCATCCACTCATTCAATAGTTCGGGCCGCCCGGCATTGAGCGACCAGACAAGCATCGCAATTCTTATCGTCGAAAATAATAGAGAGCTTTAAAGTTCATTGAATCCGAGTTTTGGGTCAAATCCAGCGGGTAGGAAAATTATTCAGTGCCTTTAGATTGAAAAAATAAAAGCGCCACAAATTTCACGGATTATCACGGAGCTCAAATCCGTGGAATCCGTTCAATCCATGGCGTTTGTTTTGGGAGTCATTTTTCGCCGGCGGCTAGAATCGTCTGAAAATGAGGAGGTTCTTCCTCGCGCGCTACGACGCTGATCTCGATCTTTTTGAATCCGGCATCTTCCAGCCACCGGTGGAGATCGCTTTCCGCAAACCCGAGCCAGCGGTCGCCATATGACTCGTGCGCTTTTTCAAAGCTGTGCTTCAGCAGGTCCAGAATGAGGATCTGCCCGTGTGGACGCAGCAGACGGTGCGCCGCCGATATTGCAGAGGCCGGATCCTCCGCGTGGTGCAAGGCCTGACTGAGAATCGCCAGATCCACGCTGCCTGGATCTATCGGCGGGTCCTGCAGGTTGCCGAGCCGGAACTCGAGATTTTTCACGCCGTTCTTTTTTGCCTTTGCCGCCCCAAAAGCCACGATCTTCTCCGAATTGTCCACCGCAATCACCCTCTTGCAGCGCCGGGCCAGCAATTCGCTGATCAGCCCTTCCCCGGAGCCGAGATCCGCGACAACCAGAGGCGGCAAAATGCGCAACAGAAGATGGCCGAATCCCTGCCAGGACCGGCCCGGCCCATACACGCGGTCGAAGCGCCCGGCGACCTGGTTGAAGTAGATCTGCGCCTGCTCCCGCCGGCGCTTTAAAACCCGCTTGAGATTAATCCGATCGGCCGCATATTCCGGCAGCTCTCGCGCCCCCTCAACCGCCAGCCTCATGACCCCGTTGGCCGGTCCCTTCGCTTCAGGATTCAGGCTGTAGAACGCGCGTTTGCCTTCACGTCTCGATTGCACCAGACCCGACTCCAGCAGCAATCCCAGATGCGTTGAAATCCGCGACTGCCCGGTCCGTGTGATTTCCTGAAGCTCCTGGACCGACAGCTCGTCTTTCTCCAGCAATGCGATGATTCTCAGGCGCGTCGCATCGGATGCCGCCCGAATGGATTTTAGAACCAATGACATGCTCGGCGCTCCCGGATTCAAGAATCCCATTGACGCATAGTTGAACATTAATATATCATCCTATCCGGATTTGTCGATAGGTACTTTGAGGCCGCTACCCTATTTCGCACATCACCGCCTCTTCAATCGAGAGCGAGGCGAGCGAAATTGGGTGGCGTCCCCATTTCAAAAAAGGAATCCATCGTATGTCACAAATGACAGCGCAAGATTACAGGATTCGAGATATCCGCCTTGCCGACTGGGGACGCAAGGAGATTTCTGTCGCCGATAAGGAAATGCCCGGCCTCATGGCAGTGCGCGCGAAGTATGGCGCTGAAAAACCGCTGGCCGGCGTGCGCATTTCCGGTTCCCTGCATATGACCATCGAAACCGCGGTGCTGATCGAAACACTGGTCCGGCTCGGTGCGTCGGTGCGGTGGGCGAGCTGCAACATATTCAGCACGCAGGACCACGCCGCCGCCGCGGTTGCAGAAGCGGGAATTCCGGTGTTTGCTTTCAAGGGAGAGTCGCTGGAAGAGTATTGGGATTTCACGCTTGCCGCATTGACGCATCCGGGCAATAAAGGTCCGGAGCTTGTTGTGGACGATGGAGGCGACGCGACTCTGCTGTTGCATAAGGGCTATGAAATGGAGCACGGCAGCGATTGGACACAAACGCCCGGTGCGAGCCACGAAGAACAGGTCATCAAGAACCTGCTGAAAAAATGCGCAACCGAGCGCCCGGGATGGTTTACCAAAACAGTCCGGGAATGGAAAGGGGTCAGCGAGGAGACGACGACCGGCGTCCATCGGCTTTATCAGATGCTCGAAGCAGGCAAGCTTCTAGTTCCCGCAATCAACGTGAATGATTCAGTGACCAAATCAAAATTCGATAATCTTTACGGCTGCCGTGAATCCCTGGCTGACGGCCTCAAGCGCGCGCTGGGGGTCATGATCGCCGGCAAGACCGCGGTCGTCTGCGGCTACGGGGATGTTGGAAAAGGGAGCGCTCATTCACTGCGCGGGTTCGGCGCCCGCGTCCTCATCACCGAAATCGATCCCATTAACGCCCTGCAGGCTGCGATGGAAGGGTTCGAAGTCACGCGCATCGAGGAAACGCTGGGAGAAGGAGATATCTATGTCACCTGCACGGGGAACTGCGATGTCATTACGCTGGAACACATGTTGAAAATGAAGGATCAGGCGATCGTCTGCAATATCGGGCACTTCGATAACGAAATCCAGGTGGACCGGCTGAACGGTGCGCCCGGAGCAAAGAAGGTCAACATCAAGCCTCAGGTGGACCGCTATGATCTGTCCGGCGGCCGGAGCATCTACCTGCTGGCGGAAGGCCGACTCGTGAATCTCGGTTGTGCGGAAGGTCATCCCAGCTTCGTGATGTCGAACTCGTTTACGAATCAATGTCTCGCCCAGATGGATCTCTGGTCCCATCGCGCCGAATATAAACCCGCCGTGTATCGCCTTCCCAAGAAACTTGACGAGGAAGTCGCGCGGCTGCACCTCGAAAAAATCGGTGTGAAACTGACGACGTTGACGAAGAAACAGGCCGATTACATCGGCGTCCCGATCGAAGGCCCCTACAAACCCGATCACTACCGCTATTGAATCCATTAACCACGAAACACGCGAAGTGTAATTTTCGGGTGTTTCGTGGTTAAATAAACTGCCATGACCGAAACCGGAATCATCTCTATTCTCACGGAGACCGGACCCCTGACAGGAGCCCAGCTGCAAGACCGAACCCGGATGGACATATTCGCGCTTTGGCAGGCGTGCCGGAAAGCGCCGTCCATTCGTTTCGAGACAGCGGGCAGGAGATTTCTTCGCCTTGACCGTAACGTTCACGGGTATGCACGGCTCTCGCCTTCGATCCGTAGAGAATTTCTCACCTACATGTTCGTCGGGCTTGATAGCCAAACCGATGCGCTGAAGGCGCGCGCGAATGTTCTCAAGAAAGAAATAAAGCGAATCAGCCAATCCAAGCGCGAGACGGCAGCCAATGCCCTTGCATCCGTGGTTGAGCGCCTGCCGGCAAAGGACTTAATTCTCGAAAAGGCATGTTTCATTCTCGCAGGCGATGTGGTTTACGACATGTCTCACATGGTGCCCAGGCCCGAAAAGAGCACCGGCGAAATGGTTCAGGGCTCTGACTTGGATATAGTGGTTATTGTCGAAGACGATGTCGCTTCGGACCTTGTTGATGCTTTGGATAGGGCCGTTCATAAGCGAAAGCACCTGCTGCTCGTCACTGACCGCGAGGAAATCGATTACCTAATCAAATCCATGACGCGGGTTCGCGAACAGATCAAGTTTGATATCTTTACATCCATGGTCGCCTGTAAGATTCTGGACGAAGGGCAGCTGCTGTACGGCAGCCCACGCGTTTTTCAGAAAGTAAAAGATCTTTTGGCGGAACACGGAATCAGAGATCGCCTGAAGGAGCTGGAGCTTCAGGCAACCCTCAACCGGGAATCCGCGGAGATTCAATTGTTGCAGGTGGTCGGCGCTGAAAAGGACTGCAGCGAATACCTGAATCTTTTCTATACTCATGCGGAAGAGGATGAGATTTATTAAGTAATGCGCCGCTTTCATGCCCGGGAGCGCGGGTGTCCCGCCCGCAATGGTGCATCCGGAATCAATTTCGGCGCGAGACGCCCGCGCTCCCGGCATTGTGGAGACACCATGAAAAAATCCGTAATGCTGTTAGCCTTTTCCCTTCTCCTTCCGGCGCTTGTCTTATCGCAAACGGTCCCGCTGACCATCCTTCATACCAACGATACCCATAGCCATCTGTTGCCTTTCAGCTATCCCGCTGTTGTTCCCCCAGGATCGGATTTGGCGGGCCTGACGGTGCGGACCGAAATAGGAGGGATTGCCCGCAGGGCAACGTTGGTCAGGCGCCTGCGTGAAGAACTTGGGAAACAGGGAACGACCGTGTGGCTGGTGGACGCAGGAGACTTTTCTGACGGCACTCCGTTTTCAATCGAGTATCACGGCGAAGCGGATGCCGCTGCGATGAATGCCGTGGGCTATGATTTCGGCGCCCTCGGCAACCATGAATTCAACAACCCTCTCGCCAGGCTCAAGAACCTCATCAGCATGTTTCGATACCCCGTGTTGTGCGCGAATGTAACGGAAACTTCCACCGGCAAGCTGCTGACCCGGGCATCAGAAATCCGCACGCTGAGTGGGATTAAAATCGGGATCTTCGGCCTGGTGACGCATGACACGGCCATGTATCCGGCCGCGAGAGAAGTTCTGACCGTATCGGACGAGATCAAAACCTCTCAGGAAATGGTGCACATGCTCCGCCCGAATGCGGATATCGTAATCGCTATATCCCATTCCGGCGAACTGCTCGATGAAAAAATTGCCGCTGCCGTTCAGGGCATCGATGTCATTGTCGGGGGGCATTCTCATACACGCCTCCCTTCGGGCGATTTCGTGTGGCGCTCGGACCAGCTCAAGGCCAAGGAGGTTAACGGAACCGTCATCGTGCAAGCCCACCAATGGGGAGGAGAACTCGGCCGGCTCGACCTGCTGTTTGAGAAGGACGAACAGAGCACGTGGCATGTTGAGCGCTATCGAGCCCGATTAATTCCGGTCACGCCGGATATTCCGGAGAACTCCGAGGTGGCGTCCGTCGTTGAGCGCTACTGGAAACCGATTGCCGCCCGGTATGGAAAAATCATAGGACAAGCCGCCGCCGACTTCATGGAACGAGGCGACGATCTGGCTAACTATAATCTGGTGGCCGATTCCGTTCGGCAGACCTATGGCACCGAGATCGATCTCGAGAACATGGGCGGCGTACGCGCTCCGTTACTCAAGGGGACAATTACCCTCGAGAATCTCGCCGACATGGATCCGTTCGATAACACCGTCGTGACGTTCAGGGTCAGCGGCCGAATGCTCAAAACAATTCTGGAAACGTCCCGTCCAGCCGTTTCCGGGCTCCGCTACCGGATCGAGAACAACACGCTCACGAGTGTGACCGTGGGCGGGCAACCCCTCAGGGAAGATCGCGTCTACACTGGGACAACCAATTCCTATTTCGCCCGCACGGCCTTGAAAGAAATTGAAACCAGGGATACGGGGAAACAGCGATTGGAAGTCCTAATAGAATACATCCACAACACCGGGACCGTGCGCCCCGTCTTCGACGGGCGCCGCGTAATCATCGGCTGATCCCGCGGAGAGGTGGAGATCGCGGAGTCTGAACCGGCTCTCCGCAATCTCCACGTGATACATGGAATTTACGGACCCGTAAAGGTCCGTGTCGCTATCTCGAAAGGATCTCGATCGTATCCTCGAGCAGGCCGGTTTTCGGATTTTCCACGATCCGTCCTATTTCCCTGTCGCTGCGATAGAAGATAAAGGTCGGGACTTTTTCCACCTCGAATTTGTCCGAGTAATATCGGACTTCCTTCCCGGGCTTTCGCTCCACACTTAAAAAGCGCACTGGAACAGAAAGGCCCGTCGCTTCCAGAGTTTTTATAAAGGGAGGCACGTTGTTCCGGGAATCCGGACACCAGAGGCCGAGGTATATATCGATTCTCACGTTTCCCAGTTTGGATTTCAATGCCTCGATTCGACCCGGGTCCGGCTGGTAGGTATCATACTTCTCCTTCCATTCCGGACCTGCGTTTAGAACTTCATCCCTGTTCACCTCATTGACTGGCACACCGGCTATGCAGATAAACGAAAACAATAAAAATGGGATCAGGAAAGGCGATGAATACCTCATAAACTCCTCCATAATCCGAATTCTACCGCGAAATGCACAACCTCGAAGACACTAAAGACTCGAAGACTGCTTGGAGTCTTTGAGGCTCATTCCGCCCGCAAGGCTTCGACGGGATCGAGCCGTGATGCCTTGATCGCGGGCCAAGTCCCGGAAAGGAGTCCGATGATCCCAAAGGTGATGAATGAGGTAAAGAAAACGCGGGTATTCACAATCAAGTGAATGTCGCCCTGTCCGCTGGTGTCCTCGAATATAGAGCCAAGGAAGGGAATAACGCCGATCCAGTGCGCGATCAGAATCGAAAGAGCGTAGCCCAGCACTCCGCCCAGGATTGAGAGGCCCAGCGCCTCCCCGAGGAACTGCATGCGGATATGCCTCTTGCGCGCGCCCAAAGCTCTCAGGACGCCGATTTCGTGAGTCCGCTCTTGAACGCAGAACAGCATGATGTTCATGATTCCGACGCCTGCAACGGCCAGAGTAAAGAGCCCAATCACGTTCAATAATCCCTTGATCGCCAGGCCCAGGCCGTTGACAATTTTGAATCCTTCGCTGGAAGTATCCAGAATCAGCGCCTTTTTGTCTGCTGGATTGAATTTATGAATTTCACCAAGCACCTGCCGAACCTGTCGCGTCGCCGCGTCCTCCATGGCAGCGCTCACAGGCTGAAACACCAGCACGCTGTTATAGCGGATATCTCTCATGATACCCATTGTCTTGATCGGGATATAGGCGCAGGTATCGTCCGCCGAAAAGTAGTTCGATAAAGCGATCTTTTTCTGGAGCACGCCGACGACACTGAAGCGCAGGCCGTTGACGAATACGTCCTGATCAAGTGCCGGGGCCTGACTGAACAGCTTCTTTTTTAAATCATGTCCGAGGACCACAACTCTTCGCATGGAGGTTACATCCTCGGCATTCAGAAACCGTCCCTCCCCGATGAACATGCCGCGCATGGGGCCGTACTCATCATTCACGGCCCGGATCCCTCCGGTCGTCATGCGGTCGCCCCAGCGCACCTGCATCTCTTCGTAAAACTCAGGGCTGACATGCTTCACAAGCGTGCAACGCTGCCGGATGGACTCCACATCGTTTTGCTCTGTGCGCACCACGCGGCCTGCCCGGGCTCCACCCACTTGCATCGAGGTCTGGCCGTTCCAGACAACAACGATGTTGTCCCCGAAGTACTTCATGCCCAGAAGCAATGCCCGGTGAAAGTCGTCGCCATAAGCAATAAGGAGAATATAGGAGGCAATTCCCCAGGTGATCCCGACCAGAGTCATGATCGACCGTTTTCTGTACGCGACCAGGTTTCCTACAACACGCTTCAGGATTTCGAGAATCATCGTATTCACAATTACGAGTTACGAATGACGAATGACGAATTGAAAAACACGCTCGGGCTCTATTTCACCATATGGGTTGAGCCGCTGAATTAGGACTGGCCCCGATGTATCTTTCAATTCGTCATTCGTCATTCGTAATTCGTTATTCATGTCTGAGTGCTTCAATCGGATCGACCACAGCGGCCATAAAGGCCGGATAAATGCTCGAGAGCACCCCTACCAGGATCAAAAAGCCAAAAGCGATCAACCCCACCTCCGGCGTGACAATCATGCCGGCAAAGAAGTCGATTTTGGGAAACAGATTGATCACGGCGCACAGTCCCCAGCCTATAAATATTCCGGTCAGCCCGGCAATTAATGTCAACATCATCGATTCCGCAAAAAACTGCATCAGAATTCTTCTGGTGGTAGCGCCGACCGCCTTGCAGATTCCAATCTCGCGGGTTCGTTCGCCGACCGACAGCAGCATGATGTTCATGATTCCGACGCCACCCAGAATCAACGTGACGACGGCGACCGCGCCGAGAAAAATTCGAAGAGAATCAAAAATCCTTTTAACAAATTTAGCCTGGGTAACCGTGTTCCAGATCTCTACCGCATCTTTGTCCAGATAGTCGAACTCCTTCTTGCCTGCAAGGATTTGCCGGACCTGCAGTTCGCTGGCTTCGCCCAGCTCTTCGCTGCGCGGTTGCAGGATCAGATTCGACAGCGCATTTTTCCCCTCTTCGGCATAAGGAATCGGAAAATCGCGGCTCATGGAATAAAAAGGGATGAAGATCTTGGTGTTATCCGGCCCACTGTAGTTCGAGTTCTGGTCCTTGTGGATCAGCTCTCCGATCACGAGGTAAGGAAAACCGCCGATCAAGATCGTCTGGCCCACAGCCTTTTCTTTATTGAACAGCTGATCCCGCACCTCATCCCCGATAATGCAGACACGCAACGCGTTCGCATTATCTCCGGCATTGATCTGCCGTCCTCCGGACGCGACCTCGATGGTTCTCATCTGCATGTAATCGGGGAAAACGCCGTGAATCCTGAATGTGCCGTTGTTGATCCTGGAAACGGCCGTGAGGCTCCATTGAACTTCGGGACTCAGCCGCTGCAGATATGTTGCTTTCTCCTTGAGAGTGAAATAATCATCGAGCGTCACCCGGATGACTTTCCCGGGACGGATTCCCTCTTTCCCTTTGCTCGTTCTGCCGCCCCAGACAATGATGATGTTCTGGCCGAGCGTACGCGCTTTCTGCATCTGCGCAACCCACATCCCTTGGCCCATCGAGGTCATGAGAATCAGGCAGATCAAGCCCCATGCGATTCCGAACATCGTCAAAAAGGACCGGGTCTTGTTTGCCGCCAGATTGAGGTAGGTTTGGATGAGAAGTCCCATAACTCAATTACGAATTACAAATGACGAATTACGAATTTAAACATATTTCGAGTCCAAACCTCATTCAGTGGCTCCATCCGTATGCTGAAAGAAAACCTGGGCGTATTTTTCAATTCGTAATTCGTCATTCGTAATCCGTCATTGCAGTACTACGGTTTCTCCCAGCTTC
>Ga0187882_1004677_pt1 | contig 11017 bp, 13 predicted proteins | sample June2016WEW_19_1_3_FD_132991 | JGI IMG/M metagenome (GOLD analysis project Ga0187882, IMG submission 132991) | Peatland microbial communities from SPRUCE experiment site at the Marcell Experimental Forest, Minnesota, USA - June2016WEW_19_150 | ecosystem: Environmental > Terrestrial > Soil >...
ATTTGAAAAGGGGGTCGAATATGTATTTTCGATCTTTCCACGGCTTGCCGAGAGGCGTACGCAGTTGGCCGGCACGTTGAGCGGCGGAGAACAGCAAATGCTGGCGTTTGGCCGTGCTCTCATGAGCAGACCCCAACTGGTGCTTCTCGACGAACCATCGCTGGGGCTTGCGCCGCTGATGGTGGACGAGGTCTTCAGGGCAATTAGGAAGGTCAACGGCGAGGGGGCGACCATCCTTTTGATCGAGCAGAATGCGGTAGCCGCCCTCAACATAGCCGATTACGCATACGTATTGGAGACTGGCACGGTAGTTCTCGAAGGCCCTGGCAGCCAACTTCTCAAGGACGAAAGGGTCCGAAAGGCCTACCTGGGTGAATAGCTATATCCGCGGGAAGCTGGTTTGGCAAAGATTGCGGGTTGAAGCCGGTGCCCGGAAACATGACTAGGAAAGGTTATTCGGCTTGCCTGGGTCCTTATGTGGATCTTTTTTGCGCGGAAGAGTTGCCACATCGATCCAGTACTCCATAAGTGTCCTGAAGCACGAAACCACATCGTCGAAGGTCGACTGTTTGGTGATATAGGAATTGGCGCCCAGGTCATAGCAAGCCTTTACATCCTCCAATTCTCTGGAAGTCGTAAGGATTATGACTGGAACGGCCCGAAAGCGAGGGTCCGTCTTCAGGATCTTCAGCACCGTGCGGCCGTGCATCCTGGGCATGTTGAGGTCAAGCAGGATGAGATCGGGGAAAGGGCAGGCTTCGAGGTCCGCCTGGCGGCCGCTCCGGTCCAGATAATTCAGCAGTTGTTCGCCATCCCCGACACAGCGAAAAGTGCAATCGGCGCAGGCCAACTTGAGTGCATCGTTTACAAGCAGACAGTCGTCCTCGTCATCGTCGACCATGACCAGAACGACACGCTCCTTTACGTGGCGCTTGTCCGGAATCTGTTGCAAAGTGAAGGCCCCAGAAGGAGTTTCGGGTCCCTCGGTATCATGGGAAAATTGCAGGACCGTTGGCATGGCGCTCCCTCTGTTGCCTTATGAAAACACTCCGATTTACCGCCGCCCGGTTACGGCTTATTCTATCAGTCGCGATGGAGATCGGCTGGTCCGATTTTTGGTACAATTTAGAAACAATTGAGAAACAAGCTGAGATTATCATTTGTTGAAGAAAGGGGCCATGATATTTTTATGAAAAATCCAAGATTGGGTAATACAGTCTGGTTTTGTCAACGCCATGCCGATCACATCTTCAGGGGGCCGAACCAGTAATCACATGTTTTTTTCAAAACGCTAACCAGTTCATCCCAGAGAACCGGCCTTGCAATGACGGTATTTGCGCCCAGATCGTAGAATCTCATTATTACGGTGTCGGGCACCAGGCCAATTAAAACGATAAGTGGTATGTGCCTCAGGGTGGAATTCGATTTAATCGACGCTATAGTGTCAAACATACTCTCCCACGGCAGGTGCAGACCTAGGACTATCAGGTCTGCGGCGCCGCTTCGGTTCAGGTAATCCAGCAGGGGTTCAGCCCTCTCAAAGGACCGGATCACGATATCATGCCGGCATTGCCCGAACGCGTCTCGCAGGAGAAGCCGGTCATCACCATCTTCCTCGAGAACGGCAATAATGGATGGCGGCTTTGCTATCAAGGCATACCTCGAAGGTTTATCGCTGGACAAAGTCCAGCGTGAATTTGAGCGTGCAAAACAGACGCATTTTGCCATCTCATCGACAGGGTTTAAGATACAGACCCCTGTGCCAGATTTGAAGCCCAAGAATTCGGGGGGATAATATGGGGTATAAACTCGCATATCAGGTGAGAGTTAAAAGATGAGACCTCAGATTTGCTCCCATTCCTCGCAGTCCGAGCTTGGTCCTGATATTGTTTCTGTGGAACGAAGCCGTCTTCTCGGAGATGCACAGGAGTTCCGCGATTTCCTTGCTGGTCTTTCCGTCTCTGACAAGGGCCGCGACCCTCATCTCGGTAGGTGTGAGCACCCGGTATTCGAGCGCTAGCGTTTTGCCGAATTTTGATGTGAGTTCTTTCAGATGAGATTCCAGAATTTCGAGCAATGAAGCCTGGGAGATGCTCAGCGTGCTGTGTTTCATTCGTTTTACGTAAGGCATGATAAGGTTTTCGATGTTGGTCAGAACAGCTTCCTCAAACTCCTTTCTGTCCTCGTCCCTTTGCCGCAGTAAAGCCTTCAATGCGGAGTTGACTTCCAGAAGACGGTTTGATTTTGCCTGAAGTTCCTCCTCCATGTCCCTGCGCTCCGCAATGTTATTGATACGGAGTTCTTCTTCTTTGAGTTTGCGCTCTGTGACATCACTCCAGAGGACAATTCCAGCGATCAAATTACCATCCCGGTCCAGGATGGGCCCTGAATTGCACAGAAGGTTCAGTTTTTTCCCGTCGGAGCGTCTCACCACCCATTCTTCGTTTATTGCTACGTCACCCTTGAGGGTGGCTCTAGTCAATGGCAATTCCTCTGCCTTTGCCTGTGTAACGCCGTCAGGATGACAAATTTCATGGAGCCTGCCAAACTCCGTGCAGGAGATCCCTTCGATTTTTTCCTTCGAGTTGCCAAGCAGGTCCATGCCGAATTTGCTTACCATGTGAATAGACATGTCCCTGGCATCGGCAATAGCGATTCCTTCCGGAATATATTGCATCATCGCCTCAAGAAACTCTTGCGGAATGAGTTGATCGGCTATGTGTTGTTTAGGTTTGTTCTTCATATCCATTGGACCCACAATTCTAATCGAATTCGGACCTTAGCCTGCAAAAAAGAATATCGGCGGGGAGATGACGCTGCATGAAGGAAATGAGGCGGCAAGGCAAAAAGCCACAACAGTGTGTCGGCTAAGATGGTTCGATGTCTTTTCTTCGGGTTGGAATGTCTCCTTTTGGGGGAAGTATGGATTTGTCCAGCCAGTAATCCTTTACGACTTTGAGGGCGGCGCGGAGCCCCGCAAACGAGGCTTCCTTGACAATGTAGGTATTGGCGCCCATATCGTAACAGAAAGCTACATCGTCCTCATGGTTCGAGGTCGTAAGGATGATAACGGGAATCGCGCGAAAGCGATCGTCTGATTTCAACTTCTCAAGGACGGCTCGGCCGTTCATCCTGGGCAAGTTAAGATCAAGGAAAATCAGGTCGGGACGCGGCGCACTTTCAGGGTCTTGATAGCGACCGCTCCTATTGAGATAATCCAGCATCTCCGCGCCATCCTGAAGACAGTGGAAATCGCATTTCAGATAGGCTTCGTAAAGGGCCGCTTCGACAAGCAAACAATCATCCTCATCGTCATCAACCATAACAAGCACTATTCTGTTGGCCGTCTTCGGATTCATATGCACCAGTTCATAAGAAGATGTAGTATCCTAGCACCGTGCGGCAAAATGAACAATAAACATTTACGATGTAAGCGTTTCCAGGGCCCGCTGGTATCGTGTCGCAGCGCAACGGAAGGGGAGGGCGGGGGACAAACGGTGCTCCCTTGCAGCAAAAAGCTGGAATATTTGTACGTTTTCTTTAAAATTAAACTTGTTATTAAGAATCTGTATTTTGGGAGAAAACATGCGGCCCCTTCGCTGAAGAGGCGGCCAGGGGCATGAAATCGATCCGACAAAACCGGAATTCAATGGACCAGTTGAATATTTTTGAAAATCGTTCGGATCACGCATCAGGGGGACAAGCGCCCCTGGCCGAACGGATGCGTCCGCGGAGCCCTGCCGAGTTCGTCGGACAGTCACACCTGCTCGGGCCCGGCAAGATTCTTGACAGAATCATACGGAACCTGCATTTCCATTCTCTCATCCTCTGGGGACCTCCCGGTTGTGGCAAAACAACCCTGGCGAAGATCATAGCAACACATACCGAAAGCTACCTCGTGTCTTTGTCGGCAGTTATGGCGGGGGCAAAGGAAATCCGGGCTGCGGTTCAGGAGGCAAAAGAAGTCCTGGCCAAAAGAAAAACCCGGACCTGGCTGTTTATGGACGAAATCCACAGGCTGAACAAAGCCCAGCAGGACACCCTTTTGCCGCACGTTGAAAATGGAACGGTCCTGCTGCTCGGGGCTACCACGGAAAATCCGTCTTTCGAGATTATCGCCCCGCTTCTGTCGCGCGCCCAGGTTGCCGTTTTGGAGCCGCTCGGACAAGCAGATCTGAGGCAGATCATCGATCGTGCCCTCCACGATGAGGAAAGGGGGCTTGGAAAATTTCCGGCGCGTCTTACCGGGGAAGCGCTGGACTATTTGCTTGCTGCCTCCGGAGGGGATGCGCGAATCATTCTGAATGCTTTGGAAATAGGTGTGCTGACCACACCGCCCGATTCCGAAGGCATACGAAATCTGGATCTTCAAGGCGCAAAGGAAGCCCTGCTGCGCAAATCCGTTCATTATGACAAAGCGGGCGAGGAGCACTTCAACCTCATTTCCGCCCTTCATAAAAGCGTCAGGGGCAGCGACCCGGACGCAGCCATCTACTGGTTGGCCCGAATGCTGGACGGCGGCGAGGACCCGCTCTATCTCGCGCGACGCATCGTAAGGATGGCCTCTGAAGACATCGGCCTTGCTGATCCGACAGCCCTCGTGCAGGCTATAAACGCTTTCCAGGCTTTCCATTTCCTGGGCAGTCCCGAAGGCGAACTTGCCCTTGCCCAAGCTGTCGTGTATCTTTGCCTTGCGCCGAAGAGCAATTCGCTCTACACGGCTTTCGGCAGGGCCAGGGAGGCGGCGAAAAACAGCGGTGCGGCACGGGTGCCTTTGCATCTGCGCAACGCCCCCACGGGTCTTATGAAAAAACTCGGTTACGGCAAGGAATACAAATACGCTCACGATTACGATGAGGGGTGGCTGCCTGAGGTCTACATGCCGGCAGAACTTGCCGGCGCCATTTTTTATCATCCCAAGTCCGCTGGATGGGAAGCAGGATTCAAAAAGCTGCTCGAGCGAAGGCGCGCAATGGTAAAGGAACACCTGGACAAGAAAGACAGCCACGAAACATGAGATCGATTCAGGCCAAAAAAAAGGTTCTGGAAAGCGTTAAGCCGTTTCAACTGGTCAAGTATCTTGCACTTTCCAGTCTCATGGTGATCCTGGTGTGCACCATTTTTCTGTCGGGGTTTATCTCGCAGAAAGCCAAGGCCATACTGCTTACAAAAAGCGAGCAGTATGCGCTCATCGTTGCCGAAAATCTCAATCACCAGGTTTTTTTCCAATTCACCGTGCCGACGCTGATCGCCGAGGGGGAAATCCGCCTGAGCCGTGAAAGCCAATATGAAAGGCTCGATAAAGTCGTAAGAAACACGATCCACGGGCTCTCGGTGGCTCGCGTAAACATCTACGATCAGCAGGGGATACTTACCTACAGTACAAATAAAGAAATGATAGGAAGCAAGGGGGACATCGTCGGCGACTTTTTTACGAGGGCCTTGAATGAGGAGTCATTTTCCGTTCTGTCTGCCGAAGAGACCGATTTTTTTGGGTTCGGGTTGAAGGGAGGCTTTCGCAGGCTGACTACCTATCTGCCGATGTGGGAGGAAAGACCGCTCAGCTGGAGGAAAGGCAAAGTCCTCGGAGTCTTTGAAATAACACAGGATATAAGTCACGATTACGAAACCATACACCGGTTTCAGTGGATAGTCGCGTTCAGTTTCCTGCTCTTCGTCGGGATCCTGTTCGTGACCATCCTTTTTATCGCCAGGCGCGCCGAACGCATAATTACGGCAAGAGCCAAAGAAAGATACAAGCTCGAAGAGCAGCTTTATCAATCGGAGCGGCTTGCCGCGCTTGGTGAAATGATTGCCGGGGTTTCCCACGAAATCCGCAATCCTCTGGGAATTATCAGGAGCACGGCGGAGTTTCTCAGTTGCCGCATGCAGGAGGCGAAACTAAAGAAGTTTTCTTCGATCATCGTCGAGGAATCGACCCGCCTCAACGATATCCTGACCGAGTTTCTCGATTTCGCCAGGCCTACGACCCTGAGTCCTGCAGCGTGTAAGATCGAAGACATCCTGGACAGAAATCTTTTGGTGATGGAAGCTGAGTGCCAGCGGCTCGGCATCAGGGTCCAGCGGCGCTATCAAACAGAGGATCGTTGCCTGGAGGCCGATCATGACCTGCTCTACCGCGCCTTTGTCAATATCTTAGCCAATTCGCTTCAGGCCATGCCCCAAGGAGGAACATTAACCATACAGACCGCGATTACTAACGGCAGGGATGGGGCCTCTCTTATGGAAATCCAGGTCCAGGACACCGGCTCGGGCATTCCAAAGGAGGCGATGAAAAAGATCTTCAACCCTTTTTTCACCACGCGCGAAAAGGGTACGGGCCTGGGCCTTGCCATTGTTCAAACCATTATAGACAACCATAACGGCGAAATCGAAGTGGTGAGCACCGAGGGCAGGGGCGCCACCTTTATCATAAGACTTCCGCTCACCCAGCCCGAATTCGAGACAGAGGAGGAACCGGCGGAATAGAATGAATTCTATCCTCATTGTCGATGACGAAAGAAATTACCTGCTCGTTTTGAAGGCGCTGCTTTCAGAAGAAGGCTATCAGGTAATCACCGCTGAAGACGCTCGCAAAGGCCTGGAGTTGCTCCAGGAAAACGATCTGGACGTGGTGATCACGGATATGAAAATGCCCGGAATGGACGGCATGGAGTTTATGGAACGCATCCGCCTGCGACAGCCCGATCTTCCGGTTATCATGATGACCGCCTTCGGCAGCGTGGAAAAGGCGGTCGAGGCGATGAGGAAGGGTGCTTTCGACTACATTCTAAAGCCCTTCAAAAACGAAGAATTAAAACTGACCATCAGCAAGGCAATCAATCATTATCACCTGGTCACGCAGAATCGGCTCTTCGCCCGTGAATTGCAAGGCAAATATCATTTCGGAAATATAGTGGGCAAAAGCGTACAGATGCAGCGCATATTCGAGCTGGTCGAAAAAGTGGCCCCAACTAAGGCAACCGTTTTGATAACGGGTGATTCGGGTACCGGCAAGGAACTGATTGCCAGGGCAATTCATTACAACAGCCCACGAAAAGACCGGCCTTTTATATCGATAAACTGCGGTGCGCTGCCCGAAACGCTGCTGGAGAGCGAGTTGTTCGGACATGAGAAGGGCGCATTCAGCGGAGCGGTCAGCCAGCGGAAGGGAAGGTTCGAACTCGCTCACGAGGGGACCCTGTTCTTGGACGAAATAAGCGAAATGTCTCCCCCGCTTCAGGTCAAATTGCTCCGGGTCCTCCAGGAAATGGAGTTCGAAAGGGTGGGGGGCAGCCAGACGCTCAAAGTCGACGTCCGGGTGGTGGCCGCATCCAACCGGAATCTCAAGGAATAGGCCGAAGCCGGACGGTTCCGCAGCGATCTTTATTACCGCCTGAATGTAGTGCATGTCTATTTGCCCCCGCTGCACGAGCGGCTCGATGACCTGACGCTCCTTGTAAATCATTTCCTCACTAAATACGCCAAAGAAAACGATCAGGAGGTGATTGCCATCTCTTCCGGGGCTATGGAGCGCATTCTCGATTATCACTGGCCCGGCAATGTGCGGGAGTTGGAAAACGTGATCGAGAGGGCCATTATTCTTTCCGACAGGCTTGAAATACTTGCTAAGGACCTGCCCCCTGAAGTAAGGGAATTCCGTGCGAAGCCTGAAGTCCCGGTAGATGACGGGAGGCTTGCGGACCATGGGGTTTTGCCCATCCCGGGGTTGAGCTCTGGTGACCGGATGCCCGATTCGGGCTTCAAGGTCCGCCAGATCCGGGCGATGGAATTCATCAAAACCAACGGGTTCATAACCAATAAGTACTACTCACAGCTTGCCGAAATTTCAGAACGTCAGGCTTTGCGGGAACTGAGCGAACTGGTCGATACCGGCAAACTGCTCCGGGTAGGCAAGGGCAGGGCTTGTCGCTATGTGCTGAGCCAACTGGCGGAAATTTAGAAAAACCCTGTGCACCGCCCCCGATATTGCGGCCTGAAGATCTTCCCGAATCCGGCTTTGCCTTACTGCCGAACGAAGTAAATGGCGGAGATTATGACGCCCGCGCTCACCACGACCCAGCGCAGAATGTCGGGCCGAATCCTGCCGGCCATCCGTCCGCCCAATGATCCGCCCAGCAGGGCGCCGACCATCATTACAATGGCGACTGACCATACAACCTGTCCGGAAAACAGAAAAAAGGCGGCTGCGGCTATGTTCGCAAAAAGAGCTATAACCTGTTTGATCGCGTTGAGTCGCGTCAGAGTGTCGTGAAGAGCCAGCCCGAGCACGGCCATCGTTATAACTCCAAGGCCGGCCCCGAAATAGCCCCCGTAAACGGCGGCGATCCCCACCGATATTACCGACAGGGGTTCGTTTTCTATTTCCACGTTATTGCCGCTTCGCCGGGACAGCCACGCGCGCACAGGGTTCTGCACGGCCAGCAGCGCCGCTGCAAACAGGATCAAAAACGGCACCAGTCTGCGAAAAGTCTGCTCACCCGTCATCAGAAGCAGTATTCCGCCGGCTATGCCGCCGACCACACTGACCAGGGCAAGCGGCCATAATCTGCGCCCACCGCGAAGGTCAGCCAATTGAGCGTATGTGCCTCCCAGGTACCCCGGGCAGAGCGCAACCGTATTGGTGACATTAGCGGCCACCGCCGGAATTCCGAGCGCTGTCAGTGCCGGAAAGGTGATTAGCGTCCCCCCTCCGGCAAGCGCGTTGACGACCCCGCCAGTTACAGCGGCCAATCCGACGGCAATAAAATCATACCCGTTCATTATCTGGTGGTCCCCTTCAAGACAAAGAATCGGCTATCGCGCATTTTGAGTTATCTCCCGGCGGGCAAGCTCGTCGCAACGCTCGTTTTCCGGATGGCCGGCATGTCCCTGCACCCAGACCCATTCCACCCGGTGCTTTTGCGATAGATCGTCGAGCGATTCCCAAAGCTCACGGTTCTTGACCGGACGCTTGTCCTTCGTCTTCCATCCGTTGCGCTTCCAGCCATGTATCCACGTTGTGATCCCATCCCTGAGATATCGAGAGTCCGAGTGGACCCTCACCCTGCAAGCTCTCTTGAGCATTCGAAGGGCTTCGATGACAGCCCTCATTTCCATTCTGTTGTTTGTCGTATCACTTTCGAAGCCGGAAATCTCCTTCTCCGTTCCCTTATAGCGTAAAATAACAGCCCATCCGCCCGGTCCCGGGTTGCCCGCACACGCTCCATCGGTATAGATATCCACGGCCTCGAGCGCCGGGGCGCCGTTAGAACATCCAGTATCAACCTTTGTATCATTAATATCAGATGGTTGCACGTTATTCAGTACAGCTTCTTAAAAGGAGAAAGGCTCTGTAGAACAAAACGCTCGATCGAAGCAGAAGACAAACTCCCAATAACTTCAGACAGGCGCTCAAGCGGAATTTCCGCGCGAGCCATCGCCTGATGCCCCCCGGCGCAGCCAAGCGGTCCGAAAGCCCTCCTGACAACTTTGCCGGCGTCCTTGCGACACCCATCGTTGCGAACCACTATTATGAGCTCATCCTGAAAGGTCCCGGACACAATGCTCCATGAGATGTCGTGGATCTTGAGCAGGAATTCGGCGACCTCAACCAGGATGTCCGAGGAGGGCACCTCGTCGAGGTGAGCGAAAATCCACTCTTTTACTACATGTTTTCTTTCGAAGGCCTTATGAAAGAACTTCGTGTCGCGAAGCGAAAGATCTGAGATCTCGATCTTTCTTAAAACATTGTGATCGACATAGTGGAAAAGATACCTGAAAGCCTCGATGTCTTCGATTAGCGTGTGCCGTTCGAAGTTGCGGGTGTCGGTCTTTATTCCATAGAAAAGAGTAGTGGCAAGGGCCCGTGAAGGTCTGATTCCCTCGGCCCTGAGATACTGCGACATTATAGTCGATGTGGACCCGTAGTCGGGGCGAATGTCATAGTAAGAGTCGTTTTTCAGGTCCTCGGTTGGCGGATGATGATCGATCACCACCGCATAGTCAATTTCGGCGAACAAATCATTATGCGAGGGCTGGGCGTCAACCAGGATGAACTTGTCGAACTTTCCTATATCTTTCTTTTTTAACTGAACCAGATGAAGGCGAAGCAGCCTTACCATCGTGACATTGTTCAATCGCCTTATAGGCCTGATGATTCCAATCGAGGTCGAAGCCACCTTATGCCAAAGGAGCCTTTTAACGGCAAGGGCCGAACCGATGGCGTCGGGGTCGGGGTCTATCGTGATGAGGACATGATCTTTCGAGCCGAATCGGGAGTAAAATTGTTGGGTGCGTTCTTTCCAGGTTTTCCTCTTGACCCCATGAAGCTGCTTTGTTAGTGCGGTGTTTTCCATAATTTAGAAATATATGCAGCAGTGATTCGATGTCCACACAAAAAAAGGGCGGCCATAAACCACCCCTGATTTGCCATAAAGCGGGAAACGGGATTTGAACCCGCGACTTCAACCTTGGCAAGGTTGCACTCTACCGCTGAGTTATTCCCGCGTGGCGCCCGATTCAATAATTGAAACGCGGCATGAAGTCAAGCAAAAAAGCTATCGGCCAGGCCTGTAATGTCTGATAATATATATTATGTAAACTAAAACGTTCCGCATCGATCACCCGGTTCTCAGCTCGGGGGCCATCCACCCCTGCAGGCATTCTCATTATTTTAGCACGCCCCATTAGTCTCGGCATCCTTCACACAAATCTTTAGCCGCAAAAAGTTGCTTGCCAGCCCCGCACAGATTATTGCAATGTGCAATTCCGGGCGGCATATTCTTACATTGCCACGGATAACCAAGTCTGCGCGATTGAACTATTCCCCGGATATCTTATAATCAGAACATCAATCTTAACCATTAAAGCTCGAAATAAACATGCTAAAGCATCAGCCGAAAACTCTTGCAAGGACCCTCGAATACATTGCCATACGCTCGCCTGGTGAATATGGTCTGTTTTGGGACCCGGATGGAGCGATGCCATGGAAAGAATTCTACTGGGCCCTGCAAGA
>Ga0187882_1004689_pt1 | contig 10998 bp, 7 predicted proteins | sample June2016WEW_19_1_3_FD_132991 | JGI IMG/M metagenome (GOLD analysis project Ga0187882, IMG submission 132991) | Peatland microbial communities from SPRUCE experiment site at the Marcell Experimental Forest, Minnesota, USA - June2016WEW_19_150 | ecosystem: Environmental > Terrestrial > Soil >...
ATGGGGGTGTTATACGGAATCAGGCAGCAGGCATGCAGCCGATCATGAGTTGGATAATGTCTGGTCGAAGAAAAAACAGTTTATACACGATTAAGAAACTCAGTCGCGACATCTGAAAGAAGGAGCTATTTATGTCCAGGAAACCGACGGAAACAAAGGCATCGAGGATGAAACAAAAAGAAATATGACGACCAGGTGACACTGGCGCGCCGAAATATCGTACCATAGAAATACTGAAAATATTATTGTGAGTATATTGATAAATATGGAACAAAAAACAAATAAGTCGCTTTCTGCTCTCGCAGGCAAAGCGGCTCCCCCTGAAATACTGGTGGACGTAGCCCGCCTGGAGCGGGAATATTATGAGCGTCGACCTGATACGGAAGATGCTAATCAACTGGTAAGCTTTAGCACCAGCGGACACCGCGGCTCGTCACTATCCGGTACATTCACCGAGGCCCATATCCTGGCAATAACGCAGGCTATCTGTGACTATAGATTTAGCCAGAGCACCAATGGCCCGCTGTATATGGGGAAGGACACTCACGCTTTGTCAGGGCCGGCCCAGCGAACTGCCCTGGAGGTTTTGGCGGCTAATAATGTGGAGACTGTAATACAACGAAATGATGGCGTAACGCCGACACCGGTTATATCTTGGTTTATTCTTACCTATAATCGCGGCCGTAGAGGGCATCTTACTGACGGGATTGTGATTACACCGTCGCACAACCCTCCGGAGGACGGCGGTTTGAAGTACAATCCTACCAATGGTGGTCCGGCTGACAGCGACGTGACGCGGTGGATTCAGAACCGCGCCAACGAATTGCTGCGAAAGAATAACGTTGATGTAAAGCGTATGCCCTTTTCGTCGGCTATAAAATCCGCAAGCACACATCAGGAAGATTTCGTCGGGCCTTACGTAAAAGATTTGCCCAGCGTCGTCGATATGAACGCCATAATCGCAGCCAACCTTAAGCTGGGTGTGGACCCGCTCGGCGGCGCATCCGGGCCATACTGGGGATCGATAAATTCAAACTACAAACTTAACATTGTTGTCGTAAATGCGAAAGTTGATCCGACCTTTTCGTTTATGACGGTTGACCACGACGGCAAAATACGCATGGATTGCTCCAGCCCATACGCAATGGCAAGGCTCGTCAAACTCAAGAACCAGTATCAGCTTGCCTTCGCCAACGACCCGGACGCAGATAGGCACGGGATAGTTACGCCTTCAGCGGGTTTGATGAATCCCAATCATTATTTGGCCGTGGCCATTCGCTATCTGCTCACGCATCGTCCCAACTGGTCTGCAAACTCTGTCGTCGGCAAGACGCTGGTGAGCAGCAGTATGATAGACCGGGTGGTACAAAAGCTTGGCCGCAGGTTGTTCGAGGTTCCGGTGGGTTTTAAGTGGTTTACACCGGGGCTGTTCGACGGTTCTTGCTGCTTCGGCGGCGAAGAGAGCGCCGGCGCAAGTTTCTTACGGCAGGATGGAACAGTGTGGACGACCGACAAAGACGGCCTGATTATGGCTCTATTGGCAGCCGAGATTACTGCTCGTACGGGCAAGGAGCCGGGCGAGCATTACCGCGAGCTTACTGCTGAGTTCGGCGCACCTTACTACACACGAATAGATACGCCGGCGACGCCTGAGCAAAAAGCAAAACTGCAGAAGCTGTCGCCGGAGGATGTCAAAGAGTCGAAACTTGTCGGCGAACCTATAACAGCAAAATTGACGTCTGCTCCGGGTAATGGAGCACCGATAGGGGGCTTAAAGGTCGTGGCAGCAAGCGGCTGGTTTGCGGCACGGCCATCTGGTACGGAAAATATTTACAAAATTTATGCTGAAAGTTTCAATGACCAGTCGCACCTGAATGCCATTGTTGATGAAGCTCAGCAGATTGTGAACAATACACTCGCTGCCTCGGCGTGAAATATTACAAACTAAGCGACCGTTAAGAGGTATTGACAAAATTCGCCGAAGCGGGTATCGATGTTGACACATTAGCGGCTCAACTCCAGGCAGAAGGGGGCGAGTCCTTTGCTGAATCATGGAATGGATTGATGGCGGTAATAAATTCTAAGAGCGCCGCCCTTGAGAAAATCAATTGACATAAGAAAGGCCAGAGGAAATCAAGTATGACATTACACATTGCGCCGCTGACCAAACGTGCGGCATGGAAGACCCTCAAAGCTCATTATAAGCAAATATGCGAAGTGCATTTGCGTAAGCTTTTTGCGGATGACCCGAAACGCGGCGAACGCCTGGCAGTCGAGGCTCTGGGTATTTATCTTGATTACTCAAAGAATCGCGTTACCGATGAGACCCTCAAATTGCTTATTCAACTTGCTGAGGAGTCTGGCCTCCGGGAGCGGATTGATGCGATGTTCCGTGGGGAGAAGATAAATATTACGGAAAATCGAGCTGTCCTGCACACGGCATTACGCGCCCCAAAAGGGGCAGAAATTTTTATAGATGGTGAGAACGTAGTGCCGAAGGTGCATTCTGTTCTTGATAAGATGACTGATTTCTGCAATCGTGTTCGAAGCGGCGAGTGGAAAGGTCATACCGGCAAGCCTATTCGCAACATAATCAATATCGGCATCGGAGGTTCCGACCTCGGTCCGGTGATGGCATACGAATCGCTGAGGCATTACAGCGACCGCAGCAGGGTTTTTCGGTTTGTTTCCAATATCGACGGCACTGATTTTGCGGAGGCGGTTGGTGACATCGACTGTGCCCAGACCCTCTTTATCGTCTCTTCGAAGACATTTACGACATTAGAGACAATGACAAACGCTCACACCGCTCGCGAGTGGTTACTTAAGGGATTCGGCGGCGACGAGAAGTCGGTAGCAAAGCATTTTGTTGCGGTATCGACCAATGCGAAGGAAGTAGCAAAATTCGGCATAGATACCGCTAATATGTTCGAGTTCTGGGATTGGGTTGGCGGACGGTATTCAATGGAATCGGCGATTGGTCTCTCGACGATGCTCGCCGTCGGTCCCGATAATTTTCGTGCAATGCTGGATGGTTTTCATCAGATGGATGAACATTTCCGTACAACTCCATTCGAGCGCAATTTACCGGTGCTTATGGCCTTGCTGACCATCTGGTACACCGATTTCTTCGGTGCTCATACTGTCGCAGTCTTGCCATACGAGCAGTATCTCAAACGATTTCCAGCTTATTTGCAGCAGTTGACGATGGAGAGCAACGGCAAATATATTACGCTCGATGGGACGAAGGTTGACTATCAGACCAGTCCCATCTACTGGGGCGAGCCGGGTACAAACGGCCAGCACTCTTTCTATCAGTTGATTCATCAGGGGACGCGGCTGGTTCCCTGTGATTTTATCGCGTTTAGCAGGTCGCTTAATCCGCTTGGCAGACATCACGACATGCTTATGGCAAATGTTTTTGCGCAGGCAGAGGCGCTGGCCTTCGGCAAGACTGCCGAACAAGTAAAGTCAGAGGGCACACCGGACTGGCTCGTGCCGCACCGGGTTTTTGAGGGCAATCGGCCGTCGAACACAATTCTTGCTGAAAGTCTCACCCCCGAAACTCTCGGCAAGCTTATTTCTCTATACGAACATTGTGTTTTTACACAGGGCGTCATTTGGAACATTGACTCGTTTGACCAGTGGGGTGTCGAATTGGGCAAAGTACTGGCTCAACGCATTGTCCCCGAGCTTGAGAGTAAGCAAGAGCCCAAACTTGCCCATGACAGCTCCACGAACAATTTGATATGTCGTTATCGCAGCAGCAAATAATGACCGGCAGTGAGTGGGTAAGCGCGGTTGTTGTGCCGAATGATTATGTTACCGGTGCTTTATTGGTGCAAATAATTGATGCCAAGAGCAACGATACAAATCAAACGATGTACAGAGAGCCTTTAGCCATTGCTGTCGGCGGGCAGTACCTTCAGCAACAAGAAGTTTTCGGTAATGCAGCCGGGTAGAAAAATGACCGTAGCAAGGACAACTGAGAACGTGTAACACATTACTCTCTGGCACGGTTTTTTTAACCTCTTTGTTTAACAGCATTTACAGCCATGTAGTAAATTTAACGGAAATGGCGGATTTATAACTACTTAAACTATAACCTCATGCATAACCTTTTAATTTCCCCGAATTTTCTTGAATTTGTCAGGTTCGGGCGGTTATACTCTAACCTGTTAAACCTTCCTGATTTATGGTAGCCGAATATTCGAATCTAATAAGATTTGCTTAGAAAGGTCAAAGTAATGAATATCATCTTGTTTTCGCCGTATATGGGTGCAAAAATTGTGTAAAATGCAGGAATATAGCCGGAAATAGCGATGTTTAGGGATAAGAGCGGATTAATTTGGAGGAATTGGGGAGCAGATTTATTGCTTCTGTTGACTGCGTCCGTTCTTCTATTCTGGTCACTGGGCAGTTGTGGGCTTTGGGGTTCGGAGGGGCGATGGGCGGAGGTCTCCCGCCAAATGCTTTTGACGGGCGACTTTTTTCACCCCAGAATTGGAGCTGAGCCGTATTTTGACAAGCCGTTGCTGACCTACTGGTTTATAACGGGCATTTCCGCGATGACGGGTGTTCTTAACGAATGGGTTATACGATTGCCAAGCGCATTTTTCGGCCTCATCAGCATCTATGCCACAGTCCTTATTGGAAGGCGAATATGGTCTGCTAAAGTCGGTTTGCTGGCGGGCTGGCTTATGCTGACCAGTTACGGAGTTGTCTTCTGGTCCCGGACAGCAGCCGCAGATACAGAAAATCTTGCCGCGGTTACTCTTTGTATTTTGTGGTATTGGGTAAGACGGGACAAACTCAATTTTACAACGTTTCTGATATTCTATTTAATCGCCTTTCTCGGCGCCTTGACAAAAGGTCTTACCGCTGTAGTTGTCCCGATTATCGCTATTGCGCCGGATTTGGTTATGGAAAAACGATGGAAAGCATTATTCAGGCCATCGCATATTTTGGCGTTCGGCGTCTCACTCGCGGTTTATTTATGCCCTTTTATCTACGCGACAATCACCACACCTGGGGATTATAAGTCCAGCGGACTTGCCCTGGTATTTCAGGAAAACATTCAACGTTACTTTAAGCCGATTGACCATAAAAATCCCTTCTACATATACTTTTACGGTGTCCCGATGCTCGTTTTGCCGTGGGCGCCGATTTTTGTGGCGGGCCTGGCAGGACTGTTGCTGGCATGGAAGAACCTCGGCCAAAAAACACAATGGTTAATAGCAGCTATTGGCCTGGTCTTTTTGTTTTTTGTGCTGTCAGGTTCCCGGCGAGAGTATTATATACTGCCTATTGTCCCTTTATGCGCTTTGTTAATGGCGGTCTTCCTGAGTGATACGGTTCATCAGAGCGTCGTCTCGCCGCGAAACTGGGGCATAAAAATACAAATCGCCTTTTGCGTTGGGCTAATCATAGCCCAGGCAGCCGTACCCTTTATATTGCTGTATATGAAAATGAAAACCCGTTTCGACTTTTTCACAAAGCTTTGGCTGCCCGGGATTATTATAGCCGTGGCGGCATTTTTCGGGTATAAAATGGCCGAAAGGATAATGCAGAAAAAAGCCGATTTTCCAAAAGATGTTCAGTTGCTGACGGGCTCGATTACCGCGGCTGTCATTCTTTTCGGAGGTTTTTTCACCTGGCAGCGACCAATAATAGACACTTTTAGACCCGAGCGTCTTTTTATTCGGGAACTGAAAGCTCAGGCAAACGGTTTATCTGCAAGCAGCGTTGGAATCTTTCCCAAGAACAACGCGGCGATGCTTTTTTACCTGAACAAGAAGGAGCAGATACCAGTTTTGAAAACCGCCTCAGACTGGAATAGTTTCTTGTCCGGCAAAACACCCAAACTGGTGATTATGCAAGATAGAGACAAACAAAAAGTCCCCCTTGATTACGGGTGGATTTTACAGAAGCAGCCGGATATTGCGGAGAGTACGGAGCCTTGGGATTCTGCTTCGTCGCGAGGGGAAAAGTGGCGAGCGTGGGTTGTCCGTGCCAGCGAGACCTCTACCGATTATGTTTCCGTGAGTGAGGAGGGTAAAACCGGTGCGCACTAATTTTTTGCCTTTTTCACGACCGTCTATTATTGAAAGCGACATTGCCGCTGTTGTGGAGGTTTTGCGCTCGGGCTGGATAACAACGGGTCCAAAGGCTGCGGAATTCGAGAATAATTTCCGTGAATATGTAGGATGCAGGGGGGCCGTCGCAGTAACATCTGCAACGGCTGGGATGCATATTGCTCTCAAAGCATATGATATTGGTCCCGGCGACGAAGTCATTACCCCTTCAATGACGTGGGTTTCCACCGTGAACCTTATCGTTCTGGCCGGCGCCACTCCTGTCTTTGCAGATATCGACAGGGATACATTGATGGTGACTCCGCAAACCGTAAAGCAGTGCATTACCGGCCGGACCCGTCTGATTATTCCGGTGCACTTCGCGGGCGCTGCCGCAGACATAGGTTCGATTCGCCAACTGGCCGCAGACAAAGGAATTACCGTTTTAGAAGACGCAGCCCATGCTTTGGGAACCTGTTACAAAGGCGAGATGATTGGCAGTCAGGGTACGGCAATCTTTTCCTTCCACCCTATTAAAAATATCACAACCGGCGAGGGCGGGATGTTTTGCAGCGACAATGATGAGCTGTTGAAGCGGATACAGCGATTGAAGTTTCACGGTCTGGGTGTGGATGCGTTCGACCGTTTCACGCAGGGCCGCACCCCCCAGGCAGAGGTTCAGGAGCCGGGTTACAAATACAATATGCCCGATGTCCTGGCGGCCCTGGGTATTAAACAATTGCAGCGTATAAATGAGATAAACCAGAAGAGGACGGATTTGGCGGTGTATTACAGGCAGCGATTAAGTGAAATAGAAGAAGTGCTGCCTCTAAGCGACCCCGCTTATCTGATTCGCCACTGCTGGCATCTGTTCATCATGCGGCTGGACACAAAAAAGGCGGGATTAACCCGGGACGAATTTATGAGAGAGCTGAAGCAGCGTAATATCGGGACAGGCCTGCATTTTCGCGCAGTACATCTGCAAAAATATTATCGTGATTTTCCAGGTGTGCAACGCGGGGCGCTGCCGAATACGGAATGGAATTCGGACCGAATCTGTTCGCTGCCTCTCTTTCCGGATATGACCCAGGATGATGCCGATGATGTAATAGATGCGATAAAAGAAACCTTGAAGAGTAAAACAAAAATCAACGCAGCAGGAGGTAAGAAATGAGCTCTTCATTATCGGTTGTTATACCGGTTTTCAATGAAATAGAAAACTTGGATAAGCTCTTGAAACGCTGTCTGGCGACCTGCCGTAGTATGGGGCGTCCTTACGAAATAATCCTGGTTGATGACGGCAGTAAGGATGGTTCGACACGGCAAATTACCGCTGCCGCCCGGGAAAATGACGGCCTGGTAATAGGTGTATTGCTGAACCGTAATTACGGCCAGCACGCAGCGGTGATGGCTGGATTTGCCGAAGCGAGGGGAGATATTATAGTCACGCTTGATGCCGACCTGCAAAATCCGCCGGAAGAAATTCCCAGGCTGGTCCAGAAGATAGAGCAGGGTTATGATGTTGTCGGAAGCGTTCGGGCGTCAAGACAGGATACTATCTTTCGCAGGGTCGCTTCCTGGATTGTTAACAAGGCGGCGCAAAAAGCCACCGGCGTAGTTATGCATGACTATGGGTGTATGTTACGGGCGTACCGCAAACCCATCGTTAAAGCAATGTTGCAATGCGAGGAGCGAAGCACTTTCATACCGGTTTTGGCCAATAGTTTTGCGTCGAGCACAACTGAAATTGACGTGCAGCACGCCGTTCGCTCCGATGGCGATTCCAAATACAGCCTCTGGCGGTTAATTAATCTGCAATTTGACCTCTTGACCAGTATGACAACGTTTCCGCTTCGCCTTCTGAGTGTCTTGGGCGGAGTTATCTCGGTGGCGGGAATAGGTTTCGGCATATTCCTTCTGATTATGAGATTCATTTATGGTGCGGAATGGGCCGCTCAGGGCGTCTTCACGTTATTTGCCGTCCTGTTTGTTTTTGTCGGCGCCCAGTTTGTTGGAATGGGATTGCTCGGCGAGTATATCGGACGGATTTATCATGATGTGCGGGCCAGGCCCCGCTACTTTGTGCAGGAGGTTGTCGGCAGAAAACCGGCAGCCGCAGCGACAGTCCCAAACAAAACAAGATCGGAGTTGACGGTATGAGAGCTATAGTATTGGGTTATCACAATATCGGATGCGTCGGCATTGAAGCTTTGCTTCGCAGCGGCTTTGAGATTGCCGCAGTTTTTACACATAAGGAAGACCCCGGCGAGAATATCTGGTTTGACTCAGTGGCGGAATTGGCGGCGGGCAGAGATATTCCTGTTTATGCGCCGGAGGACATCAATCATCCTTTATGGGTACATAAAATACAGGAGATGAAACCTGATATCATCTTCTCATTCTACTATCGTAATATGGTTAAGCAGCCCATCCTCGATATACCCTCGGCAGGTTGTCTCAATCTGCATGGGTCGCTGCTGCCGAAATATCGGGGCAGGTGTCCGGTCAACTGGGTGCTGGTCAACGGAGAAAAGCAGACAGGCGTTACTCTTCATTATATGACCCCCCAGCCCGATGAGGGCGATATTGTCTGCCAAAAACGTATTGTCATCAGCGATGACGACACGGCTTTGACCCTGCACAAGAAAACCAAAGACGCTGCTTATGAGATGCTGAATGAAATACTTCCGCTTATCAAAAAAGGCAAAGCGCCACGAAAACCTCAGGACAATACTCAGGCCAGTTACTACGGGGGACGCAGGCCTGCGGATGGTGAAATTAAATGGGATAAAAGTTCAACTGAAGTACGCAATCTTGTCAGGGCCGTAACACGTCCATACCCCGGTGCGTTTAGCTACATTGGTGACCGTAAGTGTTTTTTCTGGGCAGTTTCCGAGACCTTGAATACAAAAAAAGCTGCTGTGCCCGGCACTGTTATATCCATCGACCCCTTGATTATCGCCTGTGGGCTCAACACCGTGAAGGTGGATTTCGGTCAATTGGAAGGCGGAGTTTATCTGGGCGGCACGCAGCTTGCCAGGGAGCTTAATCTCGTGGAGGGTATGAAGTTTGGTTCAAACTCCAGTAAACGAATTCAGAGCAAAAGAAAGAAAAAAGTGTTGATTTTGGGAGTCAATGGTTTCATCGGAAGCGCCCTGAGCGAGCGGCTGCTGGAGAGCGGAAAATACGATGTTCATGGGATGGATTTGAATTCCGGTTACATCCAGCATCTTCAGGACAGACCCGGATTTCACTTCGAGGAAGGAGACATCTCCATACATCGGGAATGGATTGAATATCATGTCAAAAAATGCGATATCATATTGCCCCTGGTAGCGATTGCCACGCCTGTTGAATATACCCGGAATCCCCTGAAGGTATTTGAGCTGGATTTCGAGGAGAATCTCCGTGTTATTCGTTATTGTGCGAAATATCAAAAACGGGTTATTTTCCCCTCGACTTCGGAAGTTTACGGCATGTGCGATGAGCCGGAGTTTAATGAAGATACATCAAAACTGGTCCTCGGGCCTATACGCATGCAGCGCTGGATATATTCCTGTTGTAAACAGCTTCTTGACAGAGTTATCTGGGCGTACGGGCAAAAGCAGGGCCTGAAGTTTACTCTGTTTCGCCCGTTCAATTGGATTGGCCCTCGACTTGATAGTCTGGATTCGGCGCGCATTGGCAGTTCACGTGTTATCACTCAGCTCATTCTGAACCTTGTTGAAGGCACGCCGATTTTACTGATTGACGGCGGGAAACAAAAGCGATGTTTTACCGATGTTTCGGACGGCATCGAGGCGCTCTATAGAATTATCGAAAACAAAGATGATGTTTGTAATGGGCAAATCATAAACATCGGCAACCCCCACAATGAGCTGAGTATCCGGGCTTTGGCCGAATTGTTATTGGCGAAATTCGACGAGCACCCGTTGCGCTCTAAATTTCCGTCGTTTGCCGGTTTAAAAGAAATTGAAAGCGGCTCTTACTATGGCACTGGTTACCAGGATGTGCAGTATAGAAGACCCAGCATCAAAAACGCTAAAAAACTCCTCGATTGGACTCCTAAGGTAGAGATGGAGCAATCTGTAAAAAATACACTTGATTTCTTTCTGCAGGGAATCTTCAAGGAAGGACATGTCCCGTATGCGAACGAAAGCGTAAATAAAAAACAGAGTCCGGTCGTGTCCGAGGCAGCTGTCAAAAAAACACGAACTATCCTTTCTATACCGGCAAATAACAAGAAAAAAAGGAAAAATTCATTGTATAACCGTACATGAAAGTTGGTCTAAGGATAGATGTTGATACCTTCAGGGGGACAAAGTACGGAGTCCCCAACCTTTGTCGATTGCTTGCTAAGCACTCTATAAAGGCCTCGTTTTTCTTTTCTGCAGGGCCTGACAATATGGGCCGTCACCTGTGGCGGCTGATTCGCCCAACCTTCCTGTTGAAAATGCTGCGAACCAAAGCTGTATCGCTTTATGGCTGGGACATTGTGTTCAAGGGAACCTTCTGGCCCGGCCCGATTATTGGTAAGAAACTTGGAGATGTTATACGTGCCGCCGCAGATGCCGGCCATGAAATAGGACTGCACGCCTGGGACCACCAGGCCTGGCAGGCGCATATCGATTCGATGGATTGTGAATCAATCTATCAATCGATAAGTAAAGGTGTAACACTCCTCACGCAGATTCTCGGCAGTCCGCCTGCATGTTCTGCCGTCCCCGGCTGGAAGTGCAATAATCTCGTTCTGCTTGAAAAGGAAAAATTTCCCTTTGCTTACAATAGTGATTGCCGGGGTGAAAATATTTTCTATCCGCTCGTTGATGGGAAGAAATTATCTCAACCTCAAATTCCCGTTACCTTGCCCACATACGATGAATTAGTGGGACGCAAAGGTATTACACATAACAATTATAATGAA
>Ga0187882_1004690_pt1 | contig 10993 bp, 8 predicted proteins | sample June2016WEW_19_1_3_FD_132991 | JGI IMG/M metagenome (GOLD analysis project Ga0187882, IMG submission 132991) | Peatland microbial communities from SPRUCE experiment site at the Marcell Experimental Forest, Minnesota, USA - June2016WEW_19_150 | ecosystem: Environmental > Terrestrial > Soil >...
AATCGAACTCAGAGAGCTAAGGATCGGGTTAACCCTGCTCAGAAAGTCACTGTCAGAAATCAACCCCAGCTGATGCGCGTCAACCACACCAAAAATATTCGAAGCCAACCCCCAAAAAGTGAAATAATGCCAGCCACACGCATCATCCATCAAACCAGTCGAAGGATTCCAGCAATTCTGAAAGTAACGCCAGGCAACCGAAGCCCAACTCTGCCACGTACTAGCCTGAGCCTGAGCAGTGTTGGATCCTAGTGGGATCACTATTGCTGTCGCCAAAAGCCACGCAACGACCAATACTCTAGCCATACTTAACTTGCGCAATGTTGAACACCTATAGCCAATAGCTTAAGTCCCAAAAAAAGCAATGCCAAAAGCGGAGCAGCCGATCAATTGCAAGCGTGATTGAAGCCCGTCTGAATGAGTGTTCCTTTTGACCAGCCAGGTGAATGTGACATGATATCAATTCCAAAAATCGGCCAGGTGGCACTAGTAATCTGGGCAGCCTTCCACATACTAACAATTGAGTTGATACTCAACACGAGGGCGTATTTGGTTGTTCCTGTAGAGCTAACCTTGCGACTGGATCGAGTTTTTTCCACCGGCACGGCGGGCCTTGCCGACATGATGGTTCTTTTTCTCGTCGGTTCCGTGTTCTACTTAGGGTACCTGTTGCTTTTGAGGCGTTTTGAGGAACCTGGATCATCCAAGATTTCGCTCGCGGTCTTGGTTTTCGCTTCGGTGTTGCTGAACGTTCTTTTGATCATTAGAGTCCGCATCGGGGGCGATGTTGTTAGGAACATTACTTTCGCTGCAGCGTTCCTAAGAGGGTATAATCCATATTCAATTACCGGCTACGAGCTAAACCAGCTAATACAGACGGGCAAAGTCAGTGCGCCATTAGTAGCTGGTTATCTGGATCACAGGTTCGACTACCCGCCAATCACGCTGCTTTACTACTCTGTTGTCCTGTTTCTGGCAAGTGATTTTCTGCGAGCGTATGTGCTGACGGAAATTGGACTAACCACAATGCGCTTTGCTGGCTCTTTCCTGATTTATAGGATCTGCCGCCTGCAAGGCATTTCCTATCTGCTTCCCGTCGGACTCTTTCTAATGAATCCGCTTATGATATACTCGTCATACGACGGGAAAGAGGAGGCTCTACTTGTGGTTTTGTCGCTTCTTTCCATCTACCTCTTCAGTTTACGCAAAACAAGCATGTCAGGCATTGCGCTTGCTCTCTCCACTCTAACGAAGTACGTGACCGTTCTTTATTGGCCAATACTCGCTCTATACGAGCGCAAGATTAGACAGAGTCTATTGCTGAGCCTTGGATACGTGGCGACGATCCTTGCTATCAGCGGGCCATTTCTCGTGGGATCCCCGTTTGTTTTCTCGTTTGTTTTCTGGCAAATGTCACGACCCTGCAATTCACTACTCAACATTTTCTGCTACGACGCAGCGAACCCGTTCTCCATCGCGAGATTCGTGGCCGGTCTAGCTTATCTGAGCATTTTCGCCGTGCTCGCAATCTCCGTCAGATCAGAGAGGGGTTTCTCTAGGATGACAGGCATGTTGACTGCCGCGACGATCATAGCGGTAATATTCGCTAGAAGCTTCTTCATTTGGTATCTGGATTGGTTCAGCATTTCGATTTATTTCGCCCAGAAGAAAGCGACCTTCTCTTACATTTTACCGTTGATTCTACCTCTTGTTGCTGTTCCCTCTTTGTTCGGATGAATCATGACTAGGGTTTACGGGATTGATCCTCATACGGGCTTCTCTGAGCATAGGAAGGGTTTAGGAGAGGGATAGGCTTTCGCGGAATTCAACAGAAACATGAGAGAAGCAAACGTTGGCGATAATGTGGTTCATTTGTGCATCATCAGAGAAGAAGAGAGGCCGTGAACACGTTTGAGCAGCCAGTTGAATTGATCTCCCTCATAATCAGTCAGCCATCCTTCGATTCGTTCGGTTAACTGCCTGACCTCATTCCTTTCCATGGGTACCAGTCATTGTTGATTTTCTCGGGTAAGGCCCTCTTGAGGTGAGATCACTGCTGGTCGCGTTGCAGCAGGTTCTGGTACAATGATGTTAGTTCAGAAACTTGCTGTTGCATAGTCTCCACCGGCCTAATTGCGGCAGCCATCTCGGAAATCGTGCGAGGATTATCTACAAGTACTTTGATCTTAGTTTTCAGGTCGTCAGGGTTGCCTGCCTCGAACAGCAAGCCGTTCTGGTGATCGACGACAACCTCTGGAAGCGCGCCAATATTAGCGGCTATGATGGGAGTGCGACTCATTAGTGACTCTCGCGCAACGATAGAGTAGGTTTCGTACGTGATCGATGGGATCACGAGAACGTCTAATTGACATAGCACGGCTGATGGGTCGCTGTAGGCACCTTCAAATCTCGTGTTCGGGTTGCGGTTTAGTCTCCGCAAGAATTTCAGATACTCCAGAGAAGGCGTCGCGCCCCAGATCTGAAGTTCCATATTTGGCCGGTTTGCAAAAGCGTTGAATGCCTCTATGAGGACATGGACTCCTTTGTGACGATCTACAGTCCCCATGTACCCGAGACGTATCCTCATTGACGGGTTCTTTCTGAAGTTCGAGAATGGCGCAGGGTCGATTCCATGCGGAACCAGCACAACTCTCTCTTTCTCTACGCCCCACTTAACAAAGAGAGCTTGGACAAATTTCGACGGAGCAATGAAAATATCCACGTTTCTCATGAGCTCCTGAAGGTATTGGGGTCGAGCGATGTGATTCAGGAGTAGCAGATCAGCCATGTTTCCATCGCCATTGAGTCTTCGCTGCAGTGATTGTCTTGCGAGATGAGAGAAAACGCTGTCTGGAATTGGGTTTATCATATTACTAAGAAAAGAAGGAACCAAATAACGATCTATTTCCGCAAAGCGGCATTGCTGACACTTTTTTGGTGCGGGACCGGAGCACAACTCCAGATTCGGTCGCAGAAGCGACATTCTACGGCACAGCAACCAATAATCATGAAGCGAGAACACTACGGGGATCCCGTATTCTCTGCAGAGAGGTAGAAGAAGGGCGGACAGGCCTTGCAGATGCTGGATATGAACCACATCCGGTTTCTGTTCGCGGAGAAACTGCTCGAAGTTTTTGGCTATCGTTGGATTGTCATATTCGTAGTAATGAGGAAACTGCATAGTGTTGTTTACTCTATGAACTCTGACAGAGTCAACTACTTCTGACTCAGAGTAATCGGAGATGGAGAAATCATTGTCTCGGGCGAAAACCAGCACTTCATGCTCTTTGGCCAGTTCTTTGCTCACGGCTGCGGTGAGTCGTTCAATGGTGCCCAGTTGCTTGGGAGGATAGCCAGGTGCAACTTGAAGAATTTTCGTGGCTTTTCAACTCGAACTGATGGAATGGCCTGCTGTCGATGTATGAAAGCGTCTTCTGAGACTACGAATGAGCATTAAGGTTGGTAGAGTCAGATTTTTCTGCCTAAAGGCCGAAAGAAGAAACTCGAAAGCTGAACTATAGCGTCGCACCAAGTAATCCCAAAGCAAGTCCTTCAAACGGTAATCCACGCTTTTCTTGAGGATTGAATCTTTGAGGGCTAATGGTATCAAACCAGCAAAGAGAAGCGAGTACGCCCAGTACATCAGCCACACAGATGCCTCCTCCAAATATTCCTCCTCGCCTTCTTTTGTAGCGTTTGAGATGAAGGCAGGCATAGTTTTGGCGTACCATAACGTCTGGCGGAGATATTCGTTTTTCGTGTGGGGCAAATGCCTACCGACCGTTACGTTACACACATAGCCCATTCCTAGGCCTATGTCCCGTTGTGCCCGATACCAAAAATCTCTGTCTTCCCCGTACCCTAGGAGAGGATTAAAGTTAACCTTCTCGAAGATTTCTCTGCGATAAGCGCAATGGTGAAGTGCCGAGTGAAGCTTTGCTATTGAACGTTCTAAATCTGTGTCAAGCAGGAAATGCGTTCGCACCTTGACAAAACGATGAGAATTTAGCTCCCCTGCCAGATTATCAAGATCATCTTTTCGAAGAAAACGCATATCCGGATCAAGGAAAATGATTTTTGAAGCTCTTGACATCCTAACCCCTATGTTCCTTGCGTTTCCAGCACTCCTTAGCGGTCCAAAATCGCGCTCCAAAATTAGATTGATGTGAAAGTCGTCACTTGAAAGCTGGAGACCGAGACCCCTGACCTCTTCAATCGTCCCGTCTCTGCTGCCCCCATCGACGATTAGAACTTCGACCGGTCGGTAGGTCTGAGCATGGACGTTTACTAGTAGTCCTTTAATCCATGCCTTCTTGTTGAATGTGGGCACTATGACAGAGACCAAGTTCGAGGACATAGATGCAGCCACGCGTGGAAAACACAGGCAGGCAACGTTTGATTTGTCTTCGACCCATTTAAAGCGGCAGGTTCCAAGAGCGGCGTGGCTTTGAGTGGAGGCTTTGCCAGATGTCCGTGCCAGAGGAAGGCCCTCTTGTATCGGTAATCATCGTAAATTGGAACGGCTTACCGTACCTGAAAGATTGTCTCATCTCGCTACTGTCATCTGCTTATTCTCGAATGGAGATCATCGTGTCCGATAATGCTAGTAACGACGGAAGCCAAAAGATGATCGAAGAGGAATTCCAGAATGTCAAGCTGATTAGAAATCAACTGAACCTTGGCTTTTCGGGGGGTAACAATGTTGCTTTCCGATCTGCCAAAGGTAGCTACTTCTTCTTGTTGAACAGTGACGCTGCAATCGAATCCAACTGTATCTCCAAGCTTATTGGCGCCGCTGCAAGAGATCCGTCGATAGCGATACTCGGCTGCAAAATATTCAATTCAACCGCGGGAAACCGAGTTCTTGAGCACGTAGGTGGAATACTCTTTCCATCTGGCTATACAACAAACCGAGGCTACCTAGAGACGGATAATGGTCAATTCGAGGAAGAACGCGATGTAGACTACGTGGCCGCTGCAGCAATGATGGTATCACGGCATCTCGTTGAACAAATAGGTCCCTTTGATGACCTATTCTCATTGTACTACGAGGAAACCGATCTTGGCTACCGCGCGAGGAGAGCAGGGTTCAAGGTTGTGGTGGTACCCTCAGCTGTGGCCTGGCACATAGGCGGTGCGACCGTAAACAGGTTGTACGACAAACGCGCCAAACTCAAGGCGATGGAAAGGAGCCGGGTTTGCTTCGTGCTCAAGAGTTTCAGCTTGCCTTTGTTGTTAAAGTTCGTCCGCCATGAAGTCAGTATGAATGCGTCATTCTTCTTGAGCCGCAGAGGAAGAGCAGTCCGCGGGAATTTTGTCGCGATAGGTTTGGCGTATCTCTGGGCCTTTGCTCACATGTCATTAATTCTTAGGCACAGGATCGAGGCGGCCGCCGAAATATCCAGGGCCAGGAGATCTTCGAATGAGTGAGTTGAGTAGACCCAAGAAGGAAGCACCAAAGGTTTCGATAATAATCACAAACTTTCGAGAGACGGATTATCTCATGCAGTGTCTTTCGGCCGTTTCGAAGACCGACTATCCGAATTTCGAAATAATCGTGGTAGATTACGGAACGGATGGCCTAGAACGTTGTCTACAGTCCGAAATAGCTCAAATCAAACTGATTCGTCTTGACCATGACCCGGGTGTAGCTGCTGCTAGAAACTTTGGTTTACGAAATTCTGACGGGGAACTACTGGCATTCCTCGACAACGATACGATTCCTGACCCTGACTGGCTGAAAAACTCTATACCTCTTTTGCTGGCGGACTCCCGTATAGGTGCGGTTCAACCATTGCTCTTGGACTTCTCCAATCCTCAATATGTTGATGGTGCGGGGTCCTTCGTAGACATATCAGGCTACCCGATGGAGAGCGGAAGACTTTTCAACCGAGATCGGAAGCATCCCGAATCTTTCAGCAAGGTTGAACCAATTTTCGGCGCAAGCGGCGCATCATTTATTGTCAAAAGGGAGGCGATACGAAAGGTTGGGGCCTTCGACGAGGCCTTCATCATCGACCTTGAAGATCTCGATCTCTCTTGGAGAATCAGGCTGGCCGGATACGAAATCCTATTGGCCCCTGATTCAAAGGTCTTTCATAGAAGACGAAGCAAGCAGATGAAAGATTCAGGATACAGAAGCATGAGAGAATTTTGCCTTCTAAAGAACCAATTGCTTTGCCTGATCAAAAACGCAGAGTCACGCTCGCTCCTGAAGTACCTGCCGCTAATAATAGCGTCATATTCCGTGCGTTTCTTTATGCCACGAAAAATCATCTGTGTCCTAGCCCTAAGAGCATTCGTTTGGAACATGTCCGTCCTCCCAGTGTCTGTGAAAAAACGGCAAATGATTCAGAGGATTGTTAGAAAAGTGCCTGACTCAGAACTGAAAGCCTTCATCGTTCCATTTCCCGTCATTTTATTCAGTATTTTTTTCGGGACAGAAACCTTGACACGCCTCATAGAGGCAGTGCAACAGCAGCAGAAATGGAATAGTCCAATTTGACCGAGCGGCCACTTGTCTCCTTGATCATCCCCAGCTACAATGGTGGCAATCATGTAATGGAATGTTTCCGTTCAGTCTTCAATATGACTTTCCGGAACTTTGAAGTGATTCTAATCGACAACGGTTCCACAGACGGATCGGGTCAGGCCGTGCTGAATACCTTCCAGAACGTACGCGTCGTTCATCTAGATCGCAATATGGGATATGGCAAAGCCGTCAATAAAGGGATAGCAGCCTCCGAGGGAATCTACATCGGAGTGCTTGACAATGATACTATTGTAAACCCTTCTTGGCTCTCAGAACTAGTTCGCGTGATCGACGGTGATGCTAACATCGGCATAGTCGGGAGCAAAGTGTACTTCCACTCAACTGAGAGGATCATCTACTCCGCTGGAGGCATTCTCGATCAGAGAAATGGGCTCGCCCGAGTCCTAGGGATGGGCTCACAAGACTCAGGGAAATTCGATCAACTGCGCGAGGTAGACTGGGTTGATGGTTGCGCAATCCTGATCAAGCGCGCGGTTATTGAGAAGACCGGGTACTTTGATGAAGGTTATGAGTTCTACAGGGAGGATATTGACCTTTGTCAGAAAGCGCATATGTTGGGGTACCGTACTCTCTATGTTCCGACCTCAATCGTGTGGCACAAGGGCTCAACCACTTCGACCAAGCTTGGGCTGAAATTCTATTACCTTCACAGGAGCTGGATTCGGTACGTCATAATCCATTCAAGACGTAGGTATGTGCTGCTTGGCGTTTTGTTCGCTTTCCTTCTCACGCTGGGAGAGTCAATCGCCCACGTCTTGCGTGGCAATAAGGGGGCTCTCCAACAAGCAATTGGCGCCTTAGCATGGAACTTCGTCTTTCTTCCTGTTACGCTGGCATACCGGAGGAAATTGAGGAGACTGGGAAAAGGTCGCAAATGACAAGAAAGAATCACAACTCCAACAGGTTCCTATTGATAACAACAATCAGCGGAAGGGGAACTGGGCTTTTCAGCAGACCTTACCTTATGGCCAAACAGCTGAAAGCGTTAGAGATGGACTTTGTCGTCGTAACTTTCGGGTTCCCGATTACCGGTTTGGGCACCCCCGTCTTCAACATTCCAATCGGACATACTCTTAGATTTGGTAATTTGCCGGAGATATTGCGTGTGTCCCGGACTCTATCAAAGATAGTCGAAAGGGTAAGACCGGAAGTCATTATCGCTCACCAACCCCCTAACATCATCGCCTCAGCCCTAGGAGGTCTGTCCTCAAATGTCTCAATCATCGGAGATCTACACAGTCTATCTTCCCTAGAGTTCAAGAATTGGGGAATGATCGCTGAAGCCCACTTCTTTCGTTTAGTTGAATTCCTCTGTACAAAACTCTCAGAAGGACTAACTGTGGCATCACCGGAAATTAGAGATGCACTCATAAGTAGAGGCATCAACGCTGATAAGATGAGGGTGGTACCAAACTGTGTCGACACGGACGAGTTTTATCCGATTGTTGATAAATCTGCTTTGAAATCGAAGCTGGGGCTGCCATCATCTGAGATCGTTGCCTTCACAGCGCCTAGGTCGTTCACTGCAAATGTACTTGCTATTTATCATCTCTACAAAGTTGCCCGACTGCTGCAGCCTAAGATGCCGGGCTTGCGATTTCTGATTCTGGGAGGAGGCGAAGTCGTCACTCCAGTCCCTCCCAACGTCCAGTATTCTGGATTTGTCGACAACCTGAACATGTTTCTGAATGCATGCGATCTAGCGATCGCCCCCTATCCGAAAGTAGCGGTATGTAGTGCAGCCCGGAACAAAATTCTAGAATACTGGTCTTGTGGCCTGCCTGTAATTTCAACTCATGAAGGTCTGAGAGGTTTAGGTGAACCATCGAATGTGCCTGTACTGGTCTGCGAGGACGATCCAGATAAAATCGCCGAGAGTATTGCAACCCTAACAAACGATGCTGCTCGCAAGAAAGAGCTGGGTCAGGCCAGTAGGGAGTTTGTGGTTCGCATGTACGACTGGCGACGACTGGCCAAGGTTCTTGGAGATGCGTTTTCGGACATTCTGTCCTTTCCTGCCTAAGGGGACATAACCTAAATGCTGGTCTACGTCTTATCGTATCGCACAGATTTGAATTCCTTGGCGTCATGAAGGCGAAAGGCGCGTTCGACCAAGATTCTCTTTCACCTGATTTTGGTGTACTCTGCATGGATTGAGGGAATGCAATGTGGCACGTTCGACAAAGAAGATACTGATGATGACGTTTGAATATCCTCCGCAGGGATCAGGCATTGCAAACGTGACCTACGCGCTCAAAAATGCTCTTGAAAGAGAGGGCCTAGACATCAAGGTCTTGAGCCGGGGAGGTGCGGACATTAACGTTGCTACGTGGACGAATTTGCTCCCAGGTTTAGCAGGCCTTCTTTGCTTTTGGCATGAAGCAGTAAACTACGCTCGAAGGACAGCGGATTATGATTTCGTGTGGCTTCACTCCCCGATCCTGTTGGGAGGTATACGTGGCCTATCTTCAAAGAAACGAGTGATGGTCACCTATCACACGGCATACTGCGGTTACTACCAATCTCTCAAATTGCATGGAATCAACAATTTCCTGCCTTATTACGCGATAGCATCAAAGCTTGAGAATTCCTTCCTCAGGAATCTGTCCAGCACGCATAATGCAACTGCGACCGCAGTCGCCCCATCAGTAGCTGATGAATTGAGGGGCAACGGCCTTCTGCTTCCCATCCACATAGTGCCGAACGGACTGAACTATTCTGAATTCCCAAGAGACCCGGCTAGGAAGCATTTGGCGCGCCTCGCCCTTCGAAGGGATTTTTCATTGCAGCTGGGCGACAGTGATATAGTTCTCCTTTATGTCGGTCGAATTTCAGAAAGAAAACAACCGTTGCTGTTGGTAAAGACTTTTGCCGCAATGCGTACGCAGTTCTCCAACATTCACCTCATACTCGTAGGCACTGGCAATCTTCTCCCTAAGGTGAAGGATACGGCTGAACGGATAGAGAATGTGCACGTTCTGGGCTACGTCTCCGACCTAACGCGAACAAATCTGCTAAGTGCCGCTGACGCCTTTATCTCCCTATCATGCTACGAGGGCCTACCTTTAGCAGTGCTCGAAGCCGCGGCCGCAGGCCTTCCCATAATCCTCTCAGATATTCCTGCACATAGATGGATAGTGGACGGGCTTGCCTTTGACGGCTATCTTGTATCCTCATTAACCCCGTACTTAGAATCCTCGAAGATTGTTCAGTACATTGTTCGCAAGCATGATGCTCTCAGCAGGATGGACATTGGAGCACTCAGCTGGCAGGCGATTCTTAGAAAATACTTGGATTTGTTTAAGTGACATTGGGCGACGATTGAATATGTTCTCTAGAATAGCGTACTGAAAAACGAAAGCATTGACTCCAAGAAAATACCTTGAAGGTAGATAGTAGATGGTAGAGCTCGGGGATACTGCACGTGGTGCATGGGTTATGTCCACATGTTGGAGGTTTGTCTGTATATGCTGATGAAATCTGCAGACCAAGAAAAAGCAAAGCTAGGTCATGAGGTGGAGGCTTGGACGACGCCCGTCGTGTAGTGGTGGCCAGGCTAAGTCGACTAGTCTTTGAGTTGATGGCTTCTCATGTCCCAGTTTGATCGAAATGCTTCTGGTGAATGAGGTATTGAGAAGGAAACTCGCGATCCGTTCTCGGCAGTGAGCTGAGACACGGTACGACTGGGCAATTGTCTCCAAACGGCTTGTAAGGCTGTTCCGTTCTTCGGTTGAGCGTGGGCCTTCTGGCTCGAACTAGGAGCATTTCGGCCTTGACCCGTCTCGTTGCGATCCGCGGTAGCGATGGGACTGCACGAGTGTCCATCCCTTCCAGATGGAATGGTGACACCTAGTGTATCTGTGCGACTTTGTGCCATAACACTTAACGCGATTTTTCGCGCTATGGAACATCGTAGGTTTGAGAGATGAGCAACCAATCACTGAGAACTGGTCAACGTGTAGACGTACTGCAACAGCAATGTGTTTATTACGGTATACAGTACACCAATGTATTTATTACGGTACAATTATGTTTAACTGGCTTGGTGCATTGCCCATGATGATCCTACATAAGGTGAGCGAAGTGCACGATGCCTCAAGGGTTCGACAGGCATCGGCAATGATTCTTGTCATGTTGACGTTGTCGTTCGTGCCTGGTGCTTTTGCTTTGGGTTCGCAACCAGAGGCAACATTTCCTGCTAGTACTTGGCATAGTTGGGCTCCGGTTGCCTGGCGTTACTTTCAGAATACTTGGAATCCCACAACTGGTATGACGCCTGACGCGTGCGCGCCCCCTTTTAGCACCTGCTGGGCTTACTTCACTTTTTGGGGGTTGGCTTCGAATATTTTTGGTGTGGTTGACGCGCATCAGCTGGGGTTGATTTCTGACAGTGACTTTCTGAGCAGGGTTAACCCGATCCTTAGCTCTCTGAGTTCGATT
>Ga0187882_1004691_pt1 | contig 10990 bp, 9 predicted proteins | sample June2016WEW_19_1_3_FD_132991 | JGI IMG/M metagenome (GOLD analysis project Ga0187882, IMG submission 132991) | Peatland microbial communities from SPRUCE experiment site at the Marcell Experimental Forest, Minnesota, USA - June2016WEW_19_150 | ecosystem: Environmental > Terrestrial > Soil >...
CTTGTACGATTTACAGGAATCGACCCGGGACCTATCAACGCGCTCAGTGGTCTCTACCCGACGCGTATTGAGGAGGGAAAGTACTCGATATTCGCATCTACGTTCGGCTACATCCAACGATACGATTACTCAGTCAACATTGTTCCAGGCGTTGGAAATGACCTCCAGATGGATCTTGTTCAGGGAACGCAAATCCGCGTCGAAGTAGACTTCCAACACGAAAGCGTGCCGACGAAGTTCAACGGTTTCGTGCGAGCCGAGGTCTACAACTCGCAAGACCAGCTTGTGGGCGCATCGATTTACGGTCAAGCTCAACCCAACTACTACACGCTAATGAGAGTTCAGAGCGGCGGCGGTTACCTGAACTACAGCAAGACCAACGATTTCATGCAGATTCCAGGACCAGCCGAAGCCACAGACTTCGGCCTACCAAACGCTACAAGGCATGAGGCACCCAACACGTTTCCGTCCAGCACAGGAAACGTTGGAGATCCTCTTTACCCAGCTAACTTCGGATTCATCAACGGACAGAGAGCCGCTATCAGTAGTTACATCTACAGCAGCAAACCATACGTTCATCGACCGATTCCAAGCGGAACCGGAGCTGTCGGAGTACCGGACACTTGGGCGCTCTGGCCTGCGATGATTCGAAGCGACGCAAACAGATTATCCGTGCCCGCAGGCGGCATTGCGGCATTCGATGTCTTCGGATTCAACTCATACTACGGAGGCCCAGACAGCCGAATGGATGGGCTCTGGGCGAATGGTTGGGATACGACAAACGGAGCGGCCCATGCAGACTCGGGAATCCGCGGCAGTAGGGACGCTCTCGAGCTCGATGGTGCAGGCAACTTCACAGTGCGCGTCTGGGCCTTCGACCCATACGGCCCGAATGGCGTGTTCGACCCTGCCGGTCCCGATGGAATTTTCGGAACAGATGACGACTACACTTCGCCTGATCCGATTGATGCAGGACTGAGTGACTTCAGAGCGTACGCGCAGACGGCCGAGGTTACTGGCCTTGAGGCGCCTTGGGGAGGCTCAGCCATCGTTCGCGTTACGCTTGAGGACCAACCAAGCTTAGTCGGCACGGTGTCCTGGATCGACATGTACGGCGATCAGCGACCTCTCGCGTGGGCTCAAGTGATCGAAACGTCTCCGGGCAGCCACTGGGCTTCGTCAGCGACCGGAAGCTACAGGCTGTGGCTCTCTGAAGGCGCATACAGTTTCTTCGTCACAACAATCGGAGAGGAACAGTTCTGGGAGCCGTACAACTTCGACTCCGTCTTCAGCAGGCCCGGCGTGCACGTCTCCAAGGACGTGACTCTCACAGTGTCAAGCACAGCCACACCAGAATTCACGAACCTCGCATTCACCGCGGCAATCCCAATAGTCGCCCTACTGATCATGTCCTCAAAGAGACGCAACGGCAAAAGTCAGACCAAGCGATAGAGAAGCAACACTGAAAACCACTGCACGTAACCATCCGTTTCAGCGCCGACAGCAGTGCGCCAATGGAGCTAATGAGACAAGAAGACCCGCCGACTGCGTGAAAGCTCTCGGAATGGAAGCTCAGGGGGACCGTATCTTCAGCTCGTGACGACCGTAGACGACTCTCTCAAGTGCCAAGAGCGCCTTGTCGAACGTCTGCAGACGCGAAACCGACGATGACATGTAGTTTGCGAGTATCAGTGCATCTCTTCCTCCGAGCGAGTATCGCTCCGCGATCGCAAGCCCCGTCCTAGTTGTGTCTAGTGTTTGATTGAGAAACAGGTTGTTTCTGTCATCTAGGGCCTCTCTCAGTGCCAGTCCTGCTTCCTCTGGTGACCACTTCAGTTTGAACACCAAGGTATGGTACGTTTCGTGAATGACAGTTGGGTTGAGAGCCACCCGTTTTGAAGCGAGAGACTTCACCCTTTGGTGCTGCGGGTGATCTCGGTCCAAGTAAGCAACGAGTATGTTTGAGTCTATCGCCAGATATCTTTGATCTCTTCTGTTGTAGGCCATTCTGGTTTGCCCGTCCTCTCTGGGGCCAACCCGCACAATTGTCTCCACCCTCGCTTGTGTTTCCGAAGCGGTTTGATCACTACGACGTCCTTAGCCTTCTCGATCACGACCATTGCTCCACTCGTGAGCCCCGCACTCTGTCTGATCTCCTCTGGAATCAAGACCCTGCCGCGTTGATCTACGATAGTCTCAGTCATGAGCCTCTTTCCCACCAAGTCGGTGGGAACAACCACTAAAAAAGCCTTCCGTGGAAACGACGGAGACCAGACCGGTGTTGATCTTGGCAACTGTATGGCCTTTCGTCGCCTCGAATTGCCTCTGCAACAGCGCAGAAATCGACTACACGCTCCTCGCCAATTCTCGTGAAAGAACGCGCAGATCTTCCGAGTCCTCAGAGACTAGGAACCGTCTTGTCGCGGGCTAGTAATGTGTGATTTCAGATTCGGCTGCGATTTGTCAAGTATTGCGTTAGTTTGCGGCATTAGTGTCAAGGGTAAGCGAGAGCCATTCATGGCGCTGAACGTATTCGTGCGGCTAATGGCTTTATCAAAACTAGCCTGAGTTGTGCCCAATCATGCTTGCCTTGTTACCGGCTGGTTTGCTGGCGCACAAACTTGAGACATAGAAGATCCGTGGCACTGCTATTCATCACGATCTTTCTGAATTTTGCGGTGACAGGGTTTGCGACAACCGGGTATGCGGCAGGCGCGCATGAGCGGGCGTATCAATTTGTGCCGCCAATGCCACAGTTCACAAGCGAAGCCCCTTCGCTAAACTATACGATCTCATACCCTGTCCCGAGACCTAGTCCGATCTCCGGTCAGATCACCGTCCTCGTGATTCCGGTCGAGTTCAAAGACTACAATCACACGCTCTCAACCGAACAAGTCGCGAATCAGACGATCAAATCACTGAACGACTACTACAGTCGAATATCGTACGGAACGGTTTCGGTTGTGGGCAAAGTCGTTGGATGGGTCAGACTACCGTACACAATGGCTACGTACGGCGCAGATAACGGCCCCTTTATCGACGATGCGGATAATACCGGGTATCCGGATACTTGGCAATTACTGAGGGACGCGGCTCCTACCGTTGAGAAACAAGTCGATGTGACAGCGTATCAGCAGATCGTCGTTCTTCATGCTGGCTTCGGACAGGAGTCAAGCGGAATCACCAACGACATTTGGTCAGTCACATACCTAGGCTGGCCTGTGAATACTCCGCAACGCATCTTCGAGCGATATTCAATTGTTCCGGAGTTTGAAGCGCACGGGCTCGCGACAGTTGGAGTCGTCTGTCACGAGTTTGGGCATCTGCTAGGCTTGCCGGATCTCTACAGTAGCACGAATGAACAAGTGGGCCCGTGGGATCCGATGGCTAGAGGCGCTTGGAATGGACAGCCAGCCGGATCGAGCCCAGCTGAGATGGGTGCCTGGGACAGGATATTCCTCGGATGGTTAACCTCCGATCACGTCCTCAACATAACACGTCAAATCAAGGTGAACGCAACTATTGATCCAATTGAGCTGCCATCATCTGGCCTGCAAGCGGTTAGAGTTCAGACATCATCTCTAGACTCGAAGCACTACTACCTTGCTGAGGTGAGACAGAAGATCGATTATGACAAAGCCCTCCCATCGAGCGGCGTCCTGATCGAGTACATTGACGAGGCGAGTTCAAACCCTGTCAAAGTCATTGATGCGGTGCAGACGACTTCGACGCTTAACGACGCTCCGTTCCAAGTGGGGGAGAAGTACCTGGACGGCAAGAATAATCTCATCATCTCAGTAGTTAGCACGAACAACTCATCATATTCAATTCTTGTTGACACTCTTGCCCCGAGCGCGGACGTTGCCGTAGAACGTCTGGCGCTAAATCCTCCAACGGTTCATCCGAACGTCACCGCGTCCCTTGATGTCGAAGTCGGAAACGAGGGGACACTCAAGGCCAACTCTTTCTTCGTTGCGATATACCTGAACGACACGCTGTTTGCCTCTCGCAAGATCTCCTTGGGACCTGGAGAGACACAATCGATCCAGTTGTCTTGGACGCCGAAGAGTGGTGGAACTTATTTCTTCAAAGTCGTTCTGGATCCGGAGAAAGTACTCGCAGAGAATAACATCGATAACAATGTCAAGACGCTGATGGTAGTCGTGGGATACACGTTGACACTCGGAATCAGGCCACCGAGCGGCGGGGAAGATCTTCAATGGTGGATCATCGTGAACGGAGACAACGAGACTTATGCCGGCGTGGGTGATTTCCAGATTGGAGTTCTTCAGGGCTCGAATGTCGTGCAGATAGAGCCAACAATCTACCCAGCCCCAGCTCTCGTTTCGTATTTCGCCAATGGAGTGACGGGTCCGTCGCGAACCCTCGGACTATCGAAGTCTTGTCAGACATGAGCCTTGGTGTCGATTTCGATGCCCAATATCTGCTTTCGCTTGAGCCAAGTGGGGGAGTCACTGGTGGGGCCGGATGGTACAATTCGGGCACGGTCGTGACGGTGACGGCAACGTCTCCGTCGACTGTTGTCACCGACCAGACGCGACTTGCCTTTCTGAGTTGGTCAGGAGACCTGCAATCAGACTCGACGTCCATTGTCCTCAACATGACGGCTCCTCACAGCTTGAAAGCGAACTGGAAAACCCAGTACTACCTCAACATACAATCGTTGTACGCTGCTGTTGGGGGCGGCTGGTATGATGCGAACTCTCAGGCAGCTATCTCACTGAGCTCCCCGGTTGCGACTGAAGATGGCATAAGGTACGTTTTCACAAACTGGTCGGGCGACCTGTCTGGAGCGAACCAGAACCAGTCACTCATAATGTCGGGGCCGAAACTTGTCTCAGCCGTGTGGGCGACACAGTATGAGTTGAAACTGGAATCCGAGTACGGTCACGCGAGCGGTGCAGGATGGTACGATCCGAGCACGCAGGCCGTATATGGAGTAGACACGCTGACCATCGATACAGCAAATGATACGCGCCGCGTATTCACGCAGTGGTCTGGGGACGCCACTGGCAGCAGTCAACAGGGAACCGTTACCATGGACGGTCCCAAAGCGATACAGGCAAATTGGAAGACTGAGTACCTAGTTGCCTTTGTGACGAAAGGAGTTCGCAACGGAACAGTTCTAACAATGGTTCTGAACTCCGTGCCTCACGAAGTGAAGGTCCCGGACACTGTGGAGCTCTGGCTCGACGCGGGATCATCCGTTTCATTCTCTAGCAACGCGACCCTGAGCGAGAGCTTCCGGCGCTACGTTTTCCAAGAATGGAAGAACAGTACAGGAGGTTCCATCAAGCCTTCGCAGAGCATCCTCAAACCGGAGAAGTATGTTGCCGTCTACAACGAACTGTCAGCCTTTCCATGTATAATTGCAACGGTAACATTTGGTTCAGAGACGACTCCTGAGGTTCAGTTTCTTAGGGGTTTCAGAGATAATCTTGTCCTCTCAACTCATGCTGGATCTGCTTTCATTGACGCCTTCAATTTGTGGTATTACTCATTTAGTCCTCAGGTTGCTGATTTCATCGTTCTACATGATGCTCTGAGGGGTCCGCTGAGAGCTGTGCTGTACCCACTGCTTGGCATCCTTGAACTCTCGTCCGCAACCTACTCCGTGTTCCAGTCTATGCCCGAGTTCGCAATCACGATAGCGGGCATTTTGGCAAGCGTATTGATCGGTCTCGTCTACCTGACTCCGATCAGTGTCGTTCTGGTTCGATTCTCGAGAATAAGGAGGATTGGGGCTAAGCGCACGCTGAAAGCTTTCTCGATTTCGCTTCTTGTCGCTGTGTCCATGCTCCTGCTGGGCGAGCTGGCGGGATCGTTGCTGCTCCTTGCCATGGCGGCCTCTGCCTTGGTGCTGATCATGTTGCTCTCGACGCCACTACTGGTCGCGTTCGAGCTGACTTCACTCGAACGTCGCCTTGGACTGTTCACGAAAATGAGAGCCGTGCTGGGGATCTAGCAGACGGTTGCACGCTCGATCTTGTCACCCATTGTTCCGCACGCGGACACAACATGCAACCATTACGATGCGACGATCGATCGGATGCCTCGTTCCTTTCTGAAGGCTAGTCCGTCTCTTTCTTGGAGTACGTCTTGAACGGCGGTAGCGTGTTCCACATTCGTTCGAAGAGCTCGTCATGCGCTTTCACGATCAGCCCATGTGTGGTCCAGAGAGCGACATCGAATCCGCGATCAGTCTTGAGATCATCAGGCTTGCTCTCCACTACCACGAGCTGCCGCGTGTCAACTGAGATAAAGCTTGGACCAAATGGCTTATCGATCTCCCTCAACTCCACGACCTCCGCGAATTCCTTGGCGACGGCAGAGTTCTCTGATGAGACCGGCGCAGCCAGACGCACGGTCACGCCGCGATTCTTCGCTTCCTCCAGCGCTTCGGAATGTGTCTTGTATACGCGCACTAGTCCCCATGCGCTTGTGGCGTAGTTGATTGTCTTGGTTGCGTCGTTGAGTATCTCGGTTAGCTTTCGAAGTATGTCCTTCCGACCGTCTAGCCGCCAGAATTCTTTGACGTCTTCCGGGATCGCGTATTGCTTCGTGTACCTGCTCGATTCGAAGAGTACAGCGAGCGATTGAACGATGGTTTCGGACTCCCTTACTTCGCGGTTCAACTTCGTCACTACGGGTAAGAGAAGCTCAGTCGGAGAAGTAGCTGCGTACAGTTCCGGCTTTCCCGGTATGATGCGCAGCAGGCCTTTCCGTTCAAGTTCCCGGATTGAGCCGTAAGTTTTTGTTCGCGGCACTTGGCCGAAGTAGCTGACTTCGCTTGCTTTCTTCGGACCCATCCTGATCAGGGCGAGGTAGATCCTGGCCTCGTATTCGGTTAGGCCTAGACGGCGAAGTGCGGCGACCTCTTTGTCCTCAACAGCCAAGCGATTCCTCAACCTGTTCCAGCATGCGCGATTCTGATGCGTGGATGCCTGATGAGTGATAGGGGTTATGTTATTATCGTTGACGGCCTTTCTAGAAGACTTGCGCCCGATTTCTGTCGCCTAACTCAGACGAACACGGTCACACGACGCTTACTCGCCTCGCGGAACAGGAAGAGACGCGAGGCCTGTGATCTCAATGAGTCTCGACATGGTTGATCTCGTCTGGTCTTTGATGAGAGACGGAGAGTTCTACAGTCCTGCCGATCTAGCCAACACCCTCGGGCAGCCCACTGACACCATCGCCCGAATCATGGAGTTCTTGGCAAGGTACAAGTTTGCCGAGCGAGTGACAAAGCACGAGTTGATATTCAGAAAAACCCCCACCGGCCCAAGCCCAGGCGAGGCCGCGAAGATTCTCCGAATGCTAAGGGCAAACGCGACTCTCAATCACGCAAGACAAGTTGCCAACATCTCCAAGACATCTAGGCGACTCAAGCTAACCTAGAGATACCGGCACATCGAGAAACCAGATCGATAGCACCCACTGTTTCCGGGTGAGAGGAGATTTTGAATTAGCAGACCCAACATGTGCAAAAGTAATATCATGTCGCGAATCTACCTACCGCTGACGTGCTGGTGGGAACAAGTTGAGGGTTTTGTTGACAGGGGGCGCGGGGTTCATAGGAAGCCACCTCGTCGACCGGCTAGTTGACGCTGGGCATGACGTTGTTGTCTTGGATAACTTCTCAACCGGAAGAGCGAGGAACCTCTCACATTCACGGAATCGCCCGAACTTTCAGCTAGTGAGGGCTGATGTCCGCCGGATCCCGCGTTCACTTGTGAAGCGATTGAGGAGAGTCGAGCGAGTCTGTCATCTCGCGGCAATGACGAGCGTTCAACAGTCAGTACGGGATCCTGTGTTCACAACTGAAGTGAACGTGGTTGGGACATTGAATGTTCTGGAGACCGCGAAGGCGCTGAAAGCGGAGCGTGTAGTGTTTGCCTCATCAGCCGCCGTATATGGAACACCACGAGCATTCCCGATCAGAGAGGACGCGAATATCTCGCCGATCTCACCCTACGGAGCGTCCAAAGCCGCATCGGAACTCTACCTCCGAGCCTTCGAAGAGAACCATAAGATCGAAACCGTCTCCCTGAGATACTTCAACGTCTACGGACCAAGACAAACACCAAACCAATACGCGGGAGTGATATCCAAATTCGCCCGAAGAGCCCTACAACAGAAACCGCTTGAGATCTACGGAAACGGATCCCAGACCCGCGACTTCATATTCGTCTCCGATGTGGTTGACGCGACAGTTGCCGCGCTCGAGAAGAACCTCCGAGATAGAGTCTTCAACATCGCATCCGGAACCGAAACCACAATTCTAGAATTGGCGAAGACGATCCAGAGAATTGCCGGGTCACGATCAGACCTCAAATTCTGTCCACCACAAACCGGGGATATTGCTCGAAGCATCGCCGACACTACGAAGGCCCAGAACGAAATAGGATCAACCGCCAGGACACCACTCCAGATGGGCCTGTCTGCCACGACCAAATGGCTAGCAGAAACAGATCGAGCAAGACGCGCCGACCGACACTAGAAAGCCGCACGAGAAGACCAACTCCTGCTGAAATCCAGCCTAGCCTTGTGGACTAATATGCGCGAGCCTAGTCGCCGTTTCGGATTCACACTAACCCGAATGTCGATTTCTCGGGAAGATCCATCTATGTCTCGCTCCTTTCGGCGCTTAGTCTGTACTGTCTAGCGAGCCCGACCAACGCGAGTCCGACTGTGAGCATAGTCAGCGAGATAACGATGGGAGTGAGTCTGATTCCCCAAGGCGTGTAATTGAGCAGCAGACCCACCAAGGGAACCAATGCTAGGCTTAGTCCAACGCTCAATGCGAACCGTTCGATCGAATCCAACTCACGTCCTTTAGGAAAAAGTGCCTCAACTGTCACATAACCGGGAATGAAGAGGACGAAGACTGAACCGAGCACCCAACGTAGAATCACGAATGGAAACGCGGACGGCATCAGATAAATCACGAGTAATGTCGCAAACGAGACCGCCAATGAGGCGTAGAGCCACAGGTTCCTCTCCCAGAACTTCAAGTATTCTGTCAGGGACTTGGCAGCCGGCGAGACATCTTCCAAGGCCACCTTGTCCTGCTCGGCTAATCTCCAAACCAAATCCGCGACTTCCATCTTCGTTAGCGAAGGATTCCTCACAACGAGCGCATCGTGCAGTTCCTGAACACCCGCGGTGGGATTCTTTTCGAGGTATCTCAACGCTTGTTCGTCCAAACTCGTGTCCTGCGATTGAGGATTACCTGTTCTTCCGTGCTTCAATGAAGACACGCTCTTGGCCGCTATCGCTATATGGTCTGTAACCGCGACTACTTGAATGAATCCGAATTGCCGCGCATCCAAACCAAGCTGGCCATGGTCGTTGTGCTCGCAATACTGGCGATGATCGCGATCGAGCCATTGGCGGTGAGGTCTCAGACTGTTGGAACTCTGGAGCCCCGGTTCGGTGAAACGCTCGTTAAGCTGCACCAATCCGAGACCGCGGGCGCAACATCAAGCGAAGTCGCGGAATTGGTCGCGCTCCTGAACAAGGCACTTGAACTGGACGGTGAAGCCGTGAAGCTGAGCGCACCTGACCAAACGCAGAAGCGAGCTGACTTGCGTGCACAAGTCGATCAGATCCTGACGACCGTGGAAAACCGAGCCGCCGAGCTTACGGTCGTCGCGTCTCAAAGGTCATACACGAACAAGGTCCTCACCTACGTGGGGGGAGTAATAGCGGCCGTTCTCGGAACCATCGCATACGCCTTCATCGTAGCGTTCTACCAGAAGTATCGTGTCAAGCGAACATTCCAGATGAGGGTCACCCGCAAATGAGTTTCATTTCTTCTCAGGATCGACGAACACTGATTGTCATCTTCATCACCCTGCTTATAGTCTGTCAGATGGTTGCGTATGTGGCCACGACGCCGCGCCCGCGTGAGCAATTCTTCCAACTGTACGTCTTGGGCGCGAAACATATGGCAGCGGAATACTACCCGAACAACGATACAGACATCCGCCTTGGAGAGCCAGTCACATGGTATCTCGGCGTCACCGATAACATGGGCTCGGTACAGTTGGTGTCGATACGTGTCAAGATTGGGAACCAGACCATCAAGCCGCCTGACGACCAGCAAGCGCTAGAGTCACCTGCACCGGTTGTGACTCAGTTCATGCGTTTCATACAGGACAATGAGACTTGGGAAACTCCATTCGCGTGGAGCATATCAGACGCAGTCTCAAGCGGCAACGCGACGCACATCCTCACGTTGCAGATCAACAATGAAACATATCAGATACAAAATTGCTCAGCAAGCAACGGCCACAACTTTCGACTGATCTTCGAACTCTGGACATGGCAGACAGACGCGAACGCGTTTGAATTCGGCTGGACAGCAGGGGGCGAGCATCGGGTGGCCTGGCTGCAGGTGTGGTTCAACATGACAAGCCCTAGGCTCGCTTAGAACTGAATGGATAACGAAACGGGCTATCCTGTTGCTCTCATCCGAACGGGGCTCTTGATGTGGGGAGTTGTCCGGGCGGAAAAAACGGGGAGCCACGCGGTCCGGGTGGGCGTGTTTTGTGTCAGGTTGGTGGATCCGTCGCATGTCCGGGCTTGTTCGTGGAATATTCTCCGGGACGTTTCATGGCTCTCACGCCGTCCTAAAATAGTCAGACGAGCAAGGAAGGGTAGGGACCGCGAAGTTGGCTAAGTCCATTCTCTCCGCAGTTCTGATTGAATCCTGAAAGAACCGTCAGAGCAGAATAGGTCCGAGCACGGCCTCAATTTCCTAGGCCTTGCAATATGGGTTGAACGTCACGCATAGCAAACCTGAATTCTCTCGTGACCTAATCGTAAGTGCAGCAAGAGAGTGGCTTGCGGAGTTCGAAAGCATAGGTGGGCCCAGTTGACGATAGAGGTTGAGATTAAGGAGATCAAGACCATGCTGGGAGAGGTCAGTATGAAACTTGACGCGCTCATTCAGGACCGAGAA
>Ga0187882_1004709_pt1 | contig 10969 bp, 10 predicted proteins | sample June2016WEW_19_1_3_FD_132991 | JGI IMG/M metagenome (GOLD analysis project Ga0187882, IMG submission 132991) | Peatland microbial communities from SPRUCE experiment site at the Marcell Experimental Forest, Minnesota, USA - June2016WEW_19_150 | ecosystem: Environmental > Terrestrial > Soil >...
GCGGCTATGATCCGCACCAAGGGCGAAGCCGGAACAGGCAATATCGTCGAGGCCGTGCGCCACATGCGCGCCGTCCAGTCGGCCATGCGCAGGGTCCATTCCATGTCAGAAGACGAGCTGCCGGCCGAGGCCAAGGCGCTGGGCGCCCCTCTGGAGCTGGTGATCGAAGTGCATAAAACGGGCAAGCTGCCCGTGGTCAATTTCGCGGCCGGTGGTATAGCTACGCCCGCCGATGCGGCCCTGATGATGCAGCTCGGCGCCGAGGGCGTATTCGTCGGATCGGGCATTTTCAAGTCCACCGATCCCGAAGCACGCGCCATCTCGATTGTAAAGGCGGTTACCCACTATAAAGATCCGGCCATTATCGCCGAGGTCTCCAAGGCCTTGGGCGCCGCCATGACCGGTCTGGATATCAAGGCTATCCCGGAAGACAGCCTGCTGGCCACCAGGGGATGGTAATATAAAATCGTGTTCTGAGCCTTATGAGGCTGTAGACACAGTTATATGATAGAAAGGCAGACCGCAGATTTTTCAATTTTTCTACAGCTTTGCGCATATCGCTGGTTTAACCACATTCATCCGCAGGCTTCACCAAGCTCGATAAAATCTACTGAAGGAGGTTATTATGCAGACAGTAAATATCGATGACATAGAATCGCTGCTGGCCGTTGTGCCACATAATATCTCCGACCAACTTATGAAGGAGCTTGAAAACGGCGACCTGTTGGAAATTGTAATGGACCTCGGCCGCCCGCCTGAGGCGCGCTTCCCCAACCGCTAGGTTTTCCTGGGCGACCACGAAATCACCGAGTCGGATATCGAGCACGTTGTCAAAAGGATCGGTAGCTTCAGCGGCGATAACCGCGCCGGACTGACGCGTACCCTGCACCGCATCTCCGCCATACGCAACAGGGAAGGCAAGATCGTGGGCCTGACCTGCCGTGTAGGCAGGGCGGTCATGGGAACGGCTAAAATAATCCAGGACCTGGTTGAAACGGGTAAAAACGTGCTGCTCATGGGGCCTCCCGGCATCGGCAAGACCACCATGCTGCGTGAGACCGCCCGGGTGCTGGCAGATGATCTGAAGAAACGCGTCATTGTAGTTGACACATCCAACGAGATCGCCGGAGACGGCGATATCCCGCATCCCGCCATCGGACATGCCCGGCGTATGCAGGTCCCAACTCCCACGTTACAGCACGCTGTGATGATAGAAGCGGTGGAGAACCACATGCCCGAGGTGATCATAATCGACGAAATCGGGACCAGCCTGGAAGCAGAGGCAGCCCGGACCATCGCCGAGCGTGGCGTGCAACTGGTCGGCACCGCACACGGCAACAGCCTCCAGAACCTGATGATGAACCCCACCCTCTCCGACCTGATCGGCGGCATTCAGACCGTCACGCTGGGCGACGAGGAAGCACGGCGCCGCCATACGCAGAAGTCCGTCCTGGAACGCAAGGCGCCGCCCACCTTCGATATCGTGGTGGAGATTCAGGAGCGCTACAAGGTGCTGGTGCATCCCGACGTGGCGGCGGCAGTGGACTCGGTTTTGCACGGCAGGGAGAGCCAGTCGGAGATACGCTGGATGGACCAGGAGGGTAACATAGTCAAAGAGCAGGGCGCCCCCATGAACGAATCGCACGGGAACAGCGAAGCAAAAAAGCAGAAGTTGCACGTCTATCTTTTTGGCATCAACCGCCCCATCCTGGAGCAGGCGGCCCATGAGAAGGCGATGAATATCGATATAACCGACGACCTGAAGAAATCCAACCTTCTGATAACCACTAAAAACTATTTCCGTCGCAAACCTCAAAAGTTAAGGGACGCCGAGCTGCTGGGCATACCCATATACGCCATCCGGGGAAACAGCCTTCAGCAACTGCGCCATTGCCTGGATATGATCTATACGGGTCCGCGGGATCAGGTCGTGGACGCTGCCCTCGATGAGGCCATGAATGCCATCGAACAGGTGAAAAACGGCAGTAAGGAAGTTGAGTTAAGCCCGCAGAACGCCTTCATCCGGCGGCTGCAGCACCTGCTGGCGGAAAGGCATGACGTGGCATCCACGAGCACTGGCAAGGAACCGGCGCGCCACGTTAAAATAGTAAACAACTGAGACCGCGTTATATTTGTTATTAAGTTATGAGTCTTTATCCCGGCTTATTCATCACCTTCGAAGGGTGCGAAGGCTGCGGCAAGAGCACCCAGGCCCGGCTTCTTTACAATATCCTCAGGCAGCACGGCCTGCAGTGCATCCTGACGCACGAGCCGGGTGGAACGCCCCTGGGAAATAAAATCAGGGACGTACTGAAGGTAAAGCGCGATTTCCATATTGCAGCCGAAGCTGAATTATTCCTCTTTGCCGCCAGCCGCTTTCAACTGGTCTCAGATGTCATACGGCCTGCCCTCTCCTCCGGCAAGATAGTGATCTGCGACCGTTTTTCCGATTCGACTTTTGTTTACCAGGGATACGGCCGGGGTCTGGATTTGAAAATGATCGATGAGATTAACGAGCTGGCAACGGGCGGCTTAGGCCCGGATATAACGATTTTGCTCGATGCGCAGGCGGAGATCGGCCTGGGGCGCAAGCGCAACAGCGGGGAAGACCGCTTCGAAGCGGAAATATTGCTTTTCACCACAAAATACGTAATGGCTACCTGCAATCGGCGCAACTCCAGCCTGAAAGATGGTGCATCATACAGGCCCTGCAACCTCCCGAGGAAATCAGCCGCCTGGTATGGGAAAGCCTGCTGCCCGCACTGCAAAAAAAATACCCGACTTTTACCTCACCAGATATAAAATAATTTTGTTCTGCCACCAGATTCATTAGCCCCGGGGTAATAATTGAAGAAAATTATGAAACGGGTTCAAGCCCAGCCAGACCGCAGCGAGGAACTGGCCCTTTTCGCGGCCGGATACCGCCGCGTGGCTGGCCTGGACGAGGCGGGGAGGGGAGCACTGGCCGGGCCCGTGGTGGCTGCGGTGGTGATTTTGCCCGAAGATGCCGATTATCATTGGCTGGCAATGGTCAGGGACAGCAAGCAGCTCCAAGAGAAAGTGCGTGAGAGCATCTTCGCACTCATGCAGGATTCAGGGCTGGAGTACAGCGCAGGCATAATTTCCCCGGAAATCATCGACAATATCAACATCTTAAATGCCACCAAAAAGGCAATGAAGCTGGCCATCGAGCGGCTGAAAAAACCCCCCGATTATCTTTTGACGGACGCCGTGCCGCTGCCCCGGCTGCGTATACCGCAAAAAGGCATAATCAAAGGCGACTGCTCCTGCATGGTAATCTCCTGTGCCTCGGTGGTGGCCAAGGTGACGCGCGATCGTATAATGATGAAGCTGGACGCCAAATATCCGCAATATAAATTTCGCGATCACAAGGGCTACGGCACCAGCGAACATTTGAAATGCTTGCAACGCTACGGCGCATGCAGTATCCACCGCATGACCTTTGCGCCGGTGCGGGACCTCGCCAGGATGATATGAATAAACAAGAGAGAGGCGAGGCCGGGGAGAAGCTGGCCCGTTCCGCCTTGAAAAGGAAGGGCTATCGCATAATTGAGCAGAACTACCGCTGCCTCTACGGCGAGATAGATATCATAGCCCGCCACAAAGACTCCCTGGTATTTATCGAGGTCCGCAGCAAGACAGGCGCATCTTTCGGGTCGCCGGAGGAATCGATTACCGGCAGTAAGAAACAGCGGCTGGTTTCCACGGCCCTGGACTATTTGAATGCCCATGGGAATCCCGATGAGAACTGGCGCTTCGACTTCGTGGCCGTCCGGTTCGAGGCCGGTCCGGGTAACCATGCAGACGTGGAAATCCTGCAAAATGTCATAAATTGACAAATTTTTGGTAAAAAACCGCTGTTAACGTCCGGCTGAAGTCTGTTATAATCTTGTCCGAAACAGCAGGCCCATTTCCAGTCCCTACCGATTTTACGCGGGGGAGGCATTTGACCAAGTTTGGAATTGCCTGGCGCTCACTAGGGGGCATCATTATCCTGGCCGCCATCTATCTGACCAGTCTGTATAATTATCTCCTCTCCCATACTGTTATAGAGCTTTGCAGCATCGTAGTATGCTTCAGTATATTTATCATAGCCTGGAATTCCCGCCGCTACACCGATAACCACTATTATACCTTCCTGGGCATCGCTTATCTCTACGTGGGCATACTGGAACTGATGCATACATTAACTTACGAGGGTATGCCGCTATTCCTCACTTATACTTCGGGTACGGACACACAGCTATGGGTCGCCGCCAGATATCTACAGAGCATAGCCCTGCTGATAGCCCCCATTTTTATTCAGCGCAGGTTCAGAGCAAGCTTTACGTTGTGGGGACTTGCTTTACTAACGGTCTTGATTTTGCTCACCATGTTTTTATGGAATATCTTCCCGGTGGCTTACATCTGGGGCGAGGGGCCTACCCTGTTTTACATCGTCAGCGAATTCGTGGTCTGCTCATTTTTCATTATGGCGGCCGGAATGCTCTGGCTTTCACGTAAAAAATTCGACCGCAATGTATTGCTTTACTTACTGCTTTCCATCGGGGTCAGCATTGTAGCCGAGCTATGCTTCATGTTTTATAAGGACCCCACCAGCCCGTCCAGCATACTGGGACACCTGTTTTACCTGATCTCCTTCCTGCTGATCTACCGTGCCATCGTCGTGGTGCACCTGTTAAAGCCCTATGACATCCTCTTTTATAACCTGGCGCAGAGCACCGGCCTGCTGAAAAAAGAGCGTGATAAATTGCAGAATATCCTGGACCTTGAGGAATCGATCCTTTTGGCCTTGGATGCCGAGCAAAAAGTCACGATGATAAACCGCAAAGGCAGGGAGATCCTGGGGGCATCAGAGACCGATATCCTGGGAAGGCCCTTTGACATGTTCCTCCCGCTCGACATACGACAAGCCGTTAAAAATGATTATGTCAATATAATGTCCGGCCAGGCCGAGCTGGAAAGATATCAGGAAAGGCCGGTGATGACCTCGGGTGGCGAGGAAAGAATCATCACCTGGCATAACGAGCTCCTCAGGGATGAAACAGGTAAGATCGTGGGCACCTTCAGCTCCGGCCAGGACATCACAGAGCGAAAAGAGGCCGAGGATCTCTTCCGTGCCATTTTCAGCCGTTCGCCCATCGGCATGTATATCGCCCAGGACGGCAAGTTCAGGCTGGTCAATCCCCAGTTCCGCAACTACCTGGGATTCGCCGAAAATGAGCTTATAGACCGGGAAGCTCTTTCACTGGTGTTACCCGAAGATGCGACCCGGGTCCGTCAGGAAGCCGTTAAGGCGCTCAAGTCGCCCAAAGACAGTTTCCAGACTTACGACTATCGCGTCAAGACCGCCAGTGGTAAACTCAAGTGGTTCATGGAATCGGTTTCCTCCATCCACTACGACGGAAGGCAGGCCACTCTGGGCACCATCGTCGATGTGTCGGAGCGCAAACAAAACGAAGACCTTTTCAGATCGCTCTCTCTAATAGATGACCTTACGGGCCTCTATAACAGGAGAGGTTTCCTCACCCTGGCCAACCAACAGTTAAAGCTGAGCTACCGCATGGATAAGGGCGTGACCCTGCTATTCGCCGATATAGACAAATTGAAATGGATCAACGATAACATGGGACACCTGGAGGGGGATGCTGCGCTAATCAACGCCTCCAAAATGCTCAAAGAGACCTTCCGTGAATCGGATATCGTGGGTCGCATAAGTGGCGATGAGTTCGCTGTCTTCATGGCAGGGGCAGACCAGGCATATTCCGAGGCGATCGTCAACCGCCTCGAGAAGAAACTGAAAGAGTACAACGTCCGTGAAAAGAAGCCCTATGAGCTTTCACTCAGCTTCGGGATAGCCTGCAGCCCATCCAGCGAGCCTTGCAATCTCAGCGACCTGCTGGATACCGCCGACAAATTCATGTATGAAAACAAGCGCGAGAACTGCCCACCCGATCAGTGAGCCGGTCCCCGCGCGCTCTTTTTATCGGCTATTCCCTAAAGTATATGTTCAGTAAAACCTTATACACCCAGCCTGAAAGGCGGATATTTATCCGTGGTCAGGATGATAGCATAGGCCGTCACCCTTAGACTCCATCTAAAGACATCCACCACAAAATTAAACATGCCCCTGGGATAAAGGCCGATAAAGAGTATGGCGAACCAGGCAATCAAGGTAACCACCAGAGCGGCCAGCCCCAGAAAGATCAGTACAAAGATGTGCGGGAAAGCCAGGAACCATTTTACCAGCGGCAGCCAGCGGTTCAGCTCGGTGGCCGCGTCGGGATAAGGCAACTCCAGATGAACGGACTGCTCCTCGTCCGTCGAGGGATAGACGTCGGTCAGCAAGTAGAAATAAGCGTCCACCCTATAGCAGAAGTTAAGCAGGTTGAAATTCCAGTCGTACCACCACCTGGGATACTTTTTTCTGAACAGGAGCATCAACACTACGGGCAGGAATATGAAACCCATGCCGGCGACCCACCCCCCTTCGCCTGACTTGGCGTTCTGGCTGTAGACGAGGCCCAGAAGCAGGGCGAATAAGATCAGGATAGGTATAACGGTAAATATGCGGAGGAAACTGGTCAACCTGTTGAGCTTACGATCGGGGTAGTCGATAACCATGTTTACCGGATAACCATCAGCCACTTCTATTACCTCCTAAATTAGTATGCCGCATTATAGTTCTATTTTGCTGCCGCCACCAGTATATGCAAATGTCGATTATTGGGGGGTCTGTAACTCGCCCCAGAAGGCTTCTGGCGTTTTGCCCAGCGAAAGCCTCTCCATGGGACACATATCATCGCCACGCTGGTTAATAATGAAGGGGACGGTCAGCTTGAATTCGAACCTTATGGCGGCATCGCGTAGTGTCTGCGCTGCCAACTCGCTGCCCACCTCCGAGTATACCTCGGAACAGCAGGCCCTGACCAATAGCAGGGCGGCCGCGTTGCCAACAACCCTGTCCAGGAAATACATTTGCCCTATGTCAGGAGCAAAACCCTTTAGGAAATCAATCAGAGGAGCCAACCGGTCTTTATTAGAACTGAAGATAAGGCTGGCATCTTTATATACCCGAAGCGTATCGGTGCTATTGAGGAATTCCTCAATCCAGGAGGGTTTCAAAGCCTTCAGACCTTCTGCAGCCAGCGGTCAGCCGCCCTGGCCGCAAACGGGATGAGCGCCAGTTGCATAGCAATGCCGGGCAGACCCGTCAGTACTGCTGCAGCAATATAGGACAGAGGTGAGGTGCCGGCTAGAAACATGTTGGCCACCCAGGGCAGCACCAACGGCGACGGGACGCTGCGGCCCTCATAAATAACCGCCACAGCAACCAACAGCATCAGCCTGCCGCATAGCATCGATATAAGCAGAGATTTAAAAATGCCCAGGTTAAACCTTTCACGCAGCATGCCTGCCGTAAAGCCGTAAGTTAGGCTCTCAATCGTTATTTGAGGCAGCAATGCTATTAACGGCATCCCTGACAATAGATAACTGGCCATAGGGCTGACAAGGCCTATGAGCAACCCGGCCCGCCAGCCCAGCATCAACCCGGCCAATAGAATAAAAAATTGCATGGGCAGCAGCGAGGCGCCTACGGCGCCGAACTGGTGCGTCCACCAAGGCACTGCAATATCCAGGGCTATCAAGCCTGCCGAAAATACATATAACCTGTAATCGCCGAAATACAGGCCTTTGAATTGTACAGCAATTGAAACTGCGGTATTTTTTGAACCTTCCATGGTCTACCTCGCTATATCAAACTACCTCGGGTGCTCGAATTTGACCTGATTATAGCATCCACCCGGCTGCGTGCAAAATAAAATACCTGCGGCAAACCGTCTTGACAATTAATGCATAAGAATCTAAATTTAACACAATATCGGTCTCCGGTAATGAACGTATAGGAGTAATTTCATGGCCGCACTTCCGCTTAGCTGGTATACAGCCATCGCAGTACGCTGCTCCCGTCGAAGCTACGATAAAGGCAAGCCTATCGAGAAAGATGCCAGGGAGAAATTGCAGCGGGTTTGCAGTGAGTTCAGGCCCTATACCTCTGCCAGGGTGGAATTCGTATCGGAGCCACCCGACGATATTTTCTCTCGCGCCCTGGGTTTTTACGGGAACATTAAGAACGCCCCTGCCTTCATAGCCTTCATCGGTGATATGTCGGATGGCAATGTACAGGAGAAGGTGGGCTATACCGGCGAAGGCATAATCCTGGAAGCAACTTCACTGGGTCTGGGCACCTGCTGGGTGGCTCTGACTTACCGCTCTAAATCAGCCTTATCCATGCTGAAGCTGAACAGCGGGGAAAAATTGCTGGCCGTCAGCCCTGTGGGCTATACCAAGGAGGCCTGGACCTTCGGCGAAAACGTATTCTCAGCCTTTGGTGCCAACCGCCGGCGCAAGCCCCTGGCCGGAATGGTCAGCGGCCTCGGCAGCTCACACCGGCCGCTATGGGCCGAAAAAGCAGTGGAAGCAGCACGTTTGGCTCCATCGGCCACCAACCGCCAGCCGTGGTCCTTCGATGTGGGAGAGGACAGCATCACGGTTTCGATAAGCGGCAGCGGCCCGCAATATAATGTATCGAAGCGGCTGGACTGCGGCATTGCCATGCTGCATATCGAACTGGGCGCCCTGAGCTGCGGTGTTACCGGCAAATGGGAACTGTTGAAGCAACCCCGTGTGGCATGCTTCAAAGCGGACCAACCATAAATATGGTCATATGCTCTTTACTGTTATTCGCTTTGGTGATATATTCGCTTTCAAATCAGGAAAAGACTGAGTTAAACGAGGAAATAAAATGCTTGAACAGGACAGCATAGGATTAAGCATAATTCACTACGACCGCAGTAACTATAGCTTCAATAGCCAGGCCACACTGGAAGACTGCCGCCTTTCGGTCAAAGACGGTGGCGTCAACTGGATAAACGTCGACTCTGTTACAGATCTAAGCCTGCTGCAAACCCTGGGAAGCATTTTCGGCCTGCATGATCTGACCGTACAGGACATTGAGAACACCGGGCACCGTGTAAAATACGAGGATTTTACCGGCTATCTTCTCATCATGTTGAAGATGCTTGAATTCGACAGCAAGGCGAAATGCATAGACAGTGAACAGCTCAGCGTAATTTTCGGCGCTAATTACGTACTCACCTTTCAAGAGAGGCCGGGCGACTTTTTCGGGCCGCTGCGCAATGAAATAAAGATCGCCGACTCCATAGTCAGGAAAATGGGGCCCGACTTCCTGGCCTGCCGCATCATAGACACGGTAGTAGACAATTATTTCGGGACGGTGGAGGGGTTCGGTGAGGAAATCGAGGACAAGGAGGATGAGCTGGTCGCCAACCCCACGCGCCAGACATTAAATTCCATCCAGGGCATCAAGAAAAACATGATGCAGCTCAGACAATACGTTTGGCCCGTCAGGGAGATACTCAGCGAGCTGAGTAAGAAGGACTCGCCCCTCATAAAGGACGAAACTGTGGCTTATTTCCGCGATGTCTACGACCGTATATTCGAGGCTATGGACTTAATTGAAAATACACGTGACATGGTCAGCAGCCTGATAGACATCTACCTGTCCAGCATGAGCAATAAGACCAACGAGGTTATGAAGTTGCTTACGGTGGTGGCCACGATATTCATCCCGCTGACTTTCATCGTAGGGCTCTACGGGATGAACTTCAAATACATGCCTGAGCTGAATAATCCACTGGGATATCCCGCCGTCCTGGCTTTCATGTTTATAGTAGCGGTCGGCATGCTGATCTATTTCCGCAGGAGGAAATGGATTTAGGTCCTTCAGTCAACGACAGCCGGAATGCCTGCGCCGTTAGCTTTCTTGATACGGCCGAGAGGTAGGAATAATGCCGGTATGATGCCCAGTAGCACTATAACCGCACTGATAACATAATCCATTTGAAAGGCCGTGATATCGGCCCTTAAGCTGACATATTCATACAGGAAGGTGATGGCCTCAGCATGCGCTACCTGCAAAGAAAGCCCCATTTGCAGGAGCAATGTCTGAGCGTAGGAAATCCATTGCATTGCCACGGAGGAGTCGGGGGTGACGGTCTGGATAATCGAGGCCACATTCTGTTTCTGGAAGGTATCCAGCATGGTAGCAAAGAAGGCTATGCCCAACGAGCCGAAGATGGTGCGGCAGACGTTGAGCAGCGATGAAGCCTGCGCCGTCATCCTTTGCGGCACAGCGGAGAGGGCATAGGTCATGATGGGCATCATAGCGAAGCCCATCCCCATACCACGGATGAAGAGAATCACGCGCAGGGTGTTATCCGGCATATTCAGGTCCAGCATCTGCAAAGAAAGTGTGGCAAAGCCGACCATGGCCAGCCCTATTACAGCCGGCACGCGAGGCCCCAGCCGGTCATAGAGCCTGCCTGCCAACGGCATGGTGATCATGGCGCCGATCGCCTGGAATAACACCATCAGCCCGCTCAATAGAGCAGTGAACCCGCGCAGGTCTTGCAGGAAAAGTGGCAATAGGAAAACCAGGGAGAATAAACCTATGGTTGTGACTAAAGTTAGCCCTATGCCCAGGGAATAGCCGGGGCTTTTAAACATGCGCAGGTCGAGCAGGGGCCTCTTTACATTGAGCTCGACCAGTACCCAGGCCAGAATACAAATGGCGCCCACCGATATCAGGCTGACGATACGCCAGTCATTCCAGTGCCAGGTCGGGGCATAGGAAAGTGCGTACAGGACGGCACTGAAGCCCACGGCTGCCAGCGTAAACCCTTTATAGTCAAAGGCGACGTCGGTCGTGGGAGTATCTTCGATCCACGCCAGTCCTATGAGGATGGCTAAGAGCACCACCGGCACATTCACATAGAAGCACATGCGCCAGCTCCAGGAGTCCACCAGGTAGCCCCCCAGCGTGGGGCCGATGGCGGGGGCCAGCATCATAGGAATGCCGAAGAGA
>Ga0187882_1004716_pt1 | contig 10950 bp, 9 predicted proteins | sample June2016WEW_19_1_3_FD_132991 | JGI IMG/M metagenome (GOLD analysis project Ga0187882, IMG submission 132991) | Peatland microbial communities from SPRUCE experiment site at the Marcell Experimental Forest, Minnesota, USA - June2016WEW_19_150 | ecosystem: Environmental > Terrestrial > Soil >...
CTGTGTGCCCGTTTTCTCTCAGGCCGGGCGTTAGCCCGGATACGGGCGCCCACCGCTTTGGAGAAGCGGGGGTATTAGAGCGGGTAGTCATCTGTGATAAATTTGTCAGCGGAACTTGAAGGCGTGGGGCAGCAGCTCTTCCAGGGTGTGTATCGTGAACTTGCCGCTGCTGTTACCGCAGATGATGCGCATGCCGGGATCGCCGAACTCTGCCAGTACCTGGCGGCAGATGCCGCAGGGATACGGGATGGCGTCGCCGTCTGCGGCGACGGCAATGGCTACGATCTTCTGCTCTCCCTCGGACACGGCCTTGAAAACCGCTGTTCTCTCGGCGCAATTGGTTGCCCCGAGAGAGGCGTTTTCTACATTGACACCGGTATAGACTTTACCGCGCTCCGTTACCAGCGCCGCCCCCACCTTATAGCCGGAACAGGGCGCGTAGGCCATTTCTTTCGTCTCCAACGCCATATGCAGTAGTTCTTGGTCTTCCATCCCGCCTGGCGCATCCTTTCCAGTGGTTTGTTTTTACATACCTGATTACAATTATACCAGAACGCCCCGGGCTGCAGTCGAGGTTCGAGGTTCGATGTTCCTCCGCATCCGGGCGCCATCGGGAGGGGGCGTTTTCAGGTATGTAAAACCAGTTTTTTCTATCAGTTTTCGTACTGGTGATTATTTTTTACGTTAACAGGGAATATATAGTATTAGACGGTAATCGGGTGTGCAGATACTGGTTTACTCTTTCTCCGTCCAGGTTCTAAAACACAGATCTCAAGAGAGGTAACTTATGCCGGCAGCAAAGAAAAAACCTAAAAAAATTTATATGCCGAGCGACTTTGGTGATAGAAAAACCAGACGGGAGTATCGCAAACCGGGGCCGGTTATCATTTACAAAAAAGTGGAGGCGTTTAACGAGATGGGAGAAGTTTTGGCTTTGGAAGAATTGTTGGCACTTCCGGTTGACCAGGCGAAGGCGGTGATGCTGGACCTGAGTAAGACCATCAGTGATCAGAAGCTGGCCGGGGCCTGGTCGACCCACTTCACCCTGGTCAGAAAGCTGCGGTCGATCCTGGGGATTCACAAAAATCACAGCGGTACCATCGTCAATGTCACCGAGATCCAGGAGGAAAAGTGGCCGCCGGCCTTCCGCCTGCCGACCCGTAAGGCCAGGAGCAGGACAGAAAAAGTTGTGGCCATGCAGGGCGCCATCGGTGAGGTTGCTGCTGCTCCCGAGCCCGCGGTCAGGGGTCTCACCCTGTCCATCAAGGGCACCTACAGTGGCGCCGAACTGGAGCCGCGTATCGAGGCGATCAGGGCGCTGCTTAAGAACTGCACCGGCAGCAGGTATACCATCAGCCTGTCCTTGGACGAGGCCATCCCGGCCAGGGTGGGCGCCGGGACGATAGCCCGGGAGGGCGTGGCCGCCGCCGGCTTTGCTCCGGTTGGCGAGGAAGGCTTTTACGAGGAACAGCAGGCGGTGCGTTGATCAGTCTGTTCAGCCGGAGGTTTGCGCCGAAATTGGGAGTTCGACCGGATTGGACGGGGGTTGTCTCAGGAGGGCAACTCCTCATTTTTTTTGCCTGATTCCCACATCCCGCGACCTCACCCGCCGGGACCCGGGTGGTGGGGCTTGGTGCACCCGTGTTCTGATCGTTGCTTGACGGTTCCTGTCGTTTTCCGTAAGATAGAAGGAAAAAATGCGATAACTAATGATCAGTAGGAAAAACTGGGAGCGGGGATGTTGCATGGAACAGCGGCAGGCAGTGATCCAGGAATTGAGCCGGCGGATCAGGGAGTTGAAGGAAAGTCGGAAGGCGGTAATCCTGGCGCATTTTTACCAGCGCCCGGAGGTTCAGGACGTAGCCGATTTTGTGGGTGACTCCCTGCAACTGGCCCAACAGGCGGCAGCCACCTCCGCCGAGGTGATCGTCTTCTGCGGCGTCTACTTCATGGCCGAGAGCGCCAAGATCCTGTCGCCGGAGAAGATCGTACTGCTTCCGGAGCAGGGGGCGGGATGCCCCCTGGCCGACATGGCCGCTCCCGAGGCCGTGCGCGCCAGAAAAGAGTCACTGCCGGGCTGCATCGTGGTCACCTACGTCAACTCCTCCGCTGCTGTCAAGGCTGAGGGCGATATCTGCTGCACCTCCTCCAACGCCCTGAAGGTGGTCCTGGCCATGCCGCCTGACAGGCCGATGCTGTTCGTGCCGGACCGCAACCTGGGGCGCTATATTGCCCGCCGTACCGGCCGCAACCTGGAGCTATGGGATGGTTACTGCCACGTCCATGACCGGCTGACGGCCGATGAGATCCTGGCTGCCCGGGCGGAGCACCCGGAGGCGCCGGTGGTAGTGCATCCGGAATGCCGCCCCGGGGTGATCGACATGGCGGATTATGTATCCAGCACCGGGGGCATGCTGAAGTACGCAGGCGCCGCGGAGGCGCCTGCGTTCATCATCGGTACCGAGCAGGGATTGCTGCACTCTCTGCAGAAAGCTTACCCGGATAAATCATTTTACCCGGCGGCCCCTCACATGGTCTGCCCCAACATGAAGCTGACCACCCTGGAGAAGGTCAGGTGGGCAATGGAGGACATGGCTCCCCAGGTTGAGGTGCAGCCCGACGTGCGGGAACGGGCGTGGCAGGCTCTGACTAGGATGCTGGAGATCGTTTAGATGTCAGAGGTCGGAGGCCACCCTTTCTTTAGCGCCGGATAAGTCTTTCATCCGGCGTCCGACCTCTAAGTTGGGAGATACGACAGATGACGCCTCATTATCTTTTCTCGCTGGAACTGGATCGGCTGCCCACTCTGGAGTCAGACTTTTTAATCGTGGGGAGCGGCATCGCCGGCCTTTTTGCCGCCTATAAGGCTGGGAAGCTTGGTTCAGTGCTGGTGGTGACCAAACAGCGGGCCGAAGACAGCAACACCGAGATGGCCCAGGGAGGCATCGCCGCTGCGGTGGACGAGACCGATTCCCCGGTGCTGCACCTGGAGGACACACTGGAGGCGGGAGCCGGCCTCTGTGATGCCGGGGCGGTGGAGATCATGGTCACCGAGGGCCCCCTGCGGGTGATGGAGTTGGTGGAGTTGGGGGTCCGTTTCGACCGTGAGGGGAGCGCCTGGGACCTGGGCCGCGAGGGCGCCCACCGGCGGCGCCGGATTCTGCACGCCAGCGATGCCACCGGCGGAGAGGTCGCCCGCGCCCTGATCCGGGAGTGCCGCAGCGACCGGAATATCACCCTGCGGGAGGGTTGTTACCTGGTGGATTTTCTGAGGCACCCTCACAGCGGGCGTTGTGTGGGCGCCCTGATGCTGGACAGCAAATCCGGGGGCTTTGTTGTCTGCCGGGCGCCGGTGGTGATCGCTGCCACCGGGGGCGCCGGCCAGTTGTACCGGAATACCACCAATCCGTCGGTGGCTACCGGAGATGGGGCTGCGGCCGCCTACCGGGCCGGAGCCGAACTGATGGACATGGAGTTCGTGCAGTTCCATCCGACCGCCCTCGCCATGCCAAACGCCCCCCACTTTCTGATCTCCGAGGCGGTACGGGGGGAGGGAGCGCTGCTCAGAAACGTGCGCGGCGAGCGCTTCATGCCCCGGTACCACCAGATGGCGGAGCTGGCCCCGAGAGATGTGGTCACCCGGGCGATCATCAGGGAGATGCAGGAGACCCAGGTCAGCCACGTATTGCTGGACATCTCCCAGTTTGAGCCGGACCGCTTCCAGGCAAGGTTCCCGAACATCAGCAGCACCTGTCGGAAATACGGCCTCGATCTGGACAAGGGGTATATCCCTGTTGCTCCTGCCACTCATTACATCATGGGCGGCATCAGGACCGGCAGCGACGGGGAGACGAACACCCCCGGCCTGTATGCCTGCGGCGAGGTGGCCTGCAGCGGGGTGCACGGCGCCAACCGCCTGGCCAGCAACTCCCTGCTGGAGGGCCTGGTCTTCGGGGCGCGGGCGGTGGCCGCCGGGTGGCGCTACCTGCAAAATGAAGGCGCCCGCGCCGTGTCCTTCGGACCCGGCACCGCCGCCTTGGCGGGCGCTGAAGAGGGCGGGCGCCCGCCTTGGCGGGCGCCGAAGCAGGCGGGTGCCCGCCAAGGCGGGCGCGAAGGCATTGGCGGAGCTGACGTGCAGGCGTGCTTTCCCGTGCGCCGTTTTCTTCCAGGCCGGGCTGTAAGCCCGGATACGGCGGCACCCGGCGCGGTAACCGGAAGCTCAGAGCCTGCCAATGCCAACAATAATCTCACCTCTCACCTCTCACCTCTCACCTCAATTGATGGCCGGCAAGATTGGACGAGCCTCACGGCTGACCTCTACGACTGGAGGGAGACTGCGGAGCGGGTGCGGGCGATCATGTGGAACAAGGTGGGTATCATCCGGCAGGGCCGGGACCTGGCCCAGGCTGCGGTTGAACTGAACCGGATCGATCGAGAGATCGCCAGCCTGACGCCAACCCGGTCAGCGGTGGAGACGGTCAACCTGCTCACCCTGGGCAGGCTCGCGGTGGCCGCTGCGCAGATGCGCACCGAGAGCCGGGGCGGTCACTTCCGGGGTGATTTTCCATCCCGGGATGACGTCTACTGGCTGCGCCACATCATCTTCCAGAGTTAGCAAGAAAGGCGGGCGTGGTTATGCTACCGGTCTGGATCATCGAAGAGGCGGTGCTGCGGGCACTGGCAGAGGATGTGGGCAGCGGGGATCTGACCACCGAGGCCCTGGTTGACGACGGAGCGACTGTGGTGGCTGTGATCCACAGCAAGGAAGCCGGTGTGCTAGCCGGCCTGCCGGTGGCGGAGTGCGTCTTTCAGATCCTGGATGCCGGTGTGGTGTTCGAAGGGTTGTTGCCGGATGGCAGCGATCTGGAGCCGGGCAGCAAGATCGCCAGGGTGCGGGGCGACGGCCGGGCTCTGTTGACCGGCGAGCGCACCGCCCTGAACTTTCTCCGGCACCTGTCAGGTGTTGCCACTGCTACCCGGCGCCTGGCCGGGCTGATCGCCGGTACCGGAGGGCGCCTGGTGGACACCCGGAAAACCACCCCCGGTCTGCGGGCATTGGAGAAGTATGCAGTGCGGGTTGGCGGCGGCCACAACCACCGGACCGGCCTGTTCGACGGCATCCTGATCAAGGATAACCACATCAAGCTGGCCGGCGGCGTCACCGCAGCGGTCAGGCGCGCCAGGGAGGCAGCGCCCCATACTGTCCGGGTGGAGGTGGAGGTGGAAAGCCTGGCCCAGTTTCAGGAAGCCTTGCAGGCAGGCGCAGACCTGATATTGCTGGATAACATGCCGGACGATCTGCTGCGGGAGGCGGTAAAGCTGGCCGGGGGCCGCGCCCTGTTGGAGGCCTCGGGCAACATCGATGCCGCCAATATCCGGGCGGTGGCGGAGACCGGCGTCGACCTGATCTCAGTGGGAGCCATCACCCACTCCGCCCCGGCTCTTGACATCAGCATGGACGTGGAAGAGATCGAGCGATGAGCCGCGAGCAGATACTGGATCTCCTCGAACAAAACCGGGGGCGCCATGTTTCCGGGGCAGACCTGAGCCGGACGCTGGGGGTCAGCCGGAGCGCCATCTGGAAGCAGATCGAAACCCTCAGGGCCCAGGGCTACGGCATCACCGGCGGTCCCAACCAGGGCTACCTGCTGGAGAGTCTGCCCGACCTGCTCTATCCCCGGGAGATTCAAAAAGGTCTCCATACCCGCTGCTTCGGGCGGCAGGTCTACCACCTGCGTAGCGTCGGTTCCACCAACCAGGTGGCCCAGGATCTGGGCCGCCGGGGGTATCCCGAGGGGACGCTGGTGGTGGCGGAGGAGCAGACTGCAGGCCGGGGACGCTGGCAGCGGTCCTGGTGGTCGCCCCCGGAGGCGGGGATCTGGCTGTCACTGGTGCTGCGGCCGCAGTTGGCGCCTTACCGGGTGCCCCAGGTCACTCTGGTTGCCGGGGTTTCCTGCGTTCGGGCGATTGACGGCTACCTCGGCCTGCGCCCGGGCATCAAGTGGCCGAACGACATTATTTACGACGGCCGGAAGCTGTGCGGCATCCTGGTGGAGATGGAGGCGGCGGCCGAGCAGGTGCACTTCCTGGTGATCGGGATTGGCATCAACGTCAACCAGGAGTTGGCGGACTTCCCTCCGGATCTCAGGGACGCCGCAGTCTCACTCAGCATGATCGCCGGGCGGCGGGTGGAGCGGCTGCCCCTGGCGCAGCGTTTCCTGGATGTGTTCGAGGAGGACTACGACCGCTACTGCCGGGATGGCTTTGCTGCCGCCAGGCAGGCATGGCTGTCGTACCAGGTGACCCTGGGCAAAGCGGTAAGGGTGCAGGCAGGCCTGGAGGAGTTCACCGGAGAGGCCTGCGGCCTGGACGACGATGGCAGCCTGCTGGTGCGCCTTGACGGCGGGCAGGTCCGCCGCTGCATCGCCGGCGAGGTCACCCTGCTGAAGGAGGATGGCGAACGCCATGATCCTGGTTTTTGACGTGGGCAATAGCAATATCGTGCTGGGCATCTTCAAGGGGGAGGAACTGGTGACCAGTTGGCGCACCGCCACTGACCGGCGGCGCACTGCCGACGACCTGGGGATGCTGGTCAAGAACCTGTTCGACTACCGTGGTTTCTCCTTCAAAGAGATCGAGGCCCTGGTGCTGTCTTCGGTGGTGCCGCCACTGACCCCGATCGTCATCACCATGTGCCGCCGTTACTTCGGCAAGGAACCTCTGGTGGTCGGCCCCGGTGTCAAGACCGGGATGCCGATCCGCTACGAGAATCCAAAGGAGGTCGGCGCCGACCGGATCGTCAACGCCGTGGCGGCAGCGCACCTCTATGGACGACCTGCGGTGGTGGTGGACTTCGGCACCGCCACCACCTACTGCGCCATCTCGCGTGAGGGTGAGTACCTGGGAGGGGCAATCGCCCCGGGCGTCGCCATCTCTACCGAGGCCCTGTTCGAGCAGGCGGCCAAGCTGCCGCGCGTCGAACTGGCCCGCCCTGCGCAGGTGATCGGCAAGAACACCGTGGTCAGCATGCAGTCCGGGATCTACTTCGGCTTCGTGGCGCAGGTGGACGGCATCGTCACCCGCATCAAGGCCGAGATCGGCCAGGATGCCGTGGTGGTGGCTACAGGCGGATTGGCGCGCCTGATTTGCGAGGGCGCTACGACTGTCGACCACGTTGAACCAAACCTGACCCTGTACGGTCTCAAACTGATCTATGAGCGCAACCGTGGCGAACAATAACCGTCAGTCTGTTGCCATCGGCGGCCTGACCCTGCCGAACCGGGTCCTGGCTGCCCCGATGGCCGGCTTCACCGACAAGGCCTACCGCATCCTGGCACACCGGGCGGGGTGCGGTTTGGTGTTTACGGAGATGGTCAACTGTGACGCCATTCTCTACCGGAATGCCCGTACCTTCGCCCTATTTGACCTGAGCGGCGAGGACTGGCCGGTGGCGGCGCAGGTCTTCGGGGCCGACCCGGACAAGATGAGCCGGGCGGCGCAGGTAGTGGTATCAGTTGGCGCCGCCATCGTGGACATCAACATGGGCTGCCCGACCCCGAAGATCGTCAGGAACGGGGAGGGCTGCGCCCTGATGCAGGACCTGCCCCGGGCGGCGGACATCATCAGGGCAGTGGTCGATGCGGTCTCCCCCGTACCGGTGACTGTCAAGATGCGCAAGGGCTGGAACGAGGGGGACCTGGTCGCTCCGGACCTGGCCCGCCTGGCGGAACTGAACGGGGCGGCGGCGGTGACGGTGCACGGTCGCACCCGCGACCAGTTCTACTCCGGACGGGCCGACTGGGGCGCCATCCGGGCGGTCAAACAGGCGGTCTCCATCCCGGTGATCGGCAACGGGGACATCTGCGTTCCGGAGGATACCCGGCGCATGTTGGACGAGACCGGCTGTGACGCCGTGATGATCGCTCGCGGCGCCCTGGGCAACCCCTGGCTGTTCACCCGCACCGTGCATTTTTTAAGGACCGGGGAGTTGCTTCCGGAGCCCTCGCCGCAGGAGCGCATTGAACAGGCCCTCGTCCACTTCGACCTGACGCTGTCTTTGAAGGACGCCGGAACCGCCCTGCTCCAGATGCGCAAGCAACTGGCCTGGTACCTGAAGGGCCTGCCCGGCGCCGCCCAGCGGCGCGCCGCCATCAACTCCGCCCGCACCCCACAAGAGGTGCGCCACCTGCTGCAGTTCTAACTCAAAGGAAAATCTGCCTTGACAGGCCGGGTGTTCCCTGTATAATGTAGGTAATTGCATAGCAATGTTTTTCAGGTGCCTGAACGGGAGAATAGGGAACCGGGTGCAAGTCCCGGGCGGACCCGCCACTGTGATGGCGAGCGAACTGTCAACCACTCCGCTGGGGGGAAGGGGCAGGGAGCGATGAGCCGAGCCAGGAGACCTGCCTGAAGATCTGGTGCCGCCTCGAGGGAAGGGCGGGCGACAGGATGGATGAAGGTAAAGTCCACGCTGTAAGTGAGCGTGGGCTTTTTTCATTGATTGTGACGCTTTTGCAGGCGCTGCCTTGAAAAGAGGCGCAATGCTTGACATATATTTGCGAATCCAATTGCGGAGCGAAGCGAGTTGCTTAATCTCAATAATGAGGAGGGGGAGCTTCAAGTGTCACAGGCTGCGCAACAGACTGTTTACCAGGAAAACGTGCTGGAGGTGGAACCGTTCGGGATCGAGCCGATACCCAAGGAGGAGCGCCACGGGCGGATCAGCAAGGCTTTTACCATCTGGTTCGCCTCCAACCTGAATGTCGTCACCTGGTTCACGGGATTCCTGGGCATCGAGTTTGGCCTGTCGATCAAGTACGCCGTGATAGCAATCATCGTCGGCAACCTGCTCGGAGGGTCCCTGCTGGCCCTGACCTCTGCCATCGGACCGCGGGTCGGGCAGCCTCTCATTCCCGGGAGCAGGAGGGCCTTCGGCAGGGTTGGGGTCAGCGGCCTGGCTTTTCTCAACTTGCTCAACAACATCGGCTGGCTGGCCGTCGACCTGGTGCTCAGCGTGATGGCCTTCCAGAAGCTCGCTCCTTTCCTGGGCTACCACGCGGCCCTGCTGATCCTGACAGTGGCTACGATTCTGATCGCGGTCTACGGCTATAACTTCATCCATACCTTCGCCTACTGGATGTCGATCCTGATGGGTGTTCTCTTCGTGGCGATGACGGTGATCACCGTCCACAACCTGCCGGCCATCATGGTGAGTTCCACGACAGCGGGCGGCTTCAATCCGTGGATGTTCGTGCTGGCCATCGCCGTCGCTTTCTCTTTCCAGATAACTTACTGCCCCATAGGGTCGGACTATTCCCGGTACCTGCCTGAGAACACCTCTGTGCAGCGGGTCTGGTTGGCCTCCTTCCTGGGCTGTGTCGGCGCCTGCGTCTGGCTGGAGATCCTGGGCGCCCTCACGGCCACCCTCGGCCTGCAGGCCGGCCCCATGGATTTCTTCACCAAACTGATGGGGTTCTTTGCGGTGCCGGCCCTGATCAGCGTGGTGTTGAGCATCATGCCCAACAACGTCATGGCCGTTTACAGCGGCGGGCTGGCCGCCCTGGCCATGGGAGTGCCCCTGAAGCGATGGACCGCCGCCCTGCTTACCGGTGGGATTGCCGCCTTGCTGATTGTCTACGGCAGCGGCCAGTTTGCGGATACCTACAAGAACTTCCTGCTGCTCCTGTCATACTGGATCGCCCCCTGGCTGGGCGTGATCATCAGCGACCACTTCTTTAACCGTCAGGCGCCGGTAGGCAGTGAACACGGCTGGAGCGGCATGCTGGCCTTTGTGATCGGGGTGGCGATCTCCATACCCTTCATGAGTTCGGCTCTCTATACCGGGCCGGTGGCCAAGGCCTACCTGGGAGGGGCTGATATCAGCTACTTCATCAGCATGCTGGTGAGCGCCGCTATCTACTTGGTCGCCATCAGAGGTTGGAAGCCGGAAAAAGACTGAAACAAAAGCAAGAAGGAGATTGTGGTGGCCGCTTGCCCGGAGTCTGAAAAATGGATTGACAGTGCAGGCCGGTTGCCGGTATACTATTCTGCAAGAACAGAGTTCAGGTCGGATAAAGGTGACAACTCAATAGCAACATGAGATTAGACGAGCTGAGACGAGAAGAGTTGAGCTGAGATGAGTCGAGGGTTGTTTGCTGATCGGGCAATCGGGCCAGCACTCATTTGGGTGCTGGCTTTTGTATTTGGAGGGAGAGTGGGTCATGGCTTACCCGTTGCGTAACGAATACCTGGGAGCGGCCGAGGACGAACGGTTCGGGATCACCCCGGTGTGGGAGGAACTGCTGGTCGACCTGGAGACGCCGATCTCCATCTTCAAGAAAGCTGCCACCGGGGATTACACCTACCTGCTGGAGAGCGTGGAGGGCGGCGAACAACTCGCCCGGTACTCGTTCATGGGTTTTGACCCGCTGGTGGTCTTTCAAGCCCGGGGAATTACCATCACAACTGAAACCGGCGGGCGCACTACCGTTGAAGACGGCGCCCCGCTGCAACGACTGCGGGATGTGATGGCGGATTTGCGAGTGGGGCCTGTGCCCGACGAGCCGCGCTTCTTCGGCGGGGCGGTGGGCTATTTCGGCTATGACCTGGTGCGCCACTACGAGCGGCTGCCGGAAACGACCGCCGATGACCTGGAGTTGCCCGACTGCTTCTTCATCCTCACCAGGGTGGTGCTGATCTACGACCACGTCCGGCATACCCTGAAGATCGTCGCCCTGGTTCCCAAAAACGGCGACCCTGCCGCCGCCTACAGCGAGGCCCTGGCGATCATCGAGCGGGTGAAGCGCCGGATCGCCCTGGCGCAACCACTCGATCAGGCGTCCGGGGCGGCGGTGCCGGATCAGCGCCCGCGCCCAGAGGGCACCCGGGGCGCCAGCCGGGCACGAGTGCCGGATTCTTCACTGTCGCTGCCTAGTGAGGTTGCGGCAAATC